>Ga0137422_1000114_pt1 | contig 20351 bp, 20 predicted proteins | sample EasRivERMZT551_2_FD_102330 | JGI IMG/M metagenome (GOLD analysis project Ga0137422, IMG submission 102330) | Soil microbial communities from meander-bound floodplain in the East River, Colorado, USA - East River MetaG ERMZT551_2 | ecosystem: Environmental > Terrestrial > Soil > Floodplain ... | reverse complement strand
TCTTCGACGACAAAGTTGGTAGTGGGATTACCTGGAGCTCCACCGGTAAAAGCCGACAGTCCTCCCGCACATGAGCCAACACAGCCCCCAACCGTTATTGTTTTGCTGGCAGTTCCAGAAGTCGCCTTCTTCCAGAAGACGTTGAGTTTTCGGTTTGTTGATCCGCCTATCCTCGTCCAAGTATTACCGCCCGAATCATCGTCAGTAAGAGTTGCCAGAGCGGTCCCGGATGTATGATCACGACTGACAAATAATACATATAGATCTTCGTCGGTTGCTATAGTCGCGGGAATGGCAATGGTAAATCCAGTTGTCGCATTGTTTGGAGAAGATATGGCAAATGTATGGAAGGCTACCGCCGCATATGCGGTTTGAATCCCCGGCGGAAAATTGAAAATCTGCGGCCAGCCGGAAAAAATCCAACCAATCGAAAGCGTGAGTATTAAAATAAATTGCGAAAATTTTTTTAAAACGACTCGCATGAAAAAATTATAACAGATTTGTCTAATTCGGCGTTAAGTGAAGCCCGACCCACTCCTTGCTATGCTCGCCCGCCAAAATGGAGCCGAGACCGGGAATTGAACCCGGGTCTTATCCTTACCATGGATGTGCTTTGCCACTAAGCTATCTCGGCAATTGTTTTATGAGTAAATCTCTCATCTTTTTATTGTGATACATAATAGTTACCACGCCATATTCACTCTTTTTACGATATGTCCCTAGAGAACCAGATCGTGTAACTATTGGACGAGAAAATTGACTCTTTTGTATTGTAAGCGTTTTACACCAAAAGTCCAATGCCTTCTCAGGTGAAATATCACTAAAGATTTGGAGCCCAAAACGTAAATCATTTTTCTCGATATTAAAAAACACGATAAGAAACTTCATAAATTTATGAATTAATTTGGGGTCCGTATTCCCAAGACGAATAGAATTTTTGTTAGCCTTCGTTCCCTCACCCCAATATATACCAAGTCCTATTCCAAATAATTTTGCTTCGCTTATCGTTCTAGGCAATCGGAATGAAAAAGGATCTCCTCCAGGATTTCGTTTTATATATGTCGCCTCGCTTCTTGAGCGGCTTTCAATCCCATGTTTATTTTTCCAATACGCCACTTTGTGTAATGAACAATGAAAAATATCAGCAATCTCTTGCATTGATTTCTTTTGGGAAATATACAAATGTGCCAATTTTTCCTTAGACAACATCAAAATATATTATATCTAAAATGGCATAGTATTGCCATTAAGATACTAAGCTATACCATTTCACTATTAATTAGAACCAATACTAATAATAAAAAATAGGATCTTATAAAACAATAATTTGAGCCAGCGGCCGGATTTGAACCGGCGACCTACTGTTTATCCCGCAACAAAAATTGCATTAATAATTATCTCGTGAGCCGGAGAGAGGAATCGAACCCCCAACCTTCACTTTACAAAAGTGTTGCTCTGCCTGCCAACGCCTGAGCCCATGGTCGGATTTGAACCGACGACCTACAGTTTACAAAACTGTTGCTCTACCACTGAGCTACATGGGCTTAGGCATGGGCAGGCAGGTCTGCCATTGAGCTACTCCGGCAATTTTTGTGCGGGGCTCTGCCACCGAGCTACGCTAGCATCCATCTAATACAAAATACCATATCAAGCTGCAGTCGTTTTGACAAACCCCAATAAACTTTCTACACTGTTAAACAATAAAGAACCTGTTCTTTTCCACTATCTATCTAAATTAAGGATGTATTGTCATGACCCAAGGAAAAGATCGTCGCGATAAGAAGCGTGAACGCGTTGAAGAATATGAACGGCTCGTCGATACCACACAATACAGAAACCTAAGAACTCAAGTCATTGAACTTCTTCAGCGTGGAAAAATCGAAAACCGAGAAGCTCAAATCTTTCTCTCTCATTTGCATGGCAAATCATTGACTAGCTTTGCATTAAAAGAAGGTGAGCTCAATGGCATTCTCGAAGAATTGCGAGAGCTTCTTCAAAAAGAAAATCAATAACCCCACACTAAGCGCGTAAAAAAAAACGCAATGCTTAGTGTGGGGAATCTTTTTTTAACAATACAAGATTAAAATTAGATTTTGTGGGCAGGGAGGGATTCGAACCCCCGAAGGCATAAAGCCAGCGCGTCTACAGCGCGCCCCGTTTGACCGCTTCGGTACCTACCCTTCACTCGTTTAACTATTTCTTTGTATCACTATTTTCCTCTTTAAACAAGCTTTTTTCATCACTCTCTTCTTCCTGTTGTGCATTCACTTTCTTTATTTTGTGCAACCGCTCATTAATCACATTGTCAGATTTCATAACTAGAATTTTCATCTTCCGCAAAAACTTTTCAAGCGATGCATTAATATGACTATCAACTTCACGAAGCGGCAATTGCGCAAGCATGCGATCAAAAACTCCTTTTCGATAGTCGGTTTTGCCGCTATCATCAACTCTCGGCAATGCACGCGCAAAAAGATAAATCAGCACTGCAAGACTTATGAAAAAAATTGACTGAAGAATAATGTCATACATAAACCTAATATTTTCACAGATCCAAAAAATAGTTACACCTCGTACCTAGAAAAACGCCCTATCTGGATATTCTCTCCGGTTTTTGCAATTATCTGCTTAATAAATTCTCCAATAGTTATTTTATCATCCTTAATATAAGGCTGATTCATAAGCTCCTCTACGGTTTGAGGTCGCATTGCTGCTATCTGCATTACGATTTCTCGGGCAAGCAATTTAAACGGATCTGATTTTGCAACAAAATCAGTTTCACAGCGCAATTCAAGAAGCACGCCAACGCGGCCATTATGAATATAGGTTTCGAGATATCCGGTGCCCGTGGTGCGCTCTGATTTTTTTTCTGCTTTTGCAAAGCCTCGCTCACGTACTAATACTATTGCTTTTTGAAAATCCCCGCCCACATCTTCAAGCGCACGCTTGCATTCCATTACACCTGCACCAGTTTCTTCGCGTAATTTCTGAACATCATTTATCATGTATATTCTATTGTACTTTATTTTTCTCTTCGCGTTGAGGTGAGGTTTTTATCTCTTCAATAATCGGTGTCTTTTTTCCTGCTTCTACACGTTTTACTAAGACTTCAAGAAGCCATTGAATACTGGAACGCGCCCGATCATTTGCAGGAATTGGATATTGGATTTTTTCCGGATCCGCATCGGTTGATAAAATGCTGATTATAGGAATTTTCATAATCCTTGCTTCACGTACTGCGGTATCATGACTAGTACTTCCGACAATAAGAAGAGCATCTGGTAATTCTTTTAATGTCTCAAGTCCGCCAAAGAGCTTCTTTAACCGATCAATCTCACGATCAAAGTTAAGACGTTCTTTTTTAGTATATTTTTCTAATCTGCCAGCCTCTCGATCGCTTTTAAGTTTTATAAAATATTGAAGGCGCCCTGAAAGTGTTTTGAAATTGGTGAGTGTTCCTCCAAGCCAACGCTCAATAACAAATGGATATCCAGAACTTTCCGCAAATTTTTTAATTAAATCTTTTGCAGCAGGCGTTGTGCCAACACAAAGCACAATAGCTCTTTTCTGAGCAAGTGTTTCAATAAAATTCCCCGCTTCTTCAAGAAAAGCGGCTGTTTTTTCGAGATCTAAAATTTCTGATCCATTTCGTGTTGCATAAATAAAACGCTTCATACGAGGATGCGTTTTTGTCTTTTTCCTGCCGTAAAAAATACCCGCTTCTGCCATTTTCTGAAGCAGTTCAAATTCAACTGTTGATTTTTCTTCGATTTTTTCCCCTTCCCCTTCTCCTTTGATTGTTTGTAATTCTTCAAGCATAGGTAGGAGAGATTATATATAAATCGGGGCGCTTTGGTCAAGTCTTGCACGCGGTGATACCTTTGTGTATCTGTTTTGTAAATCTTCAGGTAAAGCATCCAAAATTCCCTGCTTAAAGGTAGTAAATGAAAATCGAGCCGCAGATTCACTAATTTTTTTGCGGGAATGTGTGATTTTTTTCAATCCGACAAGCGCATCATAGAACGCATCGCGAGAATATTCATGAAAAAAAACTCCAGTTTCTCCTTCAGTCACAATTTCGCGCGATCCGCCAATACCGTAAGCAATAATCGGAGCGCCGCAACTCTGTGCTTCTGCAGCAACTAATCCGAAATCTTCGATTTGCGGGAAAAGAAATGCCGTGCAGTTCGTATATAATCTCCTGAGCTCTTGATCAGATATAGAGCCTAAAAATGAAATATTCGGATACGGCGCTGCTTTCTTTTTTAGAAATTTCTCAAACGGTCCTGTCCCAACAATCTTGAGATTCATATTGGTATTCGCGAAACAATCAATAAGAAATTCAAACTTTTTATAATGAAGCAAACGGCCAACCGCAAGATAAAATGGCGCTTCTTTCCCCAAAGCAGAATTTTCAAAAAAGAACTTGGTATTATCTACTGAAGGATAAAGAACGCGGGAATCGCGACCATAATATTTTTTAATTTTTGTCGCAATAAATTCAGAATTTGCGATAATGGTATTAACTGATTGAGCAGTAACATAATCCCAGTGCTTCAAATAAGCGAATGCCGGACGAAAAACAGTTTTGAATATAGGGTTTGAAAAATAACTACCCACTTCCCATGCATAGCGGAGTGGCGTATGACAGTACATAAGATGAAATGCTTGTTTTGGAATACGCATTCCTTTTGCATACCCGGCAGTTGCAGAAATAACTAAATCATAATCTGGTTTGAAAATAACAGATCTTGCCGCGCTTGGCATAAAAGGAATAAAAAAACGATGCGCTTTGCGTGCAAATGAAATATCAAGAAAACTGGTGGCTTTTACTTGTTTATTTAATACATCAGGAAATAAATCCGGGGTATGCATGAGCGTATAGATGTCTGCTTCCGGAAACATTAAAAGCAACGCTTCTAATACCCGCTCAGCACCGCCATATTGCATTAAATAATCATGGGTGATTGCTACTTTCATATAATGAGATCTCCTTCTATAATAGAAGGAATTTTATGTTCTACAAAATTATGACTAATTTCCTTAACTTTTTCGGCGCGATTTTAGGGCTTATCATTATTGCGCCGTTTTTCCCTTTTATCGCCCTTGCCATTAAAACCGAATCTCCTGGTCCGGTTATTGTTCGACTTCCTCGAATAAGTAAAGGAAAAATAATCTATGTATATAAATTCCGATCAATGATTCAGGGCGCCCATGAACTTAAATCTTCGCTCTTCCTTTTAAATGAACGCCGCGATGGCCCATTTTTCAAAATTAAAAATGATCCACGAGTTACAAAAACCGGGCGCATTATCCGCCGCTTCCGTATTGATGAATTTCCACAACTCATTAATGTATTGAAAAGCGAACTTTCTTTAGTTGGTCCGCGACCGCACGAACTTGATGAAATTAATAAATATCCGGATACCTACCAACATTTACGCTTTGCAAAAGCAGGAGTAACAGGTCTTTCCCAAGTAAATGGAGCATCAAGTCTTCCCTTTCTCAAAGAGCTTGCGTATGACCATCATTATGTACAACAGCAATCGCTCCTGCTTGATTTAAAAATCATCGCAAAAACCCTTACTATTCTCTTCTTTGATCACAACGCAGTTTAATCCGTGTGCATAAACTATTTTATAACTAAACTCAATATATTGGTATAATAAAACTGTTAATTCAAAATTCAAAACGAGTGCGGGGTTTACCCCGCGACTAGATCGAGCACCAAAGGATTAACATTTTTAGGTTCTATCTTTCGAATAAAACTATGTTTACAAAATATGATTTTCAGAAAAAGCTTTTAGAAAATAAAAGTGCTCGATTCAGTGCGGGGTTTACCCTTATTGAACTTTTGATTTACATCAGTATTTTTAGTATTATTGCCATGCTTTTTGTCACGCTTTTAAATGTGAGCACTAAATCACATCTTGATCAATTGAGCGCAAATGAAGTAAACACGCAACTCCATTTTGTTACCCAACGCATCCAACAATTAATCCGCGAATCAAGCGCAATTGAATCGGTTGGGATTGATAATCCAGAAACACCCGGAATTCAAGAATATGGATATATCAAACTCCGCATGGAAGATCCTGCTCGAGATCCTACGTGTATTTCCTTACTTGATCTTGATAATAACCAAATTGGCACCCTTGCATTACTTGATGGCCCCGAACCACTCCAAGAAGGTTTTCCTCAATATTATTGCAGAATTCCTCGCGCAAAGGATCGCATGACATCAAACCGGGTTTTAGTTCCTTTTTCTCCACCAGGATTTGTCGTTACAAAATTCAATAATGCTCCTGGTCACGATTCAGTACAAATCAATCTTACCTTAAGCTATATTATTAATTCTGATGCTGGATCTGGTTTTGGAGGTCAAGCTCCTATCGCCTATAAGCCCCGTTCTATTTTAACCACGATTGGCAGAGTTTCTGCAGCAACCTTTGATTCCGGTATCATTCCGAGCACTGCTGATTATCTTGATATTGGCGTGCAGAGCAACCGGTGGAAAGATTTTTTTGTAAATAATGTCGATACCATAGGAACTATTAAACAGCCTGGTAATTTCGATGGGACAACCCGTGGATTTTTCCCTATTGTAAAAGATGGAACCATGAATATCTCCTGCGACACTATTTGCCAAAGCCATGGATTGACCTGTGACGCAGTTTTTCCTCCACGCCTAGTAGCAACACCAGGAACCGCTTCAACGTGTAGCGCTTTAAATACCACAGCAACTTGCTATTGTAAATAACGGCTCAACCCCCGCAATGCGGGGTCGTTAGAATTCGCCGTTTTCAAGATAAATAACCATTCCACTTTTTAATGCTTTAAAGTAATCTATCCATCTATTTTTTATGGTGCGGTGCATTTATTAAACCACATTTCTTATATTTATATACTTCTCCGGTAACTGGATTAATCGCTCCGCAATAACATGGATCATTCCTCCCAATCTTATTATTCACTGACAATGGTGAATGAATGTGTGAAGTCTCAGAATGAGATAAAATTCCATGGCTATGATGATGCGTGTTCTGGTTTTCATTAGTCTGTAATCCTTTAAGTTTTTCTTTGTTTTCCTGAAGCCATTTTTCGAAATCAATAAGTGCATTTTCAAAAAACATCTTTCCTTCACGGCGATACTCAATTAAAGGATCATGCTGACCATAGGCGCGGAGCCGAACTGATTCTTCAAGCGCTTCCATGTTTTCTAAATGATGCATCCAAATCATATCAAACACTGAAAGTACGAGTGACACTGTTTGAGGAGTAAGTGAAATTTTCTCTAATTCTTTTTTATTATTATTTTCTTCACTATCTTGGAGTCTGTTCTCTCCAAAAATAACTTCTTTATTCTCTAATATTCCCTGGCGTTTGCGATACATTGCACGCCGCTGCTTGTTTAATACATCATCAAAATCAAGCAGGTGTTTGCGTGCATCAAAATTTCTCCCTTCAACTTTGCCTTGGGCTTGGCTTACCGCGCGATCAATCATTTTTGCTTGAATCGGCATATCATCAGGAACTTTTAGGGTTTGCATTAATCCTTGTATTCGGTCGCCTCCAAAAATACGCATTAAATCATCTTCAAGGGAGAGAAAAAATTGCGATGATCCAGGGTCGCCTTGCCTACCTGCACGGCCACGGAGCTGGTTATCAATACGCCGCGATTCATGCCGTTCAGTGCCAATAACATGGAGACCGCCTTCGCTCCTTACTTTTTCTGCGTCGTTTTTATCTCCTGGATTGCCCCCTAAGATAATGTCAACACCTCGGCCTGCCATGTTCGTCGCAACGGTTACCGCACCCGGCTTTCCAGCTTGTGCAATAATTGCACCTTCACGCTCATTATTTTTTGCATTTAAAATCTCATGTCTAATTCCTGCATTATTAAGATGACGTGATAATTCTTCGTTTTTTTCAATGGAAACCGTTCCCAAAAGCACGGGTTGTCCCCGCTCCTGACGTGCTTTGATATCTTTTACAATCGCATTATATTTTGCTCCTTCTGATTTATAAATCATATCCGGATTATCGTTCCGAACCATAGATTTATGGGTGGGAATAGTTACCACTTCAAGGCCGTATACTTTATCAAATTCTTCTGCTGAGGTTTGTGCAGTACCCGTCATGCCCGAGAGTTTTTGATAAAGCCGGAAATAATTCTGAATAGAAATACTCGCATAGGTGCGCGATTCCTGTTCAACACGCACTCCTTCTTTTGCTTCAATTGCTTGATGTAAACCGCCTGAATATCTCCTGCCCAACATAAGCCGTCCAGTAAACTGATCAACAATTAGGATTTTATTATCCTTAACCACATAGTCACGATCTTTTAAAAAAAGTTCTTTTGCGCGCAAACTCTCTTGCAGATAATGAGTTAGGCGCAAATGTTCTGGATCGTATAAATTTTTAATTCCCAGCGACTGCTCAATCGCGGTAATACCATGATCAGTAATATCAACACTCCGCAGTTTTTCATCAACTACATAATCGGTTTCTTTGGTGATGCGCCCTACTAGTCGCGCAAACGTTTTGTAATATTCGCTTGATTCTGCATCCGGCGCTGAAATAATAAGCGGAGTGCGTGCTTCATCAATTAAAATTGAATCTACTTCATCGATAATTGCAAAGTTATGTGCCAGCTCTACCTGATCTTCGCGCCGATGTGCAAGATTGTCACGCAAATAATCAAAACCAAATTCATGGTTTGTGCCATAGGTTATGTCGGCATGATACGCTTCACCCCGCGAAATTGGCCGTAAATAAGATTCCTCAACTAAAAAACCTCCTAAGACGTCACGTTTTTCATCCCGATTCTTATCGTTCGGTTTAAATTCAGGATCATACCGAAATGCGCCGTTATGCGTGAGGCAACTCACGGAAAGCCCAAGCGCATGATAGATTTGACCCATCCATACCGTATCTCTTTTTGCAAGGTATTCATTTACGGTTACCACATGCACTCCTTTTTTAGGAAGTGCATTTAAATACGCAGGCAATGTTGCAGCAAGCGTTTTTCCCTCTCCAGTGCGCATTTCTGCAATTTTCCCTTCATGGAGTGCAATGCCGCCCATGAGCTGGACATCGTAATGCCGCTGTCCAAGCGTTCGCTTTGCAACTTCACGAACCAATGCAAATGCCCTGGGTAAAAGCAGATCAAGCGGTTCCCCATTTTTTGCCCGCTCTTCTAACCGTTTACTCTCCTCAAAAAACCCTTTATTATCTAAAGCTTGAAATTCTCCTTCAAGAGCATTGATGCTCTCTACATGAGCGGTAAAACCGCTTTTTTTAAACCAATTAAACATAGAAGTATTGTTTAGAATAGCTCTAAATACGTGAAAAATAAAGCGGCGATTCACTTATTTAACTAAGCTTAGAAAAACCAAAATCACTGCGCTTTCTTGCGAGCTTCTCGTGTGGTGCGAAGTTTTTGATCACGATATTTTTGTATTTCACGCTTTAAAGTATCGCGCACCCTATCAATAGCAACATGCAAATCTGAATCCTCATCTTCAGCATGCAACAGAGCATGCGGGAGAGTAATATTTGCCTCTGCACGAAACACATCACCCTTATTATGATGTCGCGTTGTTCTCCCTACTTCAACGCGCACTTGAACCGATCCTTCACTATCCCATCGCTTTAAAAAAAGCTCTAAAGCGCCGATTTTTTTCTCAATGTATCCCTTAAGAACAGGGGTTAAGACAATATCTTTTGCTTTAATGTTAATAAATTGCATATATTTTTATAAAAATATGATTTCCTCTTCTAATAATACCTTAAATTTATCGTAAATGGTTTCTTTTACAAGTGCCGTAAGGGCTTTAACGTCATCTGCACTTGCCGTCAAATTATTCACAATAAAATTAGGATGTTTTGGTGAAATACTTGCGCCGCCGAAACTCACGCCCTGCAAATTTGCCGCGGCAATCAATGCCGCTACCGGCATCACTGGAAAAGGATCAGTTTTAATCGCTGATTTAAATTGTTCTTGAACTGCTTCAGGAACAAGGGCAAGTGGAATATTTTTAAACATACTGCCTGCATTTGGATATTCCATCGGATGCCGCTCTAAGCGATAACGAATTTTTTCATCGCGTTCTTTAAGGAGCGTTTTTTTGTCTCCTGAAGAAAGCGCTAATTTTCCTGAAACAATAATTTCATTTCCTTGTTCTTTAAAAATACTTGTCCGATACCCAAATTTGCATTCGTTTCTATTACGGGTGATAAGTTTTGGTTTTTTTGAAATATCAAGACTTGTTATCTCGATTATATTGTCTTTCATTTCTCCTCCAAATGCACCAGCATTCCCCCGGATTGCTCCGCCAAAACTCCCAGGAAGGCCGCCTGCCCATGCAAGTCCTGACAAACTATTTTCAATGGCTAGTTCTAAGAGATCACGCATAGACACCCCAGCTTCAGCATAAACTTCTGATCCAGCGATATGCATGTTTTGAAGATGTGGCTTTAATACCAGTCCATCGTAACCGGTATCGCTAATTAATAAGTTTGTTCCTCCGGCAAGCACAAAAATTGGCAGAGATTTTTCATGCGCTAAAACCACTGCCTCTTGAAGCTCAGGAAGGTTTTTTGCTTCAAAAAAGTAACGCGCCTTTCCCCCAATTTTATAACTATTTAATGGTGCAAGTGAAATATTTTCCTTGAAAGATAACATAAAAAAACAAATACTGGTTCTTTGACTGGATTATCCAAAGGAGTTGCAAACGGTGACCCTTAATTCAATTTACCTGTCCCGTATCAAAATTGGAAATTGGGTTGCTGGAAGGAGCTACAAACGGTGACCTCCAATTCAATTTGTGTTAAATGAGTGCTCGTCATTGTAGCTCCTCAAGCAATCCAATATTTCCTTTAAGCATACTTAAGTAATTTCAAGAAAACAACCAAAGCCCCGCACAAGGCGGGGCTTTGACCACAAATTGATGGGATATTTCCTAAATCCGAAGACTCAAGAAATACTCACACTCACTCTGCGTTAAATATAACGCATCGTTATTTAAAAGTCAACTGCTAATCTGTACAATAATCGCTTTATCAATAATCCCAATAATATCGTAGCCTGACATTGGCTCTTCACTTAAAACTCCCGAAACCATAATATTTTTTTGGCCGTAGCTTAACAATGAACTTCCTGAAACAACATTTTTAACTGCATAAAATCCGTTTGCTGTTTTAAGTCCAATTGCACAGATTGCAGGATGAGGACCTGGTCCTTTTGGAGGAAGACAATCAGCCACTCCCGGAATACTGACTGAGTTTTTAGGAGAAACCACTGAAATTTTTCCATCACTTATATCCTCACCAAGCAGTACAGGCGCCGTGCCCGAAGGAAGTGGTGGACAAAGCCCAATACAAAATTCTCGATCATAAAGCTGTAATTCAACCCTATATTCACCTGGCTCAGGTAGAAGAGCAACATCGCCTTGTATGATTTTATCAAAAGTAAACGTTATTTGATGGCCTATAAGACTCTCTCCACCCACCATAGCTAAGGTTCCGTTTTTAGGACCATCAACAAAACTAATAATGGCAAACGCCGGTTCATGGGCAAGCCGCGGACGGCTTGGATCATATTTCCATTGAACAGAATAGTCTTTACCGCTAATCCATTCTTCTCCGGAAACTGGAGAAACTAAAAATACGCCATCATTATTCTCATCAATCGGAACCACGATATTTTTTGCGCGCAATACATCAAGCGCAGCTCTTGTTTTTGGCCCGACTTTTGGAAATGTCGGTGAAATATTTTGAGTTTTCTGCCATTCTTGAAGCGCAAGTCCGGTGAGTAGACCGAAATATCCATTTTTTACGCCCGAGAGAAATACATCGCCTAATTTTTTCGCAGCAGGGCCTTTATTTTCAAGAATAAGAAAATCTTGCAATTTTGTTACTTCTCCTTGAGTACTCTTATCAGTAGCACCAAGAGAAAAATTTTTTGTTAGCTCTGGGACAGAAAAAATAAGAGTTTTTGAGGGTTCTAAATGACCAAGCTGCTTTTCAAGATTTCCAATTTGTTCAAGAAGCGTTTTAATTTGTGCTTCCAGATTTTCAACAGTCGGTTTCTCCATAGGAGAAATAGGTTCAATACTCTGCGCATGTACCATATCACCCCATAAAAATCCAAAAGCAACAACGAAGCTTAAGAAAAAAGCTTTATTCCTCATACACAAAGCATATATCAAATCTATCGAATTTCATAGGTTACCATGACGTTTATGGTAACATCCTGAGTTCCTGGTTCGATGGTTGGGGGCATAGCACCTCCCAACCCTCCGTCAAGCGAATTTTCTGCCTTCGCATAATATATAGGAGGAAATCCTCCCTGAGATTCGGTAAAGGTAACGACGCGCTTTATGCGAGTATTGTTTTGCTTTGCCATTATTCTGGCTTTTTCATATGCCTTTTTAAAAGCCTCTTCACGCGCTTGATTTAAATAAATCTCAGGATCATCAACATCAAAACCCACTGAAGTAATCTGATTAATTCCTTTACTTGGCAATCCAGCAAGGATGGGTGCAATTTTTTCTAAATCCCGCACTTTTATGGTAACTGTCTGAGATAAGGCGTATCCAAGAATATAGGGATTTGACCCTCCTTCTGGATCACCAATCGGTCGCGGACGCGAATAATCATATCGCGGATTAAGGCTATAATCAGTGGTTTTAATATCTGCTTCACTAATGCCTTGCTCTTTTATAAACGCAATTGCATCATTCATTTTTTTAGTGTTTTCCTCCTGAATAGTTCCTGGGTTTTGACCTTCAGTTACCACTGAAAAAGAAATCTTTGCGATGTCAGGCGCAACCACAGTTTTCCCTTCAGCGCTTACGGTAATAGTCCGCATTTCGGGAACCACGGGAAGTCCAAATAAAAGAACTTTCCAAATAACAACAGCAACTGCAATTACAATAAGATTAATAAAGGTCCAAAAAAGCGTTTTTGAATGTAATAGATTGTTCATGTTTTTTAATTTTATGAGTATGTATCTCCTAGAGTAATAATTTTTTTAATCTTTCTTTCGTCTAAACTTGCACCACCGACCAGGGCGCCCTGAATTTCTTCCTGTGATAAAAAATCTTGAGCATTCTTATCATTAACTGATCCACCATACACAAACGTTGCGATAATATTGGGCTTTATAACTAAAAGTGATTTTTTCAAAACACGGATCATAAAAACAGCATTTTGCGGAGTATCAGCCTTCGCGCCTGGTTCAGTACTAATCGCCCACACCGGCTCATAGGCAATAACTAGCTTTGAATTATCTTCTTTTGACAACAACGAAAGTGCTTTATGGAGCTGATTTTTTATAACTTCTTCTGAAACCTCTCTCTCTTTTTCTTCTTTTTTCTCTCCAATACAAAGAATAGGAATGAGCCGAATGGCGACCAAAGCTTTGATTTTTTTTGCAATGATATCATCGGTTTCCCCTAATCTCCTACGCTCTGAATGTCCTACAATGACAAATTTAACGCCCATGGCTTTCAGTTGTGACGGCGATACTTCTCCAGTAAAAGGACCTCCACCTTTTCCCGAATTTTCCCAAAAAACATCTTGAGCGCCTAAAGATCCTTGTTTCAGATTTTCATTAACCGCACTTAAAAAAGGAAAGGGTGGAGCAATCACTAAATTTGGCGCGTCAATCAAAGACGCTAACTCACGAGCTTCCTCAGCGCTTTCCGGGTTCATCTTAAAATTTGCAATGATGAGTTTACCCATTGTTGGTATTAAAAAAATATTTGAAAAAAACCTCCGATTATCAGAGCATCTATTAAAGCTACGGTCATTGCGCCAAACACAATACTCGTAACAGCATACCAAAACGGTACCCCAAATACGAATGCGGCAACAGTACCAGCCCACACTCCGGTAAGCGGCCCAGGAATGGCTACAAATACATAGAGAGCAAAAGCTTTCCAAAAATCTATTTTCTGCGTGTTTGTTGTTTCTGATGTCGCTTTGCGTACAGATTTTTCAAAATGATGGGCGTGCTTTTTTTGCGTATAGATAAAAAGCCAAGTAAAAAATCTATTCACTATATAAAAATTACGCATAAAAAAATGCGCGATATAGTTCCAAAAAATAAGCAAAGGAGGTGTGATAAAAACCGTACCTATTGATGCGAGTAAAAACGACTTTAGTAATGAAAATTTATAAAATCCGATAGCGGTTGCGATTGCCGCGTGTGCTTCAAGCGTTGGAGTCATTGCAATACCAATGATAATAAGTTCGTTCATAAGCGATAGCAACTAGGGATTAGAGACTAACCAATAGTGGATTAATTTAAAGTTCAAATTTTTCCTCAGTTACTAGTTACTATTTACTGATTACTAATTACTGCATCATTCGCCATACGATGTTCATAGTACCACCTCAATACATCATGCGCGATCGGCAAAGTATTTAAGCTCCCCTCCCGTGCATTTTCAACCAAAATAAGTAATGCAATCTCAGGATTTTCACTAGGCGCATATCCAATAAAAAGTGCGTTTACTTTTGCATTATTATTCGTTTGGGCGCTTCCTGTTTTTCCAGCAATTGAAAATGGCAAATCACTTAAGCTATGAGCCGTTCCATACGATTTTAAAACCGCATCTTCCAAACCTTCGCGCACAACCTCTAAAGATTCACTCCAATGTCGATAATCAAAAAGTGCGCGTGGGGGTGAATCTTTTTTAAGATATGGCCGAAACAGCATCCCTCGATTCCCGATTGATGCGATAAAACTGGCTAATTGAAGGGGGGTTATTGATAAATCTCCCTGGCCAATACTTACATTATAGGTATCGCCAAGCCTCCAGATATCGTTGTGCAGTTTTTCCTTAAGTTCAGGATCGGGCAAAAAACTATTCTCTTCTCCTGGGATATCAATGCCGGTTTTTCCTCCAAACCCGAGCGTTTTCCAATATTGTTTTAACCGATCAATACCAAGACCACCTATAGAAAATGCACCGTTCGTAAGGTCCTGATCACGAACGCTTTGCGGAAGACCCCCACCAGCCGCATAAAAATAGATATTGCTTGAACGAGCAAGCGCGGAAACAACATCAACCCAACCATGCGCTTTCCAATCTAAAAACACACTAGGAGACTCAGGAACATAAGGATTAGGAATGCTTAAGGTGCCTGCTGAAAATATTTGCGTTTCCGGGGTTACCACTCCTTCTCGCAATGCGGCAATAGCAACCAATGGCTTTATCGTAGAACCTGGACTATAAATTCCGGAAACTGCACGATTAAAAAGCGGTTCTCGCGTATTTTGCAAAATCAAAGCCCGTTCTTGACTAAGCGCCCGATTTACAAATACATTATTATCGAAACTCGGAAGGCTGATGAGTGCTCGCACTGCGCCATTTCGAGGGTCGAGCGCAATGCCAATCCCAGAATCACGATTCAGTGATGCTAAGCCTTCTACTAAACGATTATAAAAATAAGTTTGAAATTCTTTATCAATAGTAAGCTCTAATGGCGGGCTTGCTTTTGGCTCTCGCACAAGCTGCTCATCAATTAATTCGCCAAGCGCATCTTCATAAAATTTCCGCCGCCCTTCATCACCCTTTATTTCATTATCGTAGTAAGCCTCAATTCCGGAAACCCCTTTTACTCGATTGCCTCGTTCATCGCCAGTATATCCAATAATATGGGCAAATATTGGTCCATCAATGTATTCGCGAGTAAAGTCATCAACTATTCGAATTGCTGATTTATCTAATTGTCTTAACATAATTGCTTCCTGAGCAGTTATTCCATGCGCGATTAAAGCCCAACTTTCACTTTCAAAATCAATAGTTGCTATACTTGCCTCAAGCTCGGAAACCGGAATTTCTAATGCTCTTCCTACTGCATTTAATAAAGATGTATTTATTTCATTCCCCTGAAAAAGCGTTGGTATGTGTACATATACACTAAACGAACTTGCGTTTTGCACAAGAACTTCCCCAAACTGATCTACAATTACTGCTCGATGTGCGGGAATATTTATCTCATATCCCATATTCGCGCTTGCTCGCGCCTCATAAAATTCACCTTTTATAAATGACAAAAAACCGATTCGAAAAATAACAACTGTAACGATTGTTGCTGCAATTCCAAGAACTAATAAAAAGGCAGTCCGAGATGCAGGAATTTCTCGGTATGCACCCTCATATTCACGACTTACATCGAAAACAGCTTCTTCGATATGTAATTCATAATCTAATTTATTTTTTCTACCCATATGCGATAAATTTTTCAACTACGATATAGAAAAGAATACCGATAACCGCATTATACGCTATTTCGAAAAGAATGATGAGCGGATTATGCAATAAAAATCCAACGTCAGCAATAAGATAAAAAAGAGCGGTTCCAATACTTACTAAAAAAAACATGTTTAAAAAGTGATTTCCAGGAAGTACTTTTTTAAGCAAAAAAAGAGTTAGAGCTAACAATACCAGAACAATGATTTCTCGCTCAACGCCAGGAGAAAATCTCAAGAGCGCCGCTCCAAAACAGGTAAGAAGCGCGTATCCAAAAAAATGCGGGGTAACTGGAATGAGAGTGATCAAACTTACAAAAACTAAATTTGGCTTTATGCCAAAAATTGGAATTAACTCAGTGGTTTGAATAAATGCAGAGATAGCAATCAAAAAAACTGCAGGCGTATAAATCCGCCAAAGATGAATCTTGTTTTTCATTCCGTAAACACCGTAACCTCAGTAAGAAAATTTACCTCATAGGGAAAATCGATCACCGCCTCCTGAAAGGTGCTCGCGGGTTCATCTCGAGTCTCTCGAACGGTTCCTATTTTCAATCCATACGGAAATCCCTCCTGCGCAGCATAAATATTCGAACCATCAAGAATAAGCTTTGATTTTTCAATAAAGGTAAGATGAGGATCGCGCCCCCCGACAAGAAGTGCGTCAACAGAGTCAGTTTCTATTTTTACCGGTGCTTCCCATGCTGCATCAAAAAGAGTGCTTACAATGCTATATTCTAAAAATACCTCCTTAACTTTTCCCAAAAGGAAAACTCCATCAACCGTTACCGGATCGTTTATTGATATGCCTAAACGCTCTCCTGCATTTATCATAAGCAAACTCCGATTGTTAAACGGGTACGTTGAATAAATTTTGGCAACAATCTGATTCGGGCCTTCGGTGCCTTCGCGGGCTTGCTTTCGTAACCGTAAAACTTCTGCTTTAAGAATTTCATTTTCACGAATCAGGCTGTCATTTATATCTTTATCCTGTTCTAAAAGCGAACTTAAAAAATGGGTTGGCGCGCTAAATACCTCTCTGACCGCAAACGTGAGTATTCCTTTTTCTTGTATAAAAGAACTACTCGCTACACCAAGCGCGATAAAAAGGGCGATAATCACGATAGAAAAGAAAAAGTTTCGCATTGGACTTTATAATTTAATTTCCTTCGGACGAAGCGAAGTATCAAACAAAGGAGTATATCGTTCAAGTTGTTCAACCGCAACACCAGTTCCCCGTGCCACGCACGTTAATGGATCATCAATAACAGAGGCGGCAACTGAAAGTTCTTTTGCAATCATTTGATCAATACCTTTAAGCAAACTTCCTCCACCGCATAAATGGATGCCACGGCGCAAAATATCTCCTGAGAGCTCTGGCGGGGCGGTTTCTAAAACTTCTCGAATAGCATCAACTATGGCACGCAATGATCTAATAATTGCTGCGCGGACTTGCGTATCACGAACTATAATTTCTTTGGGTAATCCCGTTACTAAATCTCGGCCACGAACACTCATTTCTAGTTTCTGATCAAGAGGAATTGCTGATCCAATAACCAATTTTACTTCTTCTGCGGTCGCCTCTCCAATGGCAAGTTTGAATTCATCATGAATAAAACGGGTAATATCATCGTTCAATTTATCTCCGGCTATTTTTAAACTTTTTGCAGTCACGGTTCCGGCCATAGAAATAATGGCAATCTCTGTGGTCCCTCCACCAATATCAACAATCATGCTTGCCGTTGGTTCATCAATAGGCAATCGAGCCCCAAGCGCAGCTGCTAGTGGCTCATCAATAATAAAGGGTTGAAAAACTCCTGCGCCCATTACCGCATCTTCAACTGATTTTCGTTCTACTTCAGTAAGATTTGACGGCACTCCGATAACTGCTTTTCCAAAACCGGAAAAAGCATTTTTGCCGCTTACTTTGCGCAAAAACGCGCGAAGAATTTCCTGGCTAATTTCAAAATCAGAAATAACTCCATTAATAAGAGGTCGAATCACCTGAATATGTGCGGGAGTTCTCCCCAACATTTTCCGAGCATTTTCTCCAACTTCAAGAATTTTATTCGTTTTTGAATTTACGGCAACGAGTGTTGGTTCATTAATAACAATCCCCCGCTTATCTAAATAAATCAGAGAATTTGTAGTACCCAGGTCTATGCCAATGTTTTTTCGAAAAAATGGGATTTGCATGTTTTAGAGATTATCTTTTTTAAGAAATGTTTTTATTTCCTTCGCGGTCATAATCTTTGCTACAGTTTCAGTCCGATTTTTTAATTCATAATCTGGATACGTCTTTTCACTCACCACAATACGATGAGGAATTCCGAGTAAATCCGCGTCTCCAAATTTTTCTCCAGCACCCATACCTCTACGATCATCGTATAATACCTGAATTTTTGCTTTTTGCAACTCGCGATAAAAGCGTAATGCTTGTGTAGCAATTTTTTTATTATCATCATTAAGCGCGATAAGAATTACTTGAAAAGGAGCGATTGCTTTTGGCCAAACCATTCCCCGCGCATCATGCATTACTTCAACAATTGCGCCCATGGTGCGCGTAGGCCCTAATCCGTATGAACCCATAATCGCATGTTTCAATTCTCCTTTTGCATCCCGAAATCTCAAATCAAAACTCTCTGCATATTTTGTGCCCAGTTTAAATACATTGCCAACCTCAATTGCACGTGCGGACTGAAGTACGCCATCACAAGACCCGTGTTGTTGAGCATCAAAAATTTCCTTGTTTTGCGCAAATCCGCATATCGTACAAAAATGAATAGTGTCTTCCCCAGCATCACTTACTACCTGAAATTCATGAGTGATTTCTTTGGTGAATTGCCCGCCTCCTGCTTCAGTAACTAATACAGGCAATGATAATCGTGAAAAGATTTTTTTGTAGGCTTCAATAACTATTTGATAAAACCGATCTAAATCCTCTTTATCCGCATGAAAACTGTAGAGGTCCTTCATCAAAAATTCTCTGCCTCGTAAAAGACCAGCTTGCGCACGAGCTTCAGCACGAAATTTAGTTTGAATCTGATACACGGCCTTGGGTAAATCCTTATAGGAATTAATCATATGATGCGCAATATCAGCAATAACTTCTTCGTGCGTCCAACCAAGACCATACTCAAACTCATCTCTATTTTTTTTGCCAATATCGTTCCTATCCCCTGCAACATAAATCACATCAACATCCCATCTGCCAGACCGTTTCCAGTGTGATCGGTGAATCAAAGAAGGCATGATCATTTCTTCAGCACCAATCGCATTCATTTCCTCGCGAATAATGGAGTTGATATTTTGCAGCACGCGAAATCCAAGCGGCAAAAGAGAATATACGCCTGATGAAGATTTGCTAATAAAACCTGCTTTTATTAAAAGTTCTGCGTTTTTTGCAGTTTCGCCTTCAGGCGCTTGTTTAGTTGTTTTTGAAAAAAGTTGAGAATATAACATTGGCTTTATTCTATCAGGATCCTTATGAATTAAAAAGGAGCTCGCGCACAATCGCAAGCTCTCTTTCCTTACTGATCAAGCCCAGCAGAACGCCGGTGTACCAGAATATGGATCTCTACTCTGCCTGCGGTCCTCCTTCAAGGCACTTGCATTGCGGACTACATAGATAGGAATGATTAGGAGGCGGATTACCCTTTGTCTGATAACAATGGAAAGGATCATTATCACATTCCTCAGGAGGATTATCTAGAACTCCATCTCCGCATGCCTTGTAACACGAACAGCTTTGGGTCTCACATTTATAATTCGCTTGACATTGCAGTCCAGGTTCATTGCATTCTTCTCCAGTATTTACTTTTCCATTGCCACAGTCTTTTTCACATTCGCAATAACTATTACATGAGTACCCGGGATCGCATTGAGGGAGTCCTGGTTCACCACACATTTCTCCGGGCTGCTGAAGGCCATCTCCACAACCTGGCGTAATCGGCTTATTAGGCGGGGGCGGTAATTTTGGAACTGGATTACCTGATGGGGCTGGCGTTATTGGTCCTTTACTTGTTGGAGAACCACCTACCGGATCAGGAACTGGTCCATGTTGAGTTGCTTCGCTATACGATAT
>Ga0137422_1000108_pt1 | contig 21113 bp, 22 predicted proteins | sample EasRivERMZT551_2_FD_102330 | JGI IMG/M metagenome (GOLD analysis project Ga0137422, IMG submission 102330) | Soil microbial communities from meander-bound floodplain in the East River, Colorado, USA - East River MetaG ERMZT551_2 | ecosystem: Environmental > Terrestrial > Soil > Floodplain ... | reverse complement strand
GGTGCCTTGCTCGCGGGCTGCACGCCCGAGGAGGCCGACGCGACGCGCCAGGAGTGGCAGCAGCGCACCGTCACCGCGATGCAGGAGGCGGGCGTCGATCCTGCCGAGGCGAGCACCGACGAGTGGAAGGAGTTCGGCGGCGCGACGCTGACCGCGATGCTGGCCGAGGGCAAGGAGGTCCCGGCCGAGCCCGCGCAGGACTGGCTCGACGTCACGCTCAACCTGCTCACCGGCTTCCTCACCGTGAAGGGCTCGCTCATCGGTGCCCAGGCCGTGGCCGCGATCGCGTCGGGGCGGCGCAACCGCACGACCGAGAACCTGAGCGCGATCCTCGACCCGAACGCCTCGACGCTGAAGGCCGTCTCCGCCCTCGTGGTCGGCACGCACACGCCGCCCGCGGCCGAGCCGGGCGTGTTCGGCACCAGCTCACAGCCCACCCCGTGAACGCCACCACGCTGCTCGTCTTCGTCGCGGGCCTGGCCACCGGCATCGGCATCTGCCGCTGGCCGGACAAAGCCGGCGTCGCGCTGTGCGGCGTGATCGCCGTCATCGCGCTCGTGGTGGCCGGCCTGCTGCCGTGACCGATCTCTCTCACCCGAACCGCCTTGCCCAGGGCGCTCTGGGGAAACCCCTGGCCGTCGCTCCTCCCGCGACCGCCGAGGGAATGGGAAGGCCGCGCACGGCGGCCTGCGCTCGTCTCGGGTGTGGCGCCCGTGCACGTCCGGGTCGTGGTCGAGTCCCGAGCTCGGCCACGACCAGCTTTTCCGTGAGCTGACCCGATGGCCAAGGTCAAGCGCCCGCCGCCCACACCCACCGAGACCAACGCGTGGGTGGGCAAGGAGTCCGCCGTCTACCGGCGGATGGCCGAGCGCACCAAGCTGATCGACGCGCTCATGGGTGGCACCGAGGGGATGCAGAAGGCCGGCGAGGTCTACCTGCCGAAGGAGCCGGGCGAGGAGAAGCCCGCCTACGACACGCGCCTCAAGCGCAGCACGTGCCACGGCTTCCTGCGCTCGACGGTGCGCCGGCTCTCGGCCCGGCCCTTCGGCAAGCCGGTCACGATCCGCATCGGCCGCGACCTGGGGACGCTGCCCGAGCTGCTCGCACCCATCGAGAGCGACGCCGACTACAGCGATTCCAGCCTGACGCAGTTCGGCCGCCGGCTCATGGCCGACGCGCTGCAGCGCGGTCTGGTGCACTTCCTCGTCGACATGCCGGGCGACGTGCGCGAGCTGTCCACCAAGGACGAGCGCGAGGGGCGCGTGCACCCCTACTTCGTGCACGTCTCGGCCAAGGACCTCATCGGCTGGAAGGCGCAGCGCGGCAAGGGCAACCGCCTCGAGCTGACACAGATCCGGATCCGCGAGTGCCACGTCGTCGAGGTCGACGGCGAGGAGACCGAGGTCGAGCACGTGCGCGTGTGGAACACGCCCGTGGAGGCCAGCGAGGGCGTGGAGGCCAGCGCCGGCACCTGGCAGCTGTACCGCAAGAACAAGGACGCCGACGGCTACACACTCGTCGAGAGCGGGCCGCACACCTTCCCTGGCATCCCGCTCGTCACGGTCTACTTCAACCGCACGGGCTTCATGGAGGCCGAGCCGCCGCTCGCCGACCTGGCCGAGCTCGAGCGGGCGCACTGGGCCAGCCGCAGCGACCAGACGAACATCCTGCGCTACGCGCGCGTGCCCAAGATGGCCATGGCCGGCGTGAGCGACGAGGAGAGCCGCAAGCCCTCGCTGCTCGGCGTGCAGTCGGTGTGGAAGCTCAAGGACCCGAACAGCAAGGCCTGGTGGGTCGAGATCCAGGGCAACGCGGTCTCCGCCGGCCGCCAGGACATCCTCGACCTGCAGGCCGAGATGAACGTGCGTGCGCTGCAGCCGCTGATGGAACGCACCGGCGACGAGACCGCGACGGGCCAGGAGATCTCGGACAAGAACACGACCAGCGACCTCAAGGCCTACGTGCGCGCCATCGAGGCAGGCTTCCTGCAGGGCTTCGGGTTCGCCGCGCTGTTCGCGCGCACGAAGCTGCCCGACAAGTTCGGCGTCGACGTCTTCGACGACTGGGCGCCGCCCTCACTCACGCTCGACCAGGTGCGCCTGCTCAAGGAGATCCGCCAGGCGGGCGAGCTCTCGCGCACCACCTTCCTGTCGCTGCTGAAGGGGCTGATCCTGCCCGAGGACCTCGACGTCGCCAAGGAGGCCAAGGCGATCGAGGACGAGGGGCCGGACCTGGCCAGCTTCGGGATGCCGCCTGGCGAGGAGGGGGAGGCCCCGCCAGGGGACGACGACGAGGAGCGGCCGCCCAAGAAGGCCGCGTGATCGCCGACGACATCGCCGCCTGCCACCCGATGTGCGTCGGGATCGCGCGCAAGATCCTGGACCAGGAGGCGGACGCCGAGGACGCCGCGAGCGACGCCATTGTGCGCGCGCTGCGCGCGGTCGGGCGCTTCCCGGCCGACTGTGTGAATGTGCGGAACTGGGTCTCGACGTTCGCGCGCCGGGCTGCGCTCGACCTGTGGCGTGCGCGGCGCGTGCGCTGGCGGACTCAGCCGCAGCGGCGCGAGCTCGATGGCACCGACACGGTGGAGGTGCTGCTCTGCGAGGACAGGGCCGACACGACCGAAGGTCACGAGCGGGCACGGCGGCTGGCCATCGAGCGCGTGCTGGGGCGCATGCGCGCGCAGGACGCAGCGCTGCTGCGCCGGGCCTTCCTGGCTGGCGAGTCCAGGCAGGCGATCGCGGCCGAGCTGGGGCTCAAGCGCAAGGCGTACGACGTGCGCCTGTTCCGGGCGCGCCGGAAGTTCATGGCCGAGTGGGCCGCATGAAGCACCACGCGCCCAAGCTGCCGCCCTTCCCGCTGGAGTGGACCTGCGACGTCTGCCAGATGAAGGGGCTGACCGTGCAGCGCCAGGACGGCCGCCAGGCCGTGGCCTGCCCGCTGTGCGAGCGCATCCTGTGCGGCGAGTGCAGCGCCCGGCACTTCGTCGGCGGGCAGCTGTGCCGGCGGCCGGCCAAGCCCTGATGGGCAAGGTCCCGAAGATCGACGAGCGGCTGCTGGCGGCCCTGCGCGGCCAGCCGGCCGACCAGGTGCTCATGGCGCGCGGGATCCGCCACGCGCTCTACCTCGAGCGCTTCAAGACGCACGAGGTCGGCCGGGTGCTGGGCTTCCTGAACGAGCAGCTGCTGCCCGACGTGCTCGCGCGGATCGAGGCGCGACTGCGGCGCGTCGAGGAGCGGGGCTTCGACGCGGGCGTGCACTCCACCAAGCGCCTGCGAGACCTGGCGGTCGAGCTGCGCGGCCTGCTCGCCGGCGGGGTCACCCAGGCCAGCGAGCGGCTGCAGAAGGACCTCTCGCCGCTGGCCGCGTCCGAGGCCCAGTGGCAGCGGACGCTGCTGACCAAGACCGTGCCGCTGCAGATCGAGTTCGCCGCGCCGAGCCCGGCCATGCTGCGCTCGATCGTGACGGCCCGGCCGATGGCCGGGAAGCTGCTCAAGGACTGGTTCAGCGACCTGGCGCTCGACACCCAGCGCCGGGTCACCCAGCAGATCAACCTCGGCATGGGCAGCGGCGAGACGGTCTCACAGATCGTCGCCAGGCTGCGCGGGACGCGCGAGAACCGGTTCACCGATGGGGTGCTCAACACGACCCGGCGCGACGCCGAGCGAGTCGTGCGGACCGCCGTGGGGCACGTGTCCAACCACGCGCGGGAGTCGACCTTCGCGGCCAACTCGGACGTGATCGAGGCCGTCGTGATCATGGCCACGCTCGACACCACGACCTGTCCGACCTGCGGCGAGCTCGACGGCCGGGAGTTCCCCCTCGAGGAGGGGCCGCGGCCGCCGTTCCATCCGCACTGCCGGTGCGTCACGCGGCCGAAGATGAAGACCTGGAAGCAGCTCGGCTTCGACCTGCGCGAGGTCGGGCCCGGCCAGCGGGCGGCCATGGGCGGGCCGGTCAAGGGCACGCTGAGCTACGCCGAGTGGATCAAGGACCAGCCGGCCTGGGTGCAAGAGGAGGCCTTGGGCCCGGGGCGCGCCAAGCTGCTGCGCGAGGGGGGCCTCGAGATCGGCGATTTCACCGACCGGCGCGGCCGAATGCTCAATCTGCAGCAGCTCGAGGCGCTGGTCGACGCGTGAGCGCGGCGCAGCGCGCGCCGCGGCGTGCCGGCGGCGCGGCCCGCAGTTTGCTCGCTGGCGGCGTGAGCGCGGGGCGGTGGGCGCCCTTCTCCCCTTCCCCTCCCGCGGCAGTCCCTGCCCCGCGCTTTCTCTTGAATCGGCCCTGGTGGCGATGTAGCACTGTGGCCACAGCAGCCGCTGCGCAGGGAACGGGAGCCCGGCGCCGCACCGATGGGCGAGCTTCGTGGGGAAGTTGAAGCGGGTCGTCGACTCGCTGGACGCGGTCGCAGAAGCGTCGCACCGCGAGTTCTACACCAAGGGGCACGACGGCAAGTACTACCTCGACTACGAGGGCGCCGAGGAACAGCACCGAGCGCTCCAGGCCGAGCGCCAGCGCGCCGACATCGCCGAGGGCCGGCTGCGCGCCTACGGTGAGCTGACGCCCGACTTGGCCAAGGAGTCGCAGCAGAAGCTCGCCGCCCTGGGCGACCTCACCGACATCAAGGCGAAGGCCGCCGAGGGCGCGGTGTGGAAGAGCAAGCACGAGGAGGCCGCGGCGCGCCTGGCCGCGCTCGACAAGGAGAACACCGAGCTCGCGCTCGCGCGCCTGGCCAACGAGTCCTTCGACACGCACAAGGTCAAGGGCCGTCGCCCGGTGATGCTCGCCGTGAAGGACGCCGTGCGTCCTGTCGTCGAGAACGGCACCCGGCTCTTCCGTGTCTACGGCGCCGACGGCAAGCCGCTCGTCACGAAGCGGCAGGGCGCCTCCGACCCGTACATGACCCCCGACGAGTACATCGGCGAGGTCCTCCGGAACGACCCGGAGTTTTCAGCGCACTACGAAGGTTCAGGCGCCGCGGGAAGCGGTGCTGGTGGGAGTGGTCGCGGGGGATCCGCCGCCAATGCCCGAACCGTCTCGAACGCGGACATCGCCGCGGGCGGGGACTACCTCGACAAGCTCGCGTCCGGAGAGGTCACGCGAGCCGACTGAGGTCGGTCACGTAGCAACGGTGGGCGTGCCCGACGGGGGATCCAGAGGCATGCCAACGCGCGGGGGATCTGCGCGCTGGTGATTGCTCTGACACTCCGCACTCGCGCGCGCCGGTGATTCCGGCCGCGCCCCAAGGGGAAGAACACTCGTGGCCAACGACCTGACCGTAATCATCGACAAGCAGCTCGCGCGGGGCCTCAAGCTCCTGCGCAAGCGGCTCATCATGCCTTCGATCGTGAACCTGGACTACCGGGACGAGGCGAAGCTGCCCGGCGCGACCATCGACGTGCCGCTGCCGGTGTCCTACACCGCGCTCGACGTGACCCCGGCGACCACGCCGCCCACGCCGAACGACACCACGCCGACGCAGGTGCAGATCACGCTCGACAAGCACAAGCACGCCGACTACGTGCTGACCGATCCCGACCTGCACCGCATCGACAAGGACAAGCACTTCCTGCCGATGCAGACCGAGGCCGCGATCGACGCACTCGCCCGGATCATGAACACCGACATCTGGACTGAGTACAAGGGCGTCTTCGGCTACGCCGGAACGGCGGGCACCACGCCGTTCGCGTCGGCGATCACGCAGGCCACCGACGTGCGCAAGACGCTGAACCAGCAGCTCTGCCCCAAGGGCAGCCGCCGCTTCGTGCTCGACCACGACGCCGAGGCCAACGCGCTCAACCTCGCCCCCTTCCGGGATGCGAGCCAGAGCAACGACGCCACGCCCATCACCGAGGGCGAGATCGGCCGCAAGCTCGGCTTCGACTGGTACGCCGACGACGACGTGCCGAGCCACACGGCGGGCACGGCGGACACGCTGCTGGTCAACAACGGCGCCGGCCTGGCCGTGGGTGCGACCACGGCGATCACCGACGGCGAGGCCGCGGGCACGGTGCTCGCGGGCGACATCATCACCTTCGCTGGCCACGCCCAGACGTACACGGTGATCTCGTCCGTGGGCGGCGCTGCGCCGACCCTGATCACGTTCTACCCGGGCCTCAAGGCGACCGTGGCCGACAACGCCGCGATCACCCTGAAGGCCACGCACCGGGTGAACCTGGCCTTCCACCGCGAGGCGATCGCGTTCGCCACGCGGCCGATCGCCGACTCAGTGAAGTTCTTCACCGGCGGCAGCGAGATCCGCTCGCTGACCGACCCGCTGACGAACATCACCCTGCGGCTCGAGGTGATGCGCCAGTACAAGCAGACCGTCTGGGACTACGACGTCCTCTACGGCAAGAAGCTGACCCGGCCCGAGCTGGCCTGCCGCCTCGCCGGCTGATCCATGGAGCACCGGCTGCCGGGGGCGCGCCCGCCTTCGGCAGCCGGACCGCTCTCGGGCGCACCAGGAGTCAGCCCGTGGTCAAGGCCCTGCAACCCGATCCCAATCCCCGTCCGTGGCTGGGCCGCGATCCGCCCGTGAAGCGCGTGGTGATCAGCAAGACCCTCGAGATGGAGGGCCCGAAGAAGGGCGATCTCGTCGTGTGCAACGAAGAGGACCAGCCCAAGTGGGCCGGGCGCGGCTGGAAGCCCACGGGCCGCACGCCGCCGCAGGCCAAGAAGGGGCCGGAGGCGACGACGGCCGACGGCACCAACGCGCAGGACTGATCGCACGCACTGATCCTGGGAGGGTGCCGTGGCACACGTGGTCGAGACCGGTGCGGGGCTGAGCGACGCCAACGCGTACCTGTCGCTCGCGGACGCGGTGCTCTACTTCGCCGACCACGCGAATGCCGCCTGGACCAGCACCGATGCAGCGAAGGAGGCCGCGATCCGTGCGGCCACGCAGTATCTCGACGCGTACTACCACCTGTTCTGGAAGGGTGACAAGAAGCTCTCGACGCAGGCGCTCGACTGGCCGCGCGCCGGCGTGTGCGACGAGAACCACTACCCCATCGCCAGCGACAGCCTGCCGACGAAGCTCAAGGAGGCGTGCGCCGAGATGGCGGTGCGCGCGCTCACCGAGTCGCTGCTTCCCGACGTCGCGCCGGCCAGCTCGGGCGCGCTGATCTCGAAGTCGGTGGAGGTGGGCCCGATCAGCGTCAGCAAGACGTGGGCGGGCTCGGGCCAGAGCACGACCAAGTACTACCGGATCGCCGACCTGCTGCTCGCCGACCTGGTGCTCGACTCCAACGCGCTGATCCGAGCCTGAGCGATGCCCACCGAACTCGACCTCGAGCTGCTGCCGGAGGTGCTGGACGTCATCCAGACCTACGGGCGCGACGCGACGTTCACGAGCGCGCCGACCGCCTACTCGCCCGCCACGGGCGCCGCGACGCCTGGCACCTCGCTGGGCACGGTGAAGGTCTCGCCGCCGGCCGTCGACCGCAAGCTGATGGACGAGGACCTGATCCAGCAGGGCGACACCGCCGTGCTCGTGGCGGGCTCAGGCCTGGCCTTCACGCCGGCGGTGAACCAGACGCTGACGATCAGCGGCCAGGTGTGGGGCGTCGTGGCCGTGACCGAGTTCCACAGCGGTGAGCAGATCTGCGCCTGGGGCCTGCACCTGAGGCGCGGCGGATGAGCTGCCCGCGCCACGTCGTGCTCGTGGTCCTCGACGACGTCGGGGTCGACAAGGTGGGCTGCTACGGCCACCCGACGGCTGGCCCGACGCCGACGCTCGACGGCCTGGCCAGCGGCGGCATCCGCTTCAGCCGCGCCTACGTGAACCCCAGCTGCGCGCCCACGCGCTGCGCGCTCCTCACCGGGCTCTACGGCAGCCGCACCGGCATCGACACGGGCGTGCCCACCTACGAGCCCGCCACCAACCCCAACGGCGACTTCCTGCCGGCCGACGAGCTGCCCTGGCTGCCGCGGCTGCTGAGCGAGCAGCTCGTGCACTGCGACCTGGTGGGGAAGTGGCACCTCACGCACATCGCGGCGCCCGACTACCACCGAGACCCGATCGCCAAGGGCTACAGCAACTGGCGCGGGCACCTGAGCAACATCCTCTCCGCGCAGGGTGAGGGGCCCTACAGCTGGAAGAAGCAGTACGCCGACGGCGCCGGCTGGACCGAGGCGACGCAGACGGTCTTCTGCACGGTCGACAACTGCTACGACGCGAGCCAGGCGCTGGCCGCCTCGATCAGCCGGCCGTCGTTCCTGTGCCTGTCCTTCAACGCGCCGCACCCGCCCTGGGACCTGCTGCCGCCCGCGGGCAGCTACACACCGGTCGGCGGGCTGCAGACCCAGCCCAAGAAGCAGCAGTACGCGCTGCAGGCGGTCGACACCTACCTCGGCCAGCTCATGGCCTACTTCGCCGCCCAGCACCCCGAGGCGGCCGCCGAGACGCTGTGGATCGTGCTGGGCGACAACGGGACGCCGGCGGCGGCCATCGAGCCGCCCACGGCCGCGCACCAGCACAAGGCCACGCCCTACGAGGGCGGTGTGCACGTACCGCTCATCGTGTGGGGCGCGGGCGTCGAGCAGCCCGGCCGCACCTGCGACCACCTGGTGCACGCGGTCGATCTGCACACCACGCTGCTCGAGCTGTTCGGTGCGCCGGCCGTGGCCGGCACCGACGGCATCAGCTTCCTGGCCGCGCTGGGCAACCCGGCCGCGCCGGCCGCGCGGATCTCGGCCTACTGCCGCCACGCCCAGCCCAACGGCTTTCTGCCCAAGGACTGGATCCAGGAGGCCGCCATCGAGGCGCGCTGGAAGCTCGTGCGCAAGACCACGGGCGCCTCGGTCGTGCTGCAGCTGTTCGACCTGGTGGCCGACCAGGCCGAGCTGAGCAACCTGTGGCCCGGCAGCACGCAGGAGCAGACGGACGCGATCGCGACGCTGCTCGCGGTGCTCAACGCCGGCGCGGCGGGCCCGTGAGCAACTTCGACGCGTTCGATCGCGAGGTCGACAAGTTCTTCGAGGAGCAGCTGCCGGAGCGCTGCCTGGAGTTCCAGCTCAAGGTCGCGGGCGACGCCACCGACGGCGTGATGGAGCTCACGCCCGTGCTCGACGGCCTGCTGCGCTTCAACTGGCAGGGCTCGGTCGGCGCGCCCATCGAGACCGTGCGCCAGGGCAGCGACCTGGCTGGCGACTCGACGGCGGCCGAGTGCAAGGCCACACTCAAGGCGCAGCTGACTCCCTTCGCCAACGCGTTCCTGAGCAACCCGACGCCCTACGCGCCCGTCATCGAGGACGGCGGCTACCCGAGCCCGGTCAAGCGCGGCACGCGCGTGCGCAACAAGCTGCGCCGCAGCCGGCGCCGCTCGCTCGCCAAGAAGGGGCTGCTCCCGCCCGACCAGGAAGCCGACTACGAGATCCGCAGCGCGGGCGGCTTCAGCAAGCAGGCGCCCCAGGGGATGGTCGGCGTGACCGTGCTCGCACTCCAGGATTACTTCGAGAGGGACTGAGCCATGTCGATGTCGAACTCCGCCGAGACCAACCTGGGCAAGCTGGTCCTGCAGAACGTGACCTGGGCCAACGTCGGCGACGCGACGGGCCTGGTCGGCAGCGCCGTCGCGGGCAGCTGGTACTGCGGCCTGGCCACGGCGTTTCCCGGCGAGGGCGGCACGCAGGCGACCAGCCAGGCGGCCTACACCGGCTACGCGCGCGTCGCCGTGGCGCGCTCGACCGGCGGCTGGGCGATGACCAACAACATCGGCGACAACGTGGGCGCGATCACGTTCCCGGTCTGCACCGGCGCGCCCGAGACCGAGTTCTGGTGGACGCTGGGCCGCGACTCAGGCACCGGCGCCGGCGAGCTCTTCGCCTTCGGCCCGCTGATCCCGTCGGGCGCCGACTACTTCGTGTTCGTCGCGGCGACCTCGGACACGCTCACCGTGCCGGGCAACCCCTTCGCGGTGAACGACGAGATCTGCTTCCTCGCGATGGCTGGCGGCTCGGCGCTGCCGACCGGGATCACCGAGGGCACGCGGTACTTCGTCAAGACGAGCTCGGGCAACGACATCACGATCTCGACCACGCTGGGCGGCGGCACGCTCGACATCACCGCCGCCGGCGCCGGGTACTGCATCAAGATGACCCACCTGGCCGTGGACGTGAACATCACCCCGTCCTTCGCCGCGGGCGTGCTCGACCTGATCTTCGACTGATGCCGCAGTGGTACACGACCGCCGTCGACTCCGACATCGTGCCCTCGGGCAACGTGTTGCTGTCGAAGGAGCTCAACCTGGCGGGCGAGACGCCGAGCAACCTGTCGCTCGTGATCCCGGGCAGCTCGACGCGCGCGGCGCAGTTTCACTCGCCCGTCGGCGTGCCGAACAACGCCGACTGGCAGGACGGCACGGCGGTGCCCAAGGTCAAGATCGTGACCGGCTTCGCCAACGTGCAGGTCGCCGTGAACATCGTGCGCGAGGACGCCGCCGGCGGGAACGTCGAGCAGCAGACGCTCTCGCCTGAGCAGCTCGCGGTGAGCGGGACGGTCCTCACCTTCAACGACTTCGTGGGGATCACGTGGGGCACGCCCGCGGGCGCCGTCACCGAGCGCCTCCGCTACCGCATCCAGGGGCGCACGACGACGGGCACGGGCCGCACGCTGGTGTTCGAGGTCGGGGCCGCGGACACCGGGATCGACATGCCGCTGCTGTGGCTGGGGACGCTGATCGGCCGGGCGCTCGTGTCCCTGATGGGGCGGGGCGTCCTGGCCGGCGCGGGCGGCCTGGTGGGGCGCAGCCTGGTGTCGCTGGCGGGTCGCGCGGGCGCGCCGGCCGGTGCCGGGTCGCTGCGCGGGCGCGCGCTGGTGCCGCTCGCGGCGCGCGGCCAGCTCACGGGTGCCGCGCCGATCCAGGGCCGGGCCCTGCTCAGCCTGGCCGGGCGGGCCGCGGCCGGCGCGACGGGCGAGCTGGCGGGCCGGGCGATGCTCGGCCTGGCCGGCCGCGGCGGGCCACCGGCGGGGGGCGGGGCGCTGGCCGGCCGCGGCCTGGTGGGCGCCAGCGGCCGCGCCACGCCCACCGGCGCCGGCGCCCTGGCCGGCCGGGCGCTGCTGCAGCTGCTCCCGCGCGGCGTGCTGGCCGACTTGCAGGCCGCAGTCGGCGGCTGCGTCGAGACGATCCTGGCCGCCGTCAGGAGCCGCTACGCGACGCTCGTGGAGGGCGTGCACAGCGTCCCCACGCTGCACGACAACGAGGGCGAGGCCATGCCGGACAGCTCGGCCTGGGTCCGCTTCTCGCTCGAGCTCGACCGCTCGTTCCAGATGGACTTCGGCGGCGCCGAGCAGAGTCGGCGGCTGCTGGGCCAGGCCACGGCGGCGATCTACCTGCCCTTCGGGGTCGGCGACGGCGAGGCCTGGGAGCTGGCCGACATCATCAACGACGCCTTCCGCGGCCAGGCCGCCGACGGCGTGATCTACAGCCCGCCGCCCTACCCGATCCGCCGCGGGCTCGTGGACGACCGCTGGGTGCTCGAGGTCGTCGTGCCCTTCTACGCGCAGTGCGCGGAGCCGGTCGCATGACGAGCTGGACCGAGATGGCCGCCGCCGTGCGCACCCGGATGAGCACCACGCTGCCCTCGGTGGCGGTGCAGTACGACAACCACGCCCTGACGCCGCCCGACGTCGCGCCCTGGGTGCGCTGGACGCTGCAGCCGGCCGGCGTGCGCCAGCCAGAGTTCGGCACCTACCGCACCGACGGCCGCGCCGTGGCGTCGATCTTCACGCCGATGGCGATGGGTGTGTCGGCCGGCCTCGTGCTGGCCGACACGATCAGCGCGGCCTTCCGGCTCGTCTCGGCGGCCGGGGTGACCTGGCGCTCGCCGACGGTGCGCACGATCGGCCGCGCGGGGAAATGGTGGCAACTAAACGTCGAGTGCCCGTTCTACACTGAGGACCAAGCCTAGCGGGGTGATGCCCGCGCAGCAGGGGAAGAAGACCAATGTCCGACACCAATCGGCTGACGCTGTATTCCAAGAAGCAGTCCGCCTTCGGGACGCAGGCGACCGGCAACTACCAGACCTACCGCTTCGCCGGCGAGAGCCTGGCCACGGTCACGGGCGCGACGCCCTCCGACGAGATCGAGAGCGGGCGCATGGTGACGGACGTCGCGCAGACCGCGCGGCACACCGAGGGCCCGGTGCGCGCGCGCTTCAGCTACGGCGCGTACGACGAGTGGCTGGCGGCCGCGCTACAGGCCGACCAGGCCGACACCTGGCAGGCGGTGCAGACCGACACGCTCGCCGCGGGCAAGACCCTGCAGGCGATCGCCGCGGGCAACATCCTGCGCACCGCTGGCGCCAGCAAGATCGTGTGGGCCAACCACGGCCTGGGCCGCTGGATCCGCGTCAAGGGCTTCGCCACCAACCCGGCGACCATCTGGTGCCGCATCACCGCGATCGCGGGCGACGACGCGACGGTCGACCACGTGACCCTGGTCGACGAGGCCGCGATCGCCTCGGGCGAGGTCGAGCGGGGCCCGTACATCACCAACGGCGTGACCGAGCGGCTCTACAGCCACGAGATCAAGTACGGCGACCTGTCGAGCAACTTCGTGCTGTGGCGCGACCAGACCATCGCGGGGATGAACTTCGCCGTCGCGGCCGACGGCCTGGTGGACCTGGGCTTCAACTGGATGGGCGCGCAGGAGATCTTCAACACCTCGACGCAGGCCGGCACGCCGGTGGCGTCGACGGACAAGCGGATCATCAACGGCGTCTCTCACATCAAGGCCGTGATGCTCGACGGCTCGACCTTCGGCATGAGCAAGCTGAGCTGGCAGCTTTCCAACGCCGTGCGCCAGCGCCTCGAGCTGGGCTCGCTGGGCCCGGTGTCGTTCGGCTATGGGCGCATGACCTGCGAGGTCGACCTCGAGGCCTACTACGCCAACAACACGAACCTGGCCAAGCACCTCAGCTTCGCCGATGTCGGCCTGGCCTTCCGCGTGGTGGACATCGACGGCAACGCCTACGTGATCCACTGGCCGGCGGGGAACTTCACCGCGGGCACGCGCCAGGGCGAGCGCACCGACGACGACGTGTTCCAGAAGCTGCACTTCATGAGCAAGAAGCACAACACGTGGGGGTACCAGATGCAGATCGCGAAGTGGGACGTCTAAATGGCTCAGCTCAAGCGACTCGACCCGATCAAGAACGAGAAGGGGATCGAGGTCCCCTTCCCGCTGCAGCCTGAGATCAGGCTCTGCCTGGCGCGGATGAACAACCCGGTGATGCAGCGCTGGATGCGGTTCCACGGACCCGAGCGCAAGCGACAGCTGCTCGCGCAGGGGCTGTCGAGCGATGCGGCGGCCGACCAGGTGTTCATGGAGGCCGTTGCCAACACGGTCGTGCTGGGCTGGCCCGGCCTCGACGGCGCCGACGGCCAGCCCTTGCCGTGCACGCCCGAGGCGGTCCTCGGCTTCCTGCAGGACGAGCTGCTGCCGCACTTCAAGGAAGCCGTCTACACGATCAGCAGCGAGACGAACCGCTACTTCGAGCAGGAACACGAGGCCGCGGCAAAAAACTCCGAGCCCGCCTGACGTGGGAGCTGCGATGGAACTCCGACCCTCGGCGCATGCGCGTGGCCATGCTGGCCGCGGCGGACGGCGAGGGGCCGGACCCGACCTCCGACCGGCCCGAGCTGGCGGGGGATCTGTCGCACGTCTGGCAGGGCTTCTGGCAGCTCAGCGCGGGGCGGGCACTCGGCGAGACCGGGCCGCAGCCGCTGCGCACCGAAGCCATCGAGGCCTGGCTGTCGATCCACGGGCACGAGGACCTGCAGGAGCGGCAGGAGCTGCTCGACTGGCTGCTGACCATGGACCTGGAGTACCTGCGCTGGTCGCGCGCGCGAGCTTCTGATGCCTACCCTGTACCTTGAGCTCAACGCCGAGCGCATGCGCGAGAGCGCGGCGCGCGCCGAGGCCGCCGTCCGGCCACTGAAGACCGAGCTGCGGGCGCTCGACGAGACGAGCAACCAGGGGACGGCGGCGCTGCACAACCTGGCCGCGGCCGAGAACACAGCCACGGCCGCGGCGCGGCAGCTGGCGTCTGGCACGGCGACCGCGACGAGCGCCTCGCTGGCCTCGGCGGCGGCCACGCGGGCGCAGGCCTTCGCCGCCGGGATCCTGCACCGGGCCTGGACCACGGTCACGCGTGCGCTGATCGTGACGCCGGTCGTCGCGCTGAGCCTGGCGCTGGCCGAGCTCGGCATCAACGCGGTGAAGTCGGCCCTCGGGCTCGACGACGCGGCGGACGCCGCGGACGACTACACGGCCAAGGTCGAGCAGGCCTCGGTGGCCGTCGCCGAGCTCATCGCCCAGCAGCGGCGCGCGGCGGACCTGGGGGTGTCGACCCCGGCCGACGAGGCGATCAGCGCGCGGATCTCGGCGCTCAAGCAGGCGCGCGACGCGCTCGTGGCGCTCGACACGAAGGAGCGCGGGGCGCGGCTGTCGGTCGAGGAGGCTGGCCAGGCGCTGGGCGGTGGGAGCCAGGGCTACATGTCGGCCCGGCGCTTCATGCAGGTCGAGTCCGGCGGCTTCCTGGGGCTGGGCACCGAGGAGTACGTGAAGGCCTCCGACGTCGTCCGCGCGCTCAACGTGCAGATCGAGAGCCAGGAGGCGGCCCTGAAGGGCGTCGAGGCCGGCGAGGAGTCCGCGGCCGCGGCGACGCGGGCGCACAGCGAGGTGCTCAAGGCGCGCCAGGCGATCCTGGCCGAGCTCGTCTCCGGCTACAACCGCCTGCACGGGATCTCGGCCGAGACCGAGCGGGCGATGGAGCTGGCCCGCCGGGCCGGCCTCGATCCCGACCTGGTGCGCGGCGCCGTCTCGGTCTACCAGGACTGGGCCGCGACGGTCGAGCGCCTGGCCGCCGGACTGCGCGACGTGGACTCGGCCAGCGCGAGCGCGACGGCCAACGCGCAGGCCAACGTGGACCGCAAGAACGCCGCCTCCCAGGCGCTGCTGGCCCGCATCGAGGCCAGCGAGGGTGCCGTGCGCCGGGCGACCATCGGCGACGACGCCTACGCGCGCGAGGAGTCGGTCAACAACATCAAGGCGCTCGCGCAGGAGGCCAGTCAGTCGGCCGCGGCCGTCGAGCGGCTGGGCCGCGAGGAGGGCGAGCGCATCGACGTCGTCAACCGCCTCAAGGCCGCCGAGCGCGACGCTGCCAAGGCCGCCCAGGATCGCGCGGAGTCGATCTCGACGCTGAGCAACTCACTGGGCGCCGGCATGTCCACGTTCATCGACAGCCTCGGCAGCGGCGGCGACGCGGTCCGCGCGTTCGCGATGTCGCTGGCGAACTCCCTGGCGCAGAAGGGGATCGACCAGCTCGCCACGAGCGCCGCCACCTCGTTCTTTGCCGCATCGTCCAGCACGCCGGGCGCGCCCGCGCCCAGCTACCAGCACGGCGGCTACAACCCCGTCACGCAGATGGCTCTGATCCACGCGGGCGAGCGCGTGCTCAACGCCGAGCAGACCAAGGTCTACGACACCGGGCGTGCCGCGCCCACGCAGGGGCGGGCTGGGGGCTCCATCCAGGTCCACCTGCACGGCATCACCGACGCCGGCGGCGTGCGGCGCTCGGCCTACCAGCTCGCGCGGCAGCTCGAGCGCAGCCAGGAGCGCCGCAGTTGACGCTGCACGATGCGCTCTTCCCGACCGACGTCAGCTACGGCAGCGTCGGCGGCCCGGGCTTCTACACCAACCTGATCACGACCGACAGCGGCGTGGACGAGGCGGTGGCGCGCTGGTCGCGGCCGCGGCGCAGCTACGACGTCAGCTACGGGATCAAGAACTACACCCAGCTGCAGACGGTGCGCAACCACTACAACGCGCGCCTGGGCTGCCAGAACCCGTTCCCGTACAAGGACCCGCTCGACTTCTCGACGAACACCGCGGCGACCCCGAAGCACTACAGCAACAGCGCCGCCGCGCCCCCGAGCAACGCCGACGCGCTGCTCGGCGTGGGCGACGGGACGACGACGACCTTCCAGCTGCGCAAGCCCTACGCCAGCGGCAGCCAGACGGTCTACGCGCCGATCGCCATCGTGAAGACCGGAACCACGGTCGTCTCGCTCGACCTGGTCGACCAGGCCAGCGGCTGGTCGGTCAACCTGCTCACCGGGCTGATCACCTTCACGAGCCCACCCGGCGCCGGCGTGGTCGTCCGGGCCGGCTGCGAGTTCTACATCAAGCTGCGCTACGGCAAGGACGTCGACCGCGTGCTGCCGCTGCGCTGCGACGACTTCTCGACCGGCTCGCTGCCGAGCATCCCGCTGATCGAGGACATCGACGGGAGCACCATCGACGAGGACCGCCTGCCGATGGGCGGAGGCCGCAAGGCCTTCAGCGCGAGCATCAGCATCGCGCAGTCGGAGGGCGTGTCCTGGGAGCTCGTGCCGGCCTCGTCCGGGCTCTCGGTGACCGTCGAGGCCGCGGCCGACATGCCCAGCGGCGGGCCGCACTACGCCTTCTACAACGCCGGCGCCGACTCACTGACGCTCAAGGGCAGCGCGACGACCATCGGCGCGCTCGCCGCGGGCGCCTACGTGCGTCTCGACATCTGGAAGGTCGGCGGCAGCAAGACCTGGAAGGGGATGTACGTGTGATCACCAAGGAGCGCTTCTTCGGCGGCACGTACAACAACGAGGCCTTCTCGGGCAACATCAACGTGCACCCGCTGGCCGGCAAGACCTGGCGCCTGGCGGGGACGAGCACGCCGTCGGTCACGCTGCCCGACGCGCGCACGCTGCGGCCCGATGAGATCGCCGCCATCTGGAACAGCGGCGCGGCGACGATCACGGTCAAGGACAACGCGGGCGGGGCCATCGGCACGATCCTCGCCGGGGCGGTCGCGCTGCTCTACCTCTTCGACACCTCGACCCAGGCCGGCGGCTGGCGTCTGCTCGCGCGGAGCTTCCTCTGATGCCCATGCCGGTTGTGTGGTGCGACGGCTTCGACTCGACGGACTCCACGCACGAGGCGACCTGGTACACGACGGCAGACTTCACCGTCGGCACGCCCGGGCGCTTCGGCGTCGGGCAGTACGCCACGGTCGGGACCTCGGCCTTCAAGACGATCCCGGGCGGACCGTACACGTACATGGGTGCGGCGCGCGCCGTTCGCTGGGGCACCATTGCAGGAGAGCCGATCCTGTTCGAGTTCGGTGGCACCTCTCAGCACTGCCGCATGCTGCGCAACGCGTCCGGCTTCGTCTTCATGAAGGACGCCAGCAGCACCACCATCCAGACCTACCTCGGTGCTGCCCTGCAGGCGAACATCTGGTATCACGTCGCCTTCTACGCCAAGTGGGACGGCGCCGGCAACGGCCAGCTGCGCGGCTTCCTGAATGGCAATCTCGTGCTGTCGATGGACGGCGTCGACACACACAACGCTGCGCCGAACGAGTTCTCGTACTTCCTCATTGGAGGCGGTGACGTCGATGACCTGTACGTCCAGGCCGCCGACTCGATCGTCGGCAACCTCGAGGACCAGTTCAAAGGCGATCGGATCGTGCGCGACCACTTCCCGCAGAGCGACGGCGACCACCAGCAGTGGACGCAGAGCACGGGCGGCACGAAGTTCGGCGTGGTCGATGAAGTCGGCCCGAATGACGACACGGACTACCTGTCCGACGCCACGCCAGGCAACCGGGTGTGCTTCGGCGTGGGCTCGCTGGCCCCGGACATCGCGTCGATTGATGCCGTGCAGCTCATGTCGGTCGGCCGCTTCGACACGACCGGCCCGCACGCGATCAAGAACTACGTGCGCGAGGTCGGCGTCGCCAACCACGACCAGGCCAACCAGGCGCTCACGGTCACCCATGCCGGCTACCACGACGTGCTCGAGGCGGACCCTGCGACCGGCAGCGGGTGGACCAAGCCGGGCTTCGAGGCGCGCCAGTACGGCGTGAAGGACGAGAGCTGAGCGATGGCCGCCGGCGACCGTCGCGTCACGCAGGTCGTCACCCGCGTGCTGGGGGCCACCCCCTCGGTCGAGCGGATCACGCAGTACGTCGTGCGCGTGCTGGGCACCTACAACCCCTGCACCGACGTCGCCTGCCCGGAGTGGGTGGCCGAGACACTGGAGCGGCGCGGGCACCGCAACGCGCGGCTGTGGGAGATCGAGCGCAGCGACGGCGACACGCTCTACCTCACCGACCACTGCGGGGCGCTCGAGTACGAGGGCAACGACTACACCCCGGTCGGCGGCCCCGCGGCGTCGGCCGCCGAGCACGAGTCGGGTGAGAAGGAGCACACCCGCGAGCTGACGGGCGCGATCGTGCTGGGCGGCTTCGAGCTCTCCGAGCTGGAGGCCAACCTCTGGGACGACGCCGCGGTCATCGAGCGCGTCGTGGACTGGCGCTACCCCTGGGCGGGCTGCAAGAAGCACCATCGCTGGTACCTGCGCAACATCCAGTGGGACGGCGAGCGCTGGACGGCGCAGCTCGCCGGGATCACCAGCCGCTTCCAGCGACAGCGCGGCGACTTCTACAGCATCGACTGCACGCGCGACCTGGGCGACGAGTTCGGGACGACGAACCCAGGCTGCAAGTTCAACGTCGCGGCCACCAGCGAGACCGGCACCATCTCGGCCGTGATCGTCGGGCCGCGCCGCTTCCGCGCGACGGGGCTCACGCCCGCGCACATCGCCGAATACTTCGTCAACGGCGCGCTGACCTGGACCGCCGGCGCCAACGTCGGGAAGACCGCGGTTGTGAAGGAGGCGACCGAGGGGGCGGGGTACTACGAGATCGAGCTCGAGCTGTCCGAGAGCGAGGCAATCCAGATCGGCGACACGTTCGACCTGGTGCAGGGCTGCCAGAAGCGGTTCATCGAGGACTGCCAGCCCAAGGCCATGGCCACGCACTTCGGCGGCGACCCCTACATGCCCAACGACCTGGGCATGTCGCTGCAGATCGGCGCGCCCGAATCGCCCAAGGGCACGTGGACCACGGTCCTGGGGCTGACCGGCGCTGTCATTGGCCTCTTCACGCCCCTCGGCCCGCTGATCGGCGCGGCCATCGGCACCTTCCTCGGCGCCATGATCGACGGCAACAACCTCGACGCCCCCACGGTCGAGGAGATCAAGCAGCAGGGCAGCTCCGAGGGCGATCCGATGCAGCGGTTCATCGGGCGCGAGCCGCGCCTGGCCGGCCAGATCATGTGGCGCGGCCCATTCGACAGCTTCACCAACGAGCACGAGGGCGAGACGCACGCCTGGCTGCCGCTCGCGGTGTCCTTCGGGCACTCGTTCAAGGGCACGGCCAGCAAGAAGCTGGTCAAGCTCTTCGCCAACGACAAGCTGATCTACGAGGACCGCGACGAGCTCTCGCTCACGGGCACCGACATCTCGGCCGACGCCGTGTCGAAGACGGACTTCGACCCCGCCACCGGCACCACGGTGACGACGCAGACCTACCTCGACCTGATCAGCATCTCGACGGATCTCTCCGGGATCAGTGCCGGCGGGCTGCTCACGGTGGGCGGCTACAGCGGCGGCGGCGCGGTGAACAACGGCACCTGGATGGTCGTCTCGACGAGCCATAACAAGGTGCGCTGCAGGGACATGAACATCGCGACCTACGCCTTCGCCGATGCGGCCGCGGGCCCGACGGTGTCGCTGTTCCAGGCGGCCAAGCAGTACAGCTTCTACCCGCTCACCGACTTCACCGTGTACCTCGGCTCGGCCGACCAGCAGCCCGACCCGACGATGGAGGCCCTCGAGGGCTCGGGCAACGTGCCCGGCTACACCGGGCGCTTCTACATCGTCTACAGCAGGTTCGGCGTCGACTGGTGGGGCTACGCGGTGCCGCGGTTCGAGGCGATCATCCGCGAGCGCGACAGCACCGACCTGGCCGAGGCGCTCAAGGACCTCGCCGTCGGCCACGGCATCGACCAGTGCGAGCTCGACACCGGCGACGCGGTGGGGCTGTTCCGCGGCTACGCGGCGCGCGGCCCGAAGAGCCTGGCCGGGCTGCTGTCACCGATCCTGATGGCCTACAACCTCGTCACGCAGGAGCGGGACCTGAAGCTGCGGATCTTCCCGCGGCTCGCGGCCGACGTGAAGACCATCGACGAGGTGGACCTCGGCGCGAAGGAGGACCAGCCCTTCGACGCGACGGTGTCCTTCCTGGTGGACCGCGAGGACAGCAAGCGCCTGCCCGCCCAGGTCAGCCTGACCTTCCTCAACGTCGACACCAGTGGCGAGAACGGTTCGGCGACGCATCGGCGCTCGGGGTTGCCGCTCGAGAACGTGATCGCGCTGTCGCTGCCCCTGGTGCTCGACTCCGAGCAGGCCAAGAAGATCGCCAAGCGGGTCCTGTGGAGCGAGGCCGTGACCTCCGAGCGGCACGAGACCACGCTGCCGCCGAGCGGGCTGCTCACCTACGAGTCCGACGTGCTGCAGACCACGCACAAGGGCCGCTCGCGCGCCACGATGGTCACGCGCGCGGTCGAGGGCAACAACTACGTGATGGAGGTCTTCGGGCAAAAGCACGACCCGTACATCTACACGAACGAGAGCGGGACGGCGGGGGAGGTCTTCCCGCCGAATCTGCTGCCCGTCGAGCAGGGCCATCCGCAGATGCGCCTGGCCGACATCGGGCCGCTCGCCGACGACGATGCGCTGGTCACGCTGCTCTACTACGGCGTCGTCCGCGAGGGCCTGCAGTACACCTGGAACGGCGTGACGGTGCACGAGAGCAGCAACGGCGGGGCGAGCTACAACGAGCTGGCGGACGTGACCGGCGAGAGCCAGGCGGGCGTCACCGCGGCCGCGCTGGGCAGCGGGCCGGTCGGCTGGTGGGACGATGCGAACACGCTCACCGTCGACTTCACCGGCGGGCAGATCCCGACGAGCCTGACCGACGAGGAGCTGCTCAACGGCGTCGGCAACTGGTACTACGTCAACGGCGAGATCGTCGGCGTGCGCACCTGGACGCTCGTCTCGGCCGAGCTGAACCGCTGGGCGGGCACGCGGCTGCTGCGGGGCCTGATGGACACCGCCGACCGCGTGGCCGGGCACGGGGCCGCAGAGACGGTCGCGCGCGTGCGACCGGTCGGCGCGCTGGCGCGCCGCATCTACGCCGAGGCGCTGATCGGGCAGAGCCGGCTC
>Ga0137422_1000107_pt1 | contig 21255 bp, 18 predicted proteins | sample EasRivERMZT551_2_FD_102330 | JGI IMG/M metagenome (GOLD analysis project Ga0137422, IMG submission 102330) | Soil microbial communities from meander-bound floodplain in the East River, Colorado, USA - East River MetaG ERMZT551_2 | ecosystem: Environmental > Terrestrial > Soil > Floodplain ... | reverse complement strand
GAGTATCTTTTCGGTAGTAATGATTGAAAGACGATAGGTTTGCACCATCGTCACAGGCTTTCTGATATAAAATTTGTATTTGGTGGCCACTCCGGCCTTTTTCATTTTCATAATCATTTTTATCCTCAAGATCATTATGACAAAAGACGGCGATTTTGACAATAAACTTGGAAAGGGATAAAATACTATCAAGACTAAAAAGTCAGTTTAATTTTATGGCCGAAATCGAAAAACTTTTAACCATCGAGGAAATCGCCGAGATACTGCGAGTGCATACTCGCACTGTCACCCGATACATTGAATCGGGTAGATTGAAGGCATCCAAGCTGGGAGTCTGGAGGATTAAACAATCTGATCTCAACGCTTTTCTGGAGGAGACCAGTAACGTAAAGAAAAAGAAGAAATAATATATGGCATCACTAAACTGGATTGGAAAAGAAGCTGTAGTAAACCACGATAAGGAGGTGCCTTTTAAGTTGCTGAAAAAGGTTAAGACAGCATCCGTTGGTGATAATTCTCAAAATCTAATAATCCACGGAGACAATCTTGAGGCATTGAAAGGGCTCATGCCTTATTACTATGGAAAAATAAAATGTATTTATATTGATCCACCCTACAACACCGGAAATGAGGGTTGGGTATACAACGACAAAGTTAATTCCCCCAAAATCAAGCAGTGGCTCAAAAAGACCGTGAAATTAGATGATCTTACTCGTCATGACAAGTGGCTCTGCATGATGTATCCAAGGTTGAAGCTCCTCAGAGACCTGCTGGCAGATGATGGTGCCATCTTTATTTCTATTGATGAAAATGAGCATTGCAACCTGAGATTGTTAATGGATGAAATTTTTGGTGAGGTTAATTTCGTTGGAAGTTTTATTTGGAGAAAAAAAGAAGGTGGCGGACAGGCTGATGCTAATTTTGTACGTGAGCATGAGTACATAATGACTTTTAGAAAAAGTGAGTCTTTTGTATGGAGAGATGAAATTGTCTTAGAAAATGATTCAAAATACAACAAGACTGATTCCGAAGGAAAATATACTCTCTTAAAATTAGCAAAATGGGGTAACACAGCTAGAAAAGAAGATAGACCAAGCATGCATTTTCCTATTACTGCTCCTGACAAAACTAAAGTCCTTCCGATTGCTCCTGACGGAAGTGATGGTCGTTGGCGTGTTGGAAAAATAAGAATGCAAGAACTAATCGATGCTAATTTAATTGAATTCCAAAAGAAAAACGATCAGTGGCAGGCATACGAAAAAATATATTTTGAAGCTGATAAAAATAAGGTTATTAAGGCAAGAAGTATTATTTATGATCTTGCGAACACTGCCGATGCCTCTACCGCGCTAACAGAAATTTTTGGAATAAAAGATCAATTTGATACTCCGAAACCAGTAGAATTAATTAAATTTCTTATTAAGCATGGTGGTGATGAAAATTCTACAGTACTCGATTCTTTTGCGGGCTCAGGAACTACTGGCCACGCGGTTTTGGATTTGAATAAGGAGGATGGTGGGACTCGCCAATTTATCATGGTTGAAATGGAAGATAAGGTTGTAAAAGATATAACTGCCGAGAGAGTCAAAAGAGCCATTAAAAAATATGGCTACGAAGATGGCTTTGAATACTGTGAGCTCGACAAGCCTCTCTTTAATGAACGTGGGCAGATTGAAGAAACTTGCGACTTTAGACAGTTTGCTACTTACATTTATTTTACCGAGACCCAAACGAATATAGACCCTAAGAAAATTGATGAGAATTTCATCGGTGAACTTGAGACGACCGAATATTACCTACTCTACAAAGGCAAGAATAAGAACGATCTTGATAAGTCATTTCTCAAAAAGATTAAGGATACCGATGGCAAAAAAGTAATATATGCAGACCGGTGTCTGATCGATGATGATACGCTCGCAAGGCACAGTATCGTCTTCAAGCAGATCCCTTATGAAGTAAAAGTCTACTAATACTATGGAACTCAAAAAATACCAAAAAAATACATTAGAAACGCTCGAACAATTCTTGAAAGAATTGCGCAAGGCAGGACTCAAGTATGCCTTTATGGGTATTACTGAAAAGCCCTATCACGCCGAGGCGTTTGGTGAAGTTCCTTTTGTTTGTATTAAAATCCCGACCGGTGGCGGAAAAACACTGGTGGGTTGTCACGCCGTTGAGAAGATTATGTCCGGCCCGCTACAACACAAAATGGATCGTGGGATTGTGCTTTGGTTTACGCCATCAGAAGCAATAAAGACTCAGACCCTCAAGAAATTTAAGGACCGGAAAGATTGGCATCGAAGAGTCTTGGATGAAGCCTTTGATAACAGCGTAAAAGTATTCTCCAACGAAGAAGCGTTGAGCATTCGGAAAGAAGACGTAAACGATAATCTCTGCATCGTCATCTCCAGCCTTGAGGCATTCCGTAAAGAAAAATCTCTCCAAAATAAGTACAAGGTGTATCAAGAGAACGGTACTCTCCTAGCTCACTTTGAGCACATAGACGAACCGGATTATCTTGAGCGTGACAGTGAAGGCTCGGTAATTAATTCACTGGCAAATGTTGTCCGGTTAAGTAATCCGCTTATTGTGATCGACGAAGGTCATAAAACGACTACCAAACTATCAATCGATTTCCTGAAAGACCTAAATCCAAGCTTTATTGTTGAATATACCGCAACACCACGCAGTGAGAATAATATTCTGGTTGAGATTCATGCTTCCGAGCTCAAGGACGAGCAGATGGTGAAAATTCCTATCGTACTTGAGAGTTCTGCTCAATGGCAGAATTCAGTTACCAGAGGAATTGAGAAAAGGATTGAACTTGAGAAAGATGCTAAAAAAATTAAGGGTGAATATATTCGTCCGATTGCTCTATTACAGGCACAGCCAAAGAGTAAAGATGGTCATACTGTTACTGTCGAACATCTAAAGGATTTTTTGCTCGAGCGAAAGATTTCGGCCGATGAAATTGCAATCAAGACTTCCGAGAAAAACGAACTTGAAGGAATCGACCTCTTTAGTAAGAGTTGTAAAATTCGCTACATCATTACGGTCAATGCCTTAGCAGAAGGATGGGATTGTTCTTTCGCTTATATTCTCGTCTCGGTTGCAAATCTTGGCTCAAAGATTGCCGTCGAACAAATTATCGGACGTATCATCCGTCTGCCCTATGCAAAAAGGAAAGCAAATGAGGACTTCAATAGGAGTTATGTTTTTGCTTCGGCAAGAGACTTTAACGAAGCGGCCGGGCAAATTATTTCCGGACTTGAAAGTAACGGATACAGCAGGTCTGATCTTATAAGTAGCGACAAGAAAGATGCGACTTATGAGCTCGAAGCCAAAAAGGCCGTATCCGATGTTCTCAAAGTGCCGATGATGGCCCTCGAGGGTGATCAATTATCTTTTGAGGACTTAATTGGGAACGATTTTGAGCTTGCTAAACAGGATCATAAATTTGAGTTCCAAATCCATTACGATAATGATGGCCGAGCAATTATAGATATCCAGAAAGACGATGAATGGATGCGTGGAGCCCAGATGTATTTGAAGTTACGGTACTCTGATAAAAACTACACAAAAAGTGAGTTAGTTCAGTGGCTTGATAAAAAGCTACGTTTTCCGATACTCGAAAAATCAGACAAGGTGAGCTTCCTTGATAAAGCCATTGAGTACCAGCTGAAAACCCGTACCTTGTCCGAGCTGTCCGTAAACCGCTATGTATTGGCTGATCGAATGAGTGAGTTTATTAACGGTGTTCTTGAAAGGTACGCAAAAGAAAAGTTCGATACGCTTTTGCAGAAAAAGAAAATCTCAACGAAGCCCTTTGAGGCTTTCCCAAATACCATCTCTCTAAAGCAGGCGGTGCCACAAGAATTTAATAGAAATTACTACGAAAAGATAGATAAGCTCAATGGTGAGGAGCTTAGTTTCGTCCAGCGTCTTGATCTTGATACTCTCCCCAACATTAAATATTGGGTTCGTAGTCGAGAAAAGGTTGATCCGTTTTATATTCAGGGCTGGAAGCGTGGTAAGTTCTATCCCGACTTTATTGCTGTCACCAAGAAAGGCCAGATTATCGCTCTGGAGTGGAAAGGTGCGGACCGGATAAGCAATGAAGATACTGCTTATAAAATTGAAATTGGAGAAATATGGTCGAAGCTTGGCGGTGGTAAATTACACTTTTTCTTAGTGCATACGGGTAATGTTGAGGAAGTGCTAAAAGCAATAAAAGAATTGTAAATGATGCGACTTATCAGATGGCAATTACAAATTTCTCAGCGAAATATCGAACCCTTAAAATTGCCTTCCTAATTCCGGAAGGCGATCTTAAAAGTCTTATAGAAGCAGTCAAAATTAACACATTGCTTTGGGGTGGAGAACATAATCCAATCATCCCTGTCGGCTCGAATGCAACCGAGGTCATTGATTTCATAAATTCTTCTCCAATAGATGTTCTACATCCTGTCGTACACAGCGAGGGTATAGACGCCGTTCTTCGTGCGTTTCCGTTTCTTAAATCTCCACATCATTTTACATATGAAATGTTTAGAGAAGATTGGCATTCAAAAAAGCGATCTCCTGTTTATCTTGATTCCCTGAACATTATTGAGAAGCACTATCACAAGTATTTCAAAGGAGTGCCTGCAAAAGAAGGTGGCAGTAATTGCGTGTTACCAAAGTGGTCTGATGAAGACTACCTTAGTAACGTTTTCTCATTAACGTTTGGTGACTACAAAAATAACTTTAACCTTCAGGATGATTTTGAGAACGCTTTTTTAAAAGGACTTCGGGCAAAAAAGATCGAGATAGAAAAGGATAAAAATATTGACGCTGGAATTGCTAACAAAATTAGTCCAATTATTCTAACATCGCTTGAATTAAAGAATTATCGCTCTGAAATACTCAGAGATGGCGGAGTCTTTTTAGGAAGCGCCGAAAGCTTTGAAGACCTAGTATTTTACTGGAATCTTAGAGCGACGGGACTTTGGATCGAATTTCTTCCCATAGAAGCACACGAAAGATATCTGGAATTCATTGATAAACATATTGAGAATCTGGCTAAATCTACTAAAAAGCCGGACTTCCACCGATCGATTATCTTTTACTATAGGAATAAAACAGACGAGGTAGTTAATCCTATTTTCGATAAATTTAAAAAAGAAGGTGTACCGCTTTATAAAAGTAATATTTCTAACTTTTCTTTATCAGAATTACTCCAACATTTACCAACTGACATTCTCGGATGGGAGTTTACCAATGGTTTAGTTGAAAAATCTTATGGCAAGTATGTAGTAAACGTTAATCTACCGGAGAAGAAATTCATTTCAACTGAGAGTGAGCGTGATGTTTCTAAACAGGCGTTAGCTGTCTCGCTCGATTCTTTTTCTGATTTTGGATTTGGCGGGTATACCTTGAAACTACCGTATATTAGAAGTCTAAATGAATTTTACAGTCGAGAAATTGGCTTTGAGCCGTGGAAGATTCGATCAGAAGAAGATAGCGTTGCCGTCATCATTGATCTCGATGATAAGACAGAAACCTTGCATCCAATCGAACATCAAGTCCTTATAGATAAGGTTTTTGATTATGTTGGAATAACTGCCAAGAGAAGCCAAGCAGGTCTTTTAACAAAAGAGATCATAGGTAGTATGCGAGAAGATGCTCCTATAGAGGCATGTCGCGTATTCAAAATAACCGGCGTAAGGAAACTGATCAAAACACTGAGAGTCGATGACTATATTGATTATTCATCCGCATTGAAAATAATTGGACAAAATAGCTTCTCTAAACACAAGGGTCTTTTTATTGAATCTAGAAATGAGAAGGACTTAACGGTACAGAATGTTTTTGACTATCTAATCAAGAAAAGAATATTGAAACCCAAGCTTCGTTTTTATGAAAAGTTTTTGAGAAAACAGAAAGATTTTAGATGTACTAAGTGTGGTCTTAGTTCCGATATACGCTATGTCGAATTTGAGGATTATTGGACATGTGAGTATTGTGAACATAAGCAGTATATGCCATCTTTCATAGCTTCAGAGTTTAAAAATCGCTCTTGCTGGAAATTCAAAAAGAGAGGGCTTTTCGGAAAGGGAAATAACCAAGAAGGAGCTTTACCGGTTATATTAACAATGCTCGTCTTTAAGCATGTTTTTAGCAGTGGGACATCTTTGTACTCCACTTCTTTACGTTGTGAGGGATGCGATAAAAAACCAGAAATTGATTTTGCTATCCTTCAATATGGATTTAGAGATAATAAAATTGAATTAGCATTCGGTGAATGTAAAAGTGACGGGGGTGAAATTACTGCAGATGATATCGACAAATTAAAATCGGTAAAAGAAAAATTTGAGCCAAAAGGTATAAGGTGTCATTTCGTATTCGCAAAAACTGCTGAAAAGTTTAGCGACAGCGAAATAAGTTTGTTTAAAAAGTTGTGGTCTGAGAATCACTCACTGATCTTGTTTCTAAATAAGGAGTTAGAAACAAACCATCATCTTTACTGGGATGATGAAGACGTCGAAAGACTTCCATTTAAATACGCTTTGAGCTTTCGAGAGTTGGCTCAAAATAGCCACTTCCGATATTTGCAAAATCATGCTTAGCGTTGAACGTGTAAAAGAACTTATAAACGACCCCAAGCTCTCCGATAAAGAGATCGAGGAGATACGAGACGGCTTTTATCAGCTTTCCGAAATTATATTTGAACAGTGGCAGGCGGAAAGGATAAAGGCGAAGAAGGCAGAAATAGAAAATAAGTCTGTGGAGGAAAAAAGTTAAGCAAATATGACTCGGTGTAATTTGCTTAATATCGCTCGAGTTAAGCAAATCGTTCCAAAGGCTCAAATCTGGTCAAACCGGTGGATCATGGTGCCGATGTGGTATCAAACGTGTACCCTTGGTACAAAGCTCGCCACAGGGGCAAACAGGTGGGATTTCTGGGTCATCCCTCTTGCTGTTCGGCCAGTAACTGTTTCATTTGGGAGAGAATCACTGTAGGGTATTTATATTCTTCAGCCCAGTCTAAAGTTCGAAAGTCCTTAAGCAGGGCGAGCCAGATAGGATTAACATCAGCGAAAGCTGGTGTTTTTCCTTTATCCACGGGCTCTTTTGGCGGTTCGAAAGTGTTTTTCTTGGTATTTTTCTCTGAAAGGGCTTCACTGACGGTATCCAGTATGCACTGACATAGTAGCTAGTTGACTTACTGGGATGCTTTCGTATACAATTGGATATAGTTATCTATATAGGGTCAAGATATATCAAAAATATGAGCGAAAACAGCTTCAACAAACGAATAAAACTAAGCCAGGAGATTCTTGGTAAAATTGCCAAAATTGACGAGTTCAAGGGTCTTTGGCATGGCAGTCTGCGACTCTCTCCGCAGATTTTAGGCCGGTTAAAATTATCGGTGATCATCACGTCTACTGGCGCCTCAACCCGTATTGAAGGATCAAAAATGAGCGACGAGGAAGTGGCGCGTCTTTTGCGCGATCCGAAATCCAATCCTCCCAAAAATCGTGATGAACAAGAAGTCGCCGGTTATGCCGATTTACTCGGAAGAGTTTTTGATCACTATCGTACGCTTAAATTGACCGAGAATAATATTTTGCAATTCCACAGCATACTTCTGCAGTTTTCTCTCAGGGATCAATCGCACAAAGGCAAGTATAAAGATTCCGACAATGCGGTGATTATGAAAAATGAGAGAGGCGAAGAGATTGTTCTGTTCAATCCGACAAAATCCTATCTGGTAAAGCCGGAAATGGAAGCGATCATTGATTGGACAAATCAAGAGCTGGAAAAGAAAGAACTCCATCCTGTGCTTATCATTGCAAACTTTGTCTTTGAATTTTTGGCTATTCACCCGTTCCTTGATGGCAACGGCCGTCTTAGTCGAGCGCTCACAAACTTGCTTTTGCTTCGTAATGATTATGCCTATGTGCCGTATGCTTCGCTTGACGAAATTATCGAGGAACGCAAGGACAGTTATTATCTCGCGCTTCGGGCAACACAAAACAATCACAAGACGGAGAATGAAGATATTACGCCATGGCTAAATTTTTTGCTTGATGCATTGCTGACTCAAGGCGATGTTGCTCGAAAACTGATGAACGCCGAACAGCCGGAAAAACTTTTGTCCGAAAGACAAGAGCAGGTTTTCGCTATCCTAAAAGACGCCGAGACTTTGGGCGTGGCGGAAATCGACAAACGTCTCGATGGCTCCGTTCCTCAAGTGACCATAAAACAATCTCTCGCCAGATTGGTGGCTTTGCGTTTGGTTGAACGAGTCGGCCAAGGCAGGGGCGTGAGATATAAGAAACTTTAAATTTATGTCAAAGGAAATCGCCAACAAAACCAAAGAAGAGACTTACTATAAATGCACTCATTGCGGTGATGAGATTTTTTGGAATACCCATAAAAAGTTCACTTACTGTAAGTGCAAGAAAATCTGGGTTGAGAAGGAATGCGCAGGCCTTGTTGTTGGGCAGGCTGTCCTCATCGCTCGAAATAAGTGAAGCATCCTTGCATCTTGGAAAGCGACATCCCTAACGTTTTTCATTTTGATAAAATAGGTTCTCCTGCGAACGGGAAAGGGATTCACGCCTTTTGTAAGAGCCATCCTTCGCTAAAGCTTTGGAATGACTTATCATATAAAATAGTTTATATGATACGAAAAACCATTACTTATATTAAGGAAGATGTATTTCTCAAGAACAACGCCGTATTTTTTATTGGCTCAATTGTGACTGCATTCTTAAACTACCTCTATTATCCCGTCATGAGCCGGCTCATGACCGTCGAAAGATTTGGCGAAGTACAAACAATTTTTTCATTCGTATTTCTCTCTGGAGTTATATTAACGGTTTTTCGGATGATAGTTCTCCATATCGCATCAAATCGCATTGATGAGGGTGTAGTTCCCACAGGTCCGCCTGATCAAAATGATTCTGTCATTGCCAGCCTCTTTACCGCAACGCTTGCTACACACCTCCCTTTTGTAATACTTCTTATCGTTGCGAGTCCTGCGCTTTCAGAATTTTTCGCTTTTGAAACCTCGTGGAATTTTGCTGTTTTTGCTCTCTACTTTACCTTAACCATACCCTTTACGTTTTATGGAGCTCATCTTACGGGCAAAAGTAAATTTGGAACTGTGTCGATAGCAAATATTATTCAAGCTTTTGGAAAACTTATTTTTGCGGCTCTTTTTGTCATTCTTGGTCTCGATGTTTTTGGCGCCATAGGCGCTCTCGTTATCGCTTCTTTTCTTGCTCTTCTCTATATTCGAACCAAATCAAAAGATTTTTTACTCTCTCTTACACCATCCAATAATGTCCGCCGAGCGCTCAAAAAGGAATTTTCCTACGGCCTTCTCATTTTGATCTCGCTCGGACTGGTCACATTTCTCTATGCGGCTGATGTACTCGTGGTTAAACGACTTTTTAGTCCCGAAATTGCAGGCACATACAGCGGCATTGCCACCATTGCGCGTATTATTTTTTTCGCCACGGGCTCAATAAGCACGGTCCTTCTCTCGTCGATAAAAATTCGTAATACACCCGCAATCAACCAGGCAATTCTGTTAAAAGCAACACTTTTTGTTTGTATGATTGGCGGTAGCGCGCTCCTCTTATTTACGCTCTTTCCTAACCAGATTATTACTCTTTTGATTGGCAAGAAATTCGTTCCTATGGCTCACCATCTTCCCTACCTTTCCCTGTACCTTTTTCTCGTTTCTCTTCTGAATCTTTTTGTAGCATACTTTATTGCCCTGCGCTTGAAGTCATTACTGCCGATCTCCGCTCTTGGGTTTCTTGGCATCATACTTCTCCTTGCCCTCAATCATCACACACTCCAAGCGATTATTTTCGACTTTACCTTTGCTACGCTCGGCACACTCTCCCTTCTTGTTTTTTCAGCTTTCGTATCTCAAAAAAACATATGAATATTCCAGAAACTACCGTAAAGAAAAAAATATCAATCATTATCCCTTTCTACAATGAAAAGGAGAATGTCTCGCTCATCCACGCGGAGCTTAAACGCGTTTTTGCCTCACTCCCCTACTCATACGAAATAATTTTTGTTGATGATGGAAGTACTGATGCATCGGGAGCAATTATTGAAACGCTTATTCAAAAAGACCCCTCCGTACGCCTCGTCGAATTTTCACGCAATTTTGGAAAAGAAATTGCGACAACCGCCGGCTTTCATCAAGCAGTGGGAGACGCGGCGATCGCTATCGATTGCGATCTCCAACATCCACCCGAGATTATTCCGAAATTCATCGAAAAATGGAACCAAGGGGCAGAGGTCGTTGTGGGTATCCGCAAGGAAAGCGAAAGTGACTTGTGGATAAAACGTATGGGATCAAAAATATTTTACGCCATTATGAACGTCATCTCCGATACACCCATCATCCCTCATTCAACAGATTTCCGACTGATCGACCGGGCCGTGCTCGATGAATTCAATAAAATTTCTGAACGCAACCGCATAACCCGCGGCCTCATCGACTGGCTCGGCTTTCGACGGGAATATGTTTTTTTCGAGGCACGTGAACGCAAATATGGTGAAGCTGCATACAATGTTATAAGCCTCGTGAAGCTCGCATTGACCGGCTTTATCACGCAGAGCTTGTTTCCACTCCGCTTCGCAGGATATGCCGGGGTGCTCATCATGCTTGCATCCGGCGCGCTCGGCACTATCATGTTTATCGACCGCTTCTTTATTGACTGGGGATTTCACTTTTCAGGCCCTGCGATTCTCGCCGTCATCCTCCTCTTTCTTGTTGGTTTCATCCTTATATGCATCGGACTTTTAGCATTTTACATTGGGAATATTCACGAAAACACAAGGCATAGACCGCTCTACATTATCCGAAAAAAGGATAAAGAATAATGCATATTAAAAATCTTATATGAAAATCCTCTGGTTTACCTGGAAAGATTTACGGAATCGCGAGAGTGGTGGAGCAGAAGTTGTGAACGAAGAACTGGCCAAACGCTTGGCACAAGAGGGCCATGAGGTAACCTTTCTCGTGCGTAGTTTTGAAGGCGGGAGCAGTCACGAGTCACACGATGGTTACTCTGTCATTCGAGTTGGAGGAAAAGTGGGTGTTTATTGGCAGGCCTATCGATATTATAAAAAAAATTTCAAGGGAAAATTTAACCTCGTTATCGATGAGGTTAATACCATTCCATTTTTTGCTAAATGGTATGTCAAGGAAAAAAATATTCTTTTTGTTCATCAACTAGCTCGAGAGATCTGGTTTTATGAGATGTTTTTCCCACTCTCACTGATCGGATATCTTCTCGAACCCTTCTATCTGTGGCTCCTAAGAGATCGGCGCGTCATCACTGTTTCCGAAAGCACTAAGCAAGATCTCATTCGATACGGTTTCAGAGAAAATAATATTTCTATCATATCCGAAGGTGTGCACATTCCCCCTCTCGAATCCTTGCAACCTTTTGATTTTAAACTTACTACTTTAAAATCCGCTCCGACTATCCTTTCACTCGGCGCCATTCGCTCTATGAAGCGAACACATCACATTATTCAAGCCTTCGAAATCGCGAAAAAGAAACTTCCCGAACTTAAACTTGTTATCGCGGGGATGCCTTTTGGCCCCTATGGGAAACGAGTGCTCACCTATATTCATAAGTCAGCATTTCAAGACAGTATCCATTTGAAAGGAAAAGTTTCAAATGAAGAGAAAATCGAACTCTTGTGCAAGGCGCATCTTGTCGCGGTTACTTCAGTAAAGGAAGGCTGGGGGCTTATTGTAACCGAGGCCGCATCACAAGGTACGCCTGCGGTTGTTTATAACGTTAGTGGCCTCCGTGACAGTGTACGAGATGGCATTACCGGCCTTATCTCCAAAGAAAATAATCCAACGTCTCTTGCGGAAAGTATGATCACCGCTTTTTCTGACGAACATCGGTATCAGAATCTACGTCAAAACGCCTGGGAGTGGAGCAAAGAAATCACGTTTGAGAGAGCGTATAAAGATTTTCAATTAATCGTTAATAAATGAACGTTGGATTTGTATCTACATTTTACAATGAAGTATATGGCGGTGCTGAAATTAGCACTCGCCTTTTAGTAAAAAATCTTAATGAACAAAACATTAAAACAAAGACCTTTACCCCACATTCTGGATTCTCAAAAAAAGATGATCTTATCTTATTGTCTGGCTTAGCCCTAATACCTAAAAAAATTTTTATCTTGGGAAGTTTTCTTTCCGATAAATTATTTGCTCATATGTTATACAAAAAGCTTCTTGAAGAGAAAATAAATATATTACACGTACAAGATCTTTTCGCACTTCCTGCTACCTTTTTATGTGCTCAACGATTAAGGATTCCAATCATAGTGACGGTACGAGACAATTTACCAAGAGAATTCTTTGTGAAGAACATAAATATCTTTGCTTTGAGAAATAAAACTTATAAAGCTATTTTACAAAAATGTGATGGCATAATAGCTATCAGCGAACACATCAGACAAAAGCTAATCTCTTTTGGTATATGGGTAGATAAAATTAAAGTTATTTATAATCTATTGCCTGAAGTAGAAGGTAGAAGCAAGCTAGTGCCGATCAACGACAATATTCGTTTTTTAGTGGCCGGTCGTTTAGAAAAGGAAAAAGGATTCGATATTGCATTGAAGGCATTTGCTATAGCAAGAACACAATGTGAAAATATAACACTTGAGATAGTTGGTGCTGGGCCGGAGAGCAGTAGTCTCCGCAAATTTGCATGTATTCTTAAAGTAGATAACCATGTTGCTTTTCTTGGAAAAGTCTCCCATGAGTCGCTGCTTCAGCGGTACGCTCAAGCAGATGTGGTTTTAATACCTTCAGTGTATGAAGAACCATTAGGAAGAATTGCGCTTGAAGCAGGGAGAGTTGGCAAACCGGTCATTGCATCCAGAATAGGCGGTCTTCCAGAGATTATAGATCATGGGAAAGCGGGTTATTTAGTTGAAGCTACAAATCACGACGAGATGGCAAAAAAAATAATCATACTAGCAAAAGATAAAGAACTAAGAAAAAAAATGGGAGATCATAATCGAGATTTTGTTACCAAAAAATTTAATACTCAAAAGATTCTTGCCCAAACAATAAATTACTATCAAACATTACTAAATAAATATTAATGCATCAATACAAAAAACAAGTTGATAAGGAACACTATCACTCAACATATGATTCTCTTGAGCGATTTGTTAGCTATTACAATCAGAAAAAGCTAGTTCTTGAAGCTATCGAAAAGATTGATAGCCACAAAAGTAATATCAAAATCCTTGAAATAGGACGAGGAACTGGTTTTTTGAGTTCTTATCTAAAGTCTTTTGATTTAAATATTAAAACACTCGATATAGCTGCAGATCTAAAGCCTGATTACGTGGGAAACCTTCTTAATGCAGAAAGTCTACCGAAAGAAAAATTCGAGATTGTATGCTGTTTTGAGGTGTTGGAGCACATTAAGTTTGAAGATATAGGTAAAGCACTCGAAAATCTTAAGAGGCTCAATGATGGATATGTCATCATCTCAGTTCCACAAATTCGGCTATACTCCTCGATTTGGATAAAATTACCTCTTCTCAAGAGCAAAGGATTTTCAATAAGTTTGCCGTTTCCACTCCAGCATATTTTTGACGGCGAACACTATTGGGAGCTTGGTAAAAAAAATTACGACCGAAAGAAATTTAAAAAATTACTTCAAGAACTTTTCTATATCATCGATGGGTTTACTCACCCTCTCGATCCCTATCATCGTTTCTTTGTATTAACATCGAAATAATAGTTCGATGAAACTTCTAAAATATTCGTGGATTCCAATATTCCTTACTAGCACTCTAGCACTTATTTACCACAAATGGATTTTCAATCTATCAATACTTACAAAAGGTGATTGGTGGTTCTATTTTTATGAGACGCTCAGTACTTTACGACTGAACTATTTTTGGCTTTGGTATTCCGGTCAAGATCTCGGTATTGTTCTTCTTGATATTGGACAAGCTCCCACATATGTATTAAGCGGCTTATTCGCTGCGTTATTTGGGTTTAATTGGGCGTTTATTGAAAGACTTATCTACTTTTGGCCCATCATCGTTTTTACTCCCTTGACCTCCTTTCTATTATTACGTTATATATTTAGGAATAACCTCACTGCATTGATAGGTGCAATAGTATATTCATTCAACACTTATTTTCTCACGCTGCAAACGGGACACTTAACTCTCATGGCGGCTTTTGCTGGGGCACCGATAGTTTTTCTGTTTTTTGACCTAGTTTTGAAAAGTGGGAAGACCCGTTTCATGATTGCGGTCGCCCTTACTCTCTTTTTATGTGGTGCCTATGAACCACGCGTTGCCTATCTTATTGTTTTTCTATTGTTTTTCTATTTCATTTTCACTCTTTTTACAAAGAAAGATTTTGATTTTCGGTCTGTACTACATCTTATACTAAGAGCTGGAATACCGATTTTACTATTTATATTACTCAATCTTTTTTGGATCTTAGGTATTACTCATTTAAGCACTCTCGAAACCGAATCTTTACTAACAAGATCCTTATGGGGTAGTCAATATTACAATATAATTTCAGCTTTAACGTTATTTCATCCTTGGTGGACAGGCGCAGAAGTAGCTATATTTGAGACTCAGCCAATACCGTTCTATTTTTTTCTTATCCCTCTATTTGCCATAGTAGGTTTGATATTAAACCGTCGTAATAAATTTGTTCTTTTCTTCGGAATCATATCATTGATTGGCATACTTCTAGCTAAACAAGAAGGCCCTCCTTTTTCCTCTCTATATCAATTGCTGTATGATGTGGTTCCAGGATTTAATGCATTTCGAGAAGCGAGTAAATTCTATTTTTATATTGTCCTTGGTTACACGGTATTGATTGCTTCCTTCGTTCATTATCTCTTGCTAATGAAGCCCGATACATTATTTGCTCGAGGCAAATATGTAATTTTCTTTTTAGTCTCTATTCTTTTTCTTTGGAATACTAAACCATATGTTACGGGGACAATTCAAGCGCTTACAGTACCTAGAGAAATACCTCAAGACTATATTGTATTGAATAACTTTCTTCTTAATCAGTCCGAATATTTTAATACTTTATGGATACCAAAAGATTCAAGATGGAGTTTATTTACTTCTACCATACCGAAACTCAGAGCAATAAACTTAGCGGATGACAAATGGCATCGTTTCGTAGATATAGATATTATCCGTCAAGAGAAAATTAATGAATATATTCTAAATCCTCTTACTCACGGATACAGTGATACATTACTTGATCTTTCCTCGGTTAAATTTGTTCTTGTTCCTTTGCAAGATGTTCAAAATGATGATGATTTTTTTATCTCCTATGGAGGTCGAGAAAATCCAAATATTCGTCAATGGTATATTAATGAACTTGACAAGGTCCCTTATCTCGAACGTGTAGATATCGGCACGAAGGAGCTTGTGGTATATGAGAATGAAAACTACAAACCATACATTTCCTCATTTACTACTCTTTCTAATTTTATTTCGACTGATAATCTTGAGGATAGATATAATTTTGTAAACCAAACGCTTGGTGGAGATTTCGAGTTTGTAATAAAGAATAATAAATTTCCAAAAAGCGATATTTATTCAGTGTTCGAAAAAATCAACAGTGAAGATATAAAGCATAACTTCAATATGACTTATTATCTGGATAAGAATCCTGCATATATATATCACTTCGATAATGCAAGTTTTTCGACCACTACTAAAAGTGTATTGCTAAGCCAAAAGGTGGGTACTTCGACGGTACTGACAAAATCAGAATTGCCATTTAATGGAGAAGTGACTTTCTATTATGAGAATGCAACCACTACTCAAAATGCAATTTCGAATCCTTCGTTTGAACTCGGCTCGTGGCAAAAAGAAGTTGGTGACTGTAATAATTTCGATGATGATCCTCATCTTGATATGAAGCTGAATAAGGAAAGTAAAACAGAAGGAGCGCAGTCCTTAGAGCTTCAAGCGGAGAGACATATAGCTTGCGTTCATCAAAAAGAAATTCCGGTAATTAATGGTAAAAAATATCTATTTAGTTTCGACTACCAGAGTCCGAATGGGGAAAATGCCGGATATTATATGAAATTCAATAATCTTGAAAAAACTGTACTCACCGAAAAAATACCAATCGTTGATGATAGCTGGCACACCTTTAACAAAGTTATTGATATACCGCACAACGCTTCTACAACCATCTTGTATATTTATTCGTATTCTATAGATGAAAATACTAATATCATCACTCGATACGACAACTTTAATTTACTTGAATTGCCAGATGACATATTTGACTACTGGCTTGTCAGTGAGCCATCCGAAAAATTAGTAAATCCGAAAAAGATTGATTTCGAGTTAATCAATCCCACCAAAAAGCTCGTGCATATAAAAGGCGCTTCCACTCCTTTTTATCTTGCCATGAGCGAGAGCTACCACACCCAGTGGCAGCTTCAATTCAATAATGAAAAAGTACAAGGCAGAATAAATAGATGGGTGCCCTGGGTAAAGCCCGATCGCGTGTCAGATGAAGAACACTTTGAGTTAAATGGTTTCCTGAATGGTTGGTACGTGAACACCGCGGTGTTATGCGCACAAGTTGAAAATGGATGCACAAAAAATCCTGATGGGACGTATGACATGGAATTCGTCGTTGAGTTCTTTCCACAGCGGTGGTTCTATATGGGACTTCTTATCTCTAGCCTCACCTTTGCGGGATGTATAGCGTATTTATTGGCCGACGCAGTCGGCAGTCGAAAACGAAAGCATGGGCTTCGTCAAACGGGAATACATGAAAAACTTTAAGAAAAACTGGTTTAAGGCGCTTGCAGTGATCGTACTGCTGCTCCTCTGGTTTCTCGTCTCACCCACAACTGCGTTCTTTTGGACGATTTTTCTCGTATGGTGGGCATTTCGGCTTGATGCAAGAATTGTCGGAGGAGTAGCGCTGGCCTTTCTTGTCTGCATTCCCATTTTCCTTTTTCTGCATATGGAAGAGAGAGCTGAACAGTTTGCAGTGTACGTGTATTTTCTGCTCATCATCACCGTTGCTCTTCAAATAATCGAATATTGGCGAGATCAAAGATATGTACTATCACCCAAACTTACTCCACCACCGCTACACGGGGTAGTGAAAATAAGTCCTCCGGTGACTTTTGAAAGCCCTATGCCTATGCCTGTCCTCAAAACAAGACCTCGGCGACTCGTCGTTGATATACTGCCTCCTAAGTCCCACAAACCACATGATTCTCAACTTCATTAAAAAATATTCCGCACCACTGCTTTGCCTTCTCCTAGCTCTTTTTGTGCTCTCAAAAATGCTTTTCCCTGGGTTTGTCCTCACGCTTGATATGTCGTGGACGCCAACAGTACCGCTCAACTGGAATACGGATACCCCCAACAACACATTTCTCGTACGTGCACTGCTCCACGCACTCTCCATTATCATCCCTTCCTGGATGGTTCAAAAGCTCATGCTCATAACGCTATTTTTCCTTCTTTTTTATATGCCGTGGAAATTTCTGCCCCTCGTGAGGGGTACCGCTGCACGCATGTTTGCAGCAGGAATTTTTGCCGCAAATCCCTTTGTTTACAGCCGTATGCTTGCGGGGCAATGGGCACATCTTTTTGGATATGCTTTTCTTCCGTTTCTCTTCTCTGCATTGGTGGATTTGAGTGAAAATCCAAGCCGCCGCCACGGAATCAACTTTTTTCTTGCACTATTTTGTATCGGATCATTCTCTATTCATTATTTTTATCTTGCGTGTGTCATATCGGTTATTTGGCTTTGCTCCTTTATCGTCAGGAGCTTTATACAAAGGCAAACAAAACAAGGGAAACGTATTGTGCTGTATGCACTAGTGGGGATTGTTGGATTCTGTATCGTTAATCTTTTTTGGATTTTGCCAGCACTCACGAGAAAAACACCGCTTGAAGAGCGGTTTAATGAAGTTTATTTTTCGGCTTTTGCTGCAGCGCCAAATGGTCCCGCATCTGTCATGACGAACGTGGCAGCGCTTGGCGGATTCTGGGGTGAAGACATGGCATGGCGTTACTACTTTGTATGGCCGCAAGACCATACGGTGTTTTGGTTCAGCGTGCTCGTAATGCTCACGCTTGTGCTTGTAGGCCTCTTACAACTTCTTAAAGACAAAAGGACCCGATTTGCTGCAGGAGTGCTCTTCAGTATCGGTGTATTCGCCTATATTACCGCGCTGGGTGCAGCAGACACGCCTTTTAAAATTTTTAATATGTTTCTCTATAACTATATCCCTTTTTGGAGCGGATTGCGGGATAGTAACAAAATAGTGGGTATACTTGTCATAGTATATGCAGTATGTTCAGGTGTCGGCGTTCACAAGCTCCTTGTAAAACTTAAAGAGCGGAGCGGAAACCTTGAATCTTTTGCATCTATTGCGATTCTCGCCCTCCCGATGGTCTTCGGTATGTATATATGGGGTGGATTTCATGGCCAACTGAATCCGGTGTGGTATCCGCAGGATTGGCATGAAGCAAAAGCGATGATTACCGCATTGCCACCCCAAGAAAAAGTATTGGTACTTCCGTGGCACGGCTATATATCACTTTCTTTTGCAGAGAACCGCATTGTCTCAAATCCCGCGGAATCATTTTTTGGTAAAACTCGAGTGCTTGTAGGACGAGGCATTGGATTTGGGAGTATTCATGATCAAGAAATCGACCCCATGTATCGTGACATAGACACACTCGTAGCGAACGCAAAAAATCTCTCTCCGAGATCGCTCGCCAAAGCTCTCGAAGCACGCGGCATTTCCGACATACTCATTATCGTAAACCCTGCTATTCCCCGCTCGGAGGAAGGGTTAACACGATGGACAGCATTCTCAAAAGAGAGCGGCCTCCTCGCTGACGTTGGTATAGAGCCAACGTGGACTGAGTTGCTGGCCGATCAAACGACGACAATCTTACGCGGTACATCGATTGTAATGAAAAAAATAATGCCTTAGCTCATAAGAAGAGTTATCCACAGGTAGAGCTATTGCAAATGTTTATTATAGGTATATACTAAAGGTCCAATCATTATTAACTAATATATTTCCAAGTTATAAAAATATGAAAAAATTGAAATTATTAGCAGGCATACTAATCGCATTACCGCTTATAGCTTTTGCCTTTAGCGGCATACCTGCCTCAATCTTTACTAAAGTCGCATTTTCTAGTTACGGGCAAGATAAGGTTACTATCTGCCACAATGGCAAGACCATGCAGGTGGCAGCGCCTGCAGTACAGGCACACTTGAACCATGGAGACACTCTTGGGGCGTGTCCATAATAAAGAATTTTAACAAATATTATTCTTAACGCACTCATAAAAAAGCTCCCTATATAGGGAGCTTTTTTGCTTCTAAACTATAGCTTTCGGCGTTGCTCTTTCGACACGCAAGTCTCACAGAAGTGACTCCCGTAGGGTGGCTGGCACGCAATAATCATCGAATTGCTATCCTTAAGAGTTCCAGTCCTAAATTTCAATATTCCAGGAAGGGTCAAATTTTGATAGAATTTATACATGAGCTCCATTAGTTTTGTACATCATGGTTTTAAAACTCCTACCAAAGAGACGGCTGATTTAGCAGATGAATTTAAAAAGCGTGGAGTCAAAGTGTATGTTGAGCTTAATGATGGATTTAAGCATGTTGATCTGGCAATTCTAAAATCAAAGTTAAATGTGGAAGTTGATGGCGTTCAACATTTAGATGATCCTAATCAAATAATTACTGATTTCAAACGCGATTATTATTCACATCTAGACGGTTTCTATACGCTTCGAATTCATAACGAAGATTTGAAAAAACATCTAAATAGTATCGCCAAAGCAATTGAAGAAATTGTAAAAAAAGCCAATAAAATCTAGATTATGAAAAGATATTTGCACTTAACACTTTTTATTTTAGTCTTAATCGCTGGATTTATAGGAAGATTTCTTACACAAAGTAAGATGAAAAAGAAAACACTGTATTCAGTAGAGATAATAAAGCCCATGAAGGAGAAAACTTTTTTATTAACCTTAACGAAGACGGGGAGACGGCAACTGTGATCACAGAAGGTTTACCAGGTGGATTTAATTATACTATTACTGAAAACTTCGAAGATCGGTTAGTTTTACACGGATTTGGCGATGTTTTGAGAATTAATAACAAGGTTGGTTACGGTATTCATGTTATAATGAGACATGCTGGTCCAGGCGATATGCCAAGTGGTTTTTTTTAATTACATGTATTGCGACTAATCAAGTTGACTTAACGATAATTTAGCATGACGAGTCGCGATAAAAATCTCAATTATTAACATAGATTCATTTAAAATAAAATTATATAATTCGAGTGGTTAAAAGAATTATTAAAGTGGTTTATTAAATAAATGAAAAACATTAGAATATTATTATTAGTACTGTTTTCGTTTACTATTGTTCCACAAACCAGTGCCGCGTTAGCGCCAGCATCTATTTCACGAGATAAAACTCCACTAAAAGCCGTGCCCCATGAATTAAAAGAAGAAGAGATAAAGTTAGCAGAAAGATTAAAAAAAGAAGCAAAAGAATTAGGGCTTGGTGCATCACAAAGCCTAAGTACCGATTACTGCAATTTAACAACTTTACCGATTAACATTTTGTTCTCGGATTACACAATTAACGCTCAGGGACAAATCGTTCAAGACGGCGGTTGGACTCAAGCCGAGCGTGATTGGTTAGGAGAATATTTTTGTAAAGTATTGCCGCTTATTAAAAGAGTATATGGTGCTCCTTTTAAATATTACGATCTAACATATGTAAAAGATTTACAATATACGGGATCAAATATATTTTTCCCGTTAGCTTTAGAGGTTCATTCGGGTACCGCCCTTCCCCCACAATGGTATCCACAATTAGTGGTACATGAATTGGTTCACGCATTCAGGTGGCAGTGGTGTATCGCGTGCGATCATTCTACGCCGTATATCTTTTCTTCAAAGTTAGCGAGCTTTGAAGAAGCGTTCGCTCAAGGTGTTTCATATATGGTTATGAATGCATACACGAGCACGTATGGATCAAGCGATCCTCACGTTTTTTATGCGTACTGGCTAGCAGATACCGAATGGGATTATGACTTTAGAAATGATGGATCAATGATCACTGAGAACTATTGGAGCGAAGGAGCAGGAACACAGAAGTTTTTTGAACGCT
>Ga0137422_1000106_pt1 | contig 21376 bp, 33 predicted proteins | sample EasRivERMZT551_2_FD_102330 | JGI IMG/M metagenome (GOLD analysis project Ga0137422, IMG submission 102330) | Soil microbial communities from meander-bound floodplain in the East River, Colorado, USA - East River MetaG ERMZT551_2 | ecosystem: Environmental > Terrestrial > Soil > Floodplain ... | reverse complement strand
TAACTATGAAAACGCTAGACGAAATGATTAAGGCCGGCGCGCTCTTTGTGATCAATCACTCGGGCGGCAAAGATTCCCAGGCGATGACGATCAAGCTTTCCAAAATGATACCGAGAGAGCAACTCGTTATCGTATACGCTCACCTCCCCGAGGTTGATTGGGACGGCTCGATCGAACACATTACCGCGACTTGTTTCGGTATCCCGGTTTACAAATGCCAAGCCGTAAAGACATTTTTCGACATGGTCGAAAAGCGTCAAATGTTCCCCTCGCCTCAGTATCGCCAATGTACGAGCGACCTTAAGCGTGGACCTATCGATAAGCAAATCCGCGCGCTCCTCATTGAGCGCGGTCTCTCGATGGTTGTATCGTGTATGGGCATGAGAGCCCAGGAGTCGCCAGGACGTCGCAAGCTCGAGACCTGGAAACTCAACGAGCGTAACTCAGTCGCCGGTCGTACTTGGTACGATTGGCTCCCGATCCACGACATGACGACGGACCAGGTATTCGAGTCGATCCATAGCGAAGGACAAAAAGCTTTCTGGATTTATTACGAGGGCGCGACTCGTAAGTCTTGCGCGTTCTGTATAATGGCAAGCGAGCACGACCTCAAGGTCTCCGCCAGGCTCCGCCCTGAGCTTGCTCAAAAGTATATCGAGACCGAGGAGCGGATCGGCTTTACCTTGCGGATGGACCGCAAGCCATTGAGAGAAATACTCGCCGGCAAATGAAAGAGCTTTACACATTGATCGTCGGGTCGCGGCTATACGTCTCGACCGACGTCACGGCGATCACCGAGGCGGCGATCACTCACAAGCACGTCGGACGCGTTGAGATCGCCGGCCAGGTTAAGCAAGACGTCCCCTTACAATCGTTTAAACTTTGGAGTAAATAAGACTATGGCACAACGCGAGGGACCAAATCAGAAAGCCGCCAGGGAGATACAACGACTCATCGATGCCGACGGGATGACCGGCGATATTTTCGACACGAGGTCGCTCACGTTTGAGCGGCAACTTACGCCGGCCGAAAAGCAAGTGATTGAGCGGATGAAATCGAGGTACAAAAATTGGTTTCTCTCCTGGTATCGAGAGCCCTTGCAAAGGTTGGTCGATGCCAACAAGTCGAAATCGAAATATAAGAAATGAACCAGGTAACCGCCGCGATCCCGCCTAACTTTGATCGGTTTGCAGACAGTCGCGGCGGCCTGGTTTTAAACTCAACTTTTATATGAACCAAAAGCAAAGAGATTTTTTAATCGATCAGGTCCGCAAGAATCACCGCAAGGAGGAGGAGACGCTCAACAAGCAACGACCCGAGGAGCCCTCTCTCAATAACTACATAACCGCCGCGATCCTCGACGGGACGTTTAAGCTCAGGCCAACGGAAACGATCCGCAAGACTATAAAGGAGCGGGTCCTCAAGCTCGGCAAAAAGGGCTCGCTCTTAGGATCGGGTCGATCAAGTTGGAAGGATGACGACGAGGACGACGATGTTATCGAGCTAAAGGCTAAGGATTTTTTCGAGCTCCCTCCCGGATACACGGAGGCCTATGACGAATACACAAGGCGCCGCGCTGAGTTTGACAAAAAGGCCGACGACCTAGATGCAATGAGGGACACGCTGACGCTCAAAATACAAATCGGATCGGACAAGGTCCTTGATCAACTCATCGAACAAGCCGACAACCTGGCGGACTTGTCTCTTATGCAAACCTCCCTTATCTTAAAGGAATCACAAAAACAGTTAACCAAATGAAATTGATCAAGTTCCTCCGCTCTAATATGTTCGCCGTGATCATTGCGATCCTATCGGTCATCGTGCAATCGTTCCACTCGTTTACCGCGTTTTATAATACGAGCGCCCTACAAAATGCTTGGGGCATCGCCCAGGCGGTGACCTTTGCCGTTGTCATGGACCTGGCGATCCTATTCTATACCGTCCGCCGCCGGACCGACATCGCTCTTTATGCCGCCGCCGCGATGGTCACGATCAACGCCTATTACTATTATACTCATTGGGGCCTGACCTTTACCTTTATCTTTGGTTGCTTTCTATCCTTGATCATTCCGGTCTCGGTTTACTTCTATTCCGAGGAGATCAAGGACGAGACCGGACCGGATGCTCTTGACGCGCTCAAGGCTCAGGTCAAGGTAATGGCCGAGCGTAACGTCTTACTCGCCAAGGATCGCGAGGAGCATGAGGTAAGGATCAAGTCACTCCTCGAGACGATCGCGGAGGGGAAGGATCACGCTCACAAGCTCGGCCTCGGTATTGAATGGAGAGACAACGAAATCAATAGCCTCAAGGCTGAGCTCGCCAAGAGTCCGGCCGATAGGAGCCTCGTCGGCATCAAGGAGGAGGTCGGTCAATTCCCTGGCGCCAAAAGGAAAGCTCTCAGCGATATACCCAGGACGGACCGCGCCAACAAAGAGTAAGCAACCCGCAACCACTACAAAGAAAAAGGCCCTCGATTGAGGGCCTTTCTTTATGGTCAAGACTCGGCGAGCGCTTAGTCAAGAATCTCCGCCTTAAGGATCGGATTGTAACGGTTGACCGTGTCCGAGTTGTAAGGCTTGACGTAAAACACGTCGACCGAGAACTCCCAGGACTCGACGCGGGTCCGGGTTGAGCCGGCCATACCTGACGCTTGGATCGCCGAGGCGTCCGCGCAATCGGCCTGATAGAATACTCCCAGGTCCATACCGAGGTATGGAGCATTGGGGAATATGTCCCAAAACTTTGACTCGTGTATCCGGTCACGCTTGCGCGCTGACGGATCGACGCGCGACTTCATCGCGATTGAACCAGGAGCGACCGCGTACAAGGTTGACTCCGTGCCGCCGCCGCCGTTGACGACGCGCTTTGTAGTGAACCATTGATACCCGAGGAGTTGGAAAGACTCGTTAGTCGCATTGCCGGCGCCCTGGTTGGCATACCGACGGACCATCGACATACCGATCGGGTTTGTCAGGATTTGGGGAATCTCTCCGCCGAAATCCATCGTCTCCATGATAGAGCCGAGTTGATTGTAAAAATCATTTTTTTCCGCCTGAGGTACTTGCAACGCGTCACCGACCTCGGCGTAAAAGTCGAGAATCTCTTGAGGGAAATACGCGTTCTTATTTGTCTCGAGCAAGTTCACGACGCCGGCGTCAACGGTCGCGGCAAGCTTTTGCAATCCCGCGTCGAGGAGCTTGTTAACCGCCGATTGGTAGCTAACGTAATTCTCGTAATGTTGCTCAGGGTACGCCAGGAATCCGAACACATAGGTAACGGCCGTCAGGGTGACGAGCGCGCTTGTGATCCCCTCCGTTTGCACGGCACACGAGCGGACGTTTCCGATTGTGACATCCTTGTAGTTAACGACGGGGACTTGTACGTTAACGTTAAAGGACTTCTCGATATTGGCCGCGACTTGCGCGTCAAGGATCGAGGAGGGGTCGGCCGTTTGAGCCTGGGCCAAACGGATGCCGCCGTAATTCGAGGGACGTTGCTCGATCTTGTCAAGGCGACCTCCGTAATCGGAGATATAATTTTGCAAGACGGTTGCAACTAAGTTTGAAGGAGCCATTTTGGATAGCGTTAAGGGTTAAGAAATTCGGTAAAAAATTGCGCCGCGATCTCCTAGCGGTCCTTGATGTTTTCGGGCTATCTCCTGGCCGGACAAAAACAATCGAATAGGTCAAAGGAAATAAAAAGGTTTCACAAATGCAAGGGCCTCGAATCGTCTATCCGAGGCCCGTTGCTTAGGTTGGCTTTAATCTGTGAGTCACCAAGTTACCTAATAATGAGCGTTACTGCAAGGGGAGGCCGGCGCGATGCTTGTTATAAATCGCGTTAAACTCCTTTGTCCCGCGACTGAGGCCGAGCTCCATGAGGTGAGTCATCAAGTCCGTTTGAGTTTTGATAGTCTCAGGCTTGACATAGCTCTCGGGAGTGATCTCTTTCGGGTCGATCTTGTCGGTGTCTTTCTTGCCTGGTCCGCCTGATCCGGCGCCGCCTTGTTTCTTGCGGACATCGATAACGTCTTTGTACTCCTCACCGAGCGCCTCCTCGATGGTGATCTCCTTAAACGTCGTCGGGTGTTTCTTGATCGTCCCGTCGCCGTTGCCCTGGTAAAGCTTTCCGTCTTTCATAACGGCCGCGCCCAGGAGCTTAGCGTTAACACTCTCCTCGAGTTGCTTAAACATCGGAGGGAGCGCCGACATAAATGTCGACTTTACGCCTCCATATATTTTGCCGAACTCGATCGACTTGGTCGCCGTCTCCTGGCCGCCCTTGAGTGTCTCGATCTCTTTATCACGCTTGGCGATCTCATTCTTTGCGCGCTCCTCGGTTTCCTCGAGTTGCTTCTTGAGGGCGCCGGTCGGGTCTCCCTTCTTGATCTCGTCCTTTAACTTGGTGATCTCGCCGGTGAATTTCTCGACCTCAGCCTTGCCGACGCGCTTGATAGCGTCGTAAGTTTTCTCGTTAGCCTCGCGCTTGTACCCTGGGAAAATGTCAGCAAAATCCTTGTCGTACTTGGTATGGACTTTCTCGATCTCGACGGGGATTTTTTTCTCGATCACTTCTTTTTCGTGATCCTCGAGGAGCTTGTCCTTTGCGGGTTTGTCGAGGACCTCGAGGCCGGCCTTGGCTAGCTCAGTCTTTGCTAGTGTTTGATACTCGGGAGTCGCCAGGTCTTTGACGAGCTCGTCTTTGTTTACGGGCATAAAATTGGTTTTAATTAAATTCTCCTGTTAATTAAAAAAGTAGATCGGGGAGGGGAAAATTACGACCTCCCCGATCGCTTGTTATTTCTCCTCGCCGGCGGGCGGCGTTGCTTTCAATTGTGCCTCTCTCTCATTGAGCAATCTCTCGCGCTCGGCGAGCTCCTCCTCCTTGGTCTTGAGTGAGGCGGCGGCATTGCTGACGTCGTCGGCTTTCTTGCTGAGCTCCTCCTCCTTGAGTGTGAGCTCGCCCTCCTTTTCGTTGAGCTCCTCGGCGGCCTTTTGTAGCTCAACCTTTTGGCGGTTGATCGCTCCCATGTCGGCGCTCTTGGCCTGGCCCTTGGGACCGTCGGACCCTTTCACGTCTGACTCGGCAACGTTCTGAGTCTTGAGCGTTTCGTACTTGGGCGCCTTCTTGCGCGGATCGTGAACGACACGAGCCTCGTCGTAAAGATTGAAAGCGCCGGACTTTACCAGGTTGTCGAAAATATTCGCGTGAAAGGGGATCACTTTCTTATGGACGATATACGTCTTTTTCGCCTGGTCGTGATGCTTTTCAATCACAAGAACATGGACGTAACTCGCCGCCTCGGTCTCGGGGATGAGGATCGACTCGTCCTTGTTGGCGGGGACTTGGTCGATCTCGCCGGCCTTTTGTGCCTGGCGGAGTTGATCAAGCTTATCAATCTGATCGACTGAGCGTTGATCTTTGGTCTTTGTTTCGGTTGCCATTTTCAAATTTGGTTATGAGTTGTTAAAGGTATCGAAAATATTTGATTATGCAACCGGCTCGGGGACAGGCTCAGGCTTGGGCGGACCGCCTGGCGGCGGGACCGGCGGAGCGCCAGGACCAAGAGGACCAGGAGGCGGAGCGGCCGGCTCCTTTACCTTTCCTTTGATCTCAGTCGCGTAACCTCGGAGGACCTCGATAATTTGATTAACCTTTTTATCGAAATCGATGAGCTTGCCGAACGTGACTAGACTCGTATTCTCGCGCTCAAACCTTTCGACCAGGCGGATGAAATGAGCCTTTAGCATGACGTCGATCGGGTCGCTCATATCCTTGATCTTGAGGACCTCCTCGAGATTCTTATCCGGGAACGGATCGAGCGCCTTTAGTATCCTCATCCTCTCGAGTTGGTCCGGGTTGTTGCGATACCTGGCCTCGATCATTTCCTCGCGACGAGCGTCGAGCTCAACCTCAGGGAGGCCGCTCTCCTTGGCGATCTTATACTCGGCGTCTTTCTCGTTCTCATCGATCCCGAAAAAGTTTTCGCCATAGATCAACGTCATCCCCTTGTACTTGTCACCGTAACGTAACCGGCAAATCGTATCGAGTGCAAAGCCTTGGATAATTTCAAAGTTTTTCTTTATGCCCAGGAGGACGTTAGTCTTACTCTCAAAGCCGGCCTTTACCTGGTCCTCATTGACGGCCTCCTTTTTGACGATGTCCGAACCAACGCCGACGCATGAGTCGTATATCGAAAGCTTAACGCGATCGAGCTCCTTGTCGACGGCCGATAAGGACTCAGTCTCGGCCGGGATAATCTTAACAGGGTTTTGCAGTAAATCCGGTTGATCCTTATCCGACGGAGGATTGAACTCGAGGAGCGTACCTGGTCCGATCTTTAGCTTGTTGGCGCAACGTGGACACGGCTCTTTGCTCGACTCAGGCCGTCCGCCCTGGGCGACCATGACGCCGTTAACGCATTTCTTTTTAGTCGCCTCGTCGGAATAGTTGCAACGTCCTTTGTATACGGCATAGATCGGAAAGGGCGCGTATGTCTTGAGGTACTTGCCGGCGATGGTAAAGAACAAAAACCAATCGAGCTCCGAGAGTGAGTAAGTGATCGGCGCGCGCTTGAGGATTCTCGACTTGCTATTGAGAGGCGTCGTCCAGAAAGAGCGAGCCGGACAATAACCAAGGTTATGAGGGACCTCGGAGACCAGGGACGGGACCGCGTTCTTTTCACGGTCCCAAACAAAGCGCCGGTAATATGTGTCATCGATTACACATACGTCCGTATCGGTGTCCCAAAAAATGAGGTACTCGGTCTTGAAATAATAGAACGGTTTCCCGGCAAGCGTGTCGCTCGCCTTTACTTTCTTGTTCTCGACGTCGATTACATTAGCAATATCGAGCATGAAGTAATAAGGCTCGGGGCGCTCGGTTAACTGAGTGAACTCGCCGCGCTCGATGTCGTATTGTAACCTGGGTAAGTCAACGACGAGCATATTATCGACCGAGGTCTTGAGCGTCTCAAAGCCTTGCGTCTGCCAAAATGAAGGGTCGCCAATGACTCGGCGATACTCTTGTATGTCGCCCTCGAGGGATGGATCGGTAAACTCGAAACGCTCGAAAGAGTCGTTAGTCGAAAAGACTTTCTCGAATGGGGAGTATATGCTTTCGACGAGCTCGTTAGTTGCGACCGGCGGGCGGTACAAGGTTAGGAACCTGGCAAAGTTCTCGTCGCTCTTGAGGATCGATTTGACCCACCGCAAAAACATATTGTGAGACTCGCCGAGTAACTCGTCGCCTCCTATGTCCTCGGCCTCCGTATGGAGTTTATGCCTTAGCCTTTTATTTATCGCTCGCCTGAGCTCCTGACGATGTGCCGGCTCCTTGATCAGGTTTATCGCTTGAGCGCTCGACAAGTTTGCCATTTTCAAAAATCAGGTTAGAGGATTTAGGGATACCCCAAGAAATGATACCAAGCTTTCTCTCGTGCTCGAGGATCGCCTCGGCATGATCGCGCCGATACGATACCTTTTCGCCGGTCTTGACGTTGACGAGCTCAACGTCGAGAGCCGGCTTAGTTGGTTGCTTACCCATCGATTAAGGGATTACGAGGTCTTTCTTTGGCGAGAAATCCGTCGCGGTCACGAGCGCCAGGCGGTCCCTCCAATTGGCGTGAAGTGAGAAACGATAGTCGGCCTCGTCGAAAGTATTTTTTCCTTTGTTATCGGCTGAGCCAATGTAAAAGGCGTCGATCTTAAAGAACGTTGCCGTAACGCCGGCGTCCGTTGAGTCGAGTCCCATTTGATCGAACTCATTGATAAACATCGCCTCGAGCGTCTCGCAAGAGAGTTGCTTCATCGCTTTGATAATCGCGCCTTTCGCACTCCTGACCATGCCGGTAACCTCGGCGGGACCCTCACCAACAACAACGACGGCGCCGTCGATTGTGGTGTTATCGTTTCCGCCGATCGTGACGGGCTCAGGCTTGCCGATCACGGTGTTAGGTAGGAACGGAGAGACGACGACTTTCGTCGAGTTGGCGGCCACAAAGAGCGGCGTCCAATTGGCGATAAGCTTAACCGCGCCGGCCGCGAACACCGCGCCAGGGTAACGACGGAAAAGCCATTTTTGGATTTGGCCGATGTTCTCTTTGCAATCGTCTTTCGGGATGGTTGTAAGAGCGGCGGGGGCGGGACATACGCAAACGTCCATAGTTGTAAAGCGTTAAGGGTTAAATGTGTGTCGTCAATTTCTCGTAAACGCAAAAGGCGGTAATCCCTTTAGGATCGCCGCCTTTCTCCTGGGCGTCGCTTGCCATAGCGTTACAAGGGCCAATGTAGAAACAAATTATCAAATACCCAAGGGGTTGAATTTATCGCGGAGCTCGGTGTAAGCCGCGTAACGGAACGCGTCCGGCCCGTCGTCCTTGATCTTGACCGGGTCCTCGAGGATGTCGTTACCGCGTTGCCGATATTTATACTTGTCGTTCTGCTTAAAGTATTCCGTCGACGTGTCGGTAATATTTCGCCTGAGAGCTTGGGAGAAATGGATACCGTCCTTGACATCCTTCTTTGCTTTCCTCACGGTAAAGCCGGCGTCGCGGAGTTTCTGAATTGAGGCCGGGTAAGCCGGGTCGGCGTAGATCGTCGCGTTATAATCGACGTTGTTATCGACCATCCATTTAATTAGCTCGTCGTCGGTCTTGTGTGTCTCCATGTAAAGGCAACGCTCGAAACATTGTTCGGCCGCCCATTTAATTTCGACGAGTACCGTGTGATGCTCAAAGCCAAAGTCGAGACCATAAAATTTGATGTCCTCAAAGACGTCGTCGTAAGCCGCGTCGGTGATCTTGTGGAGCTTGGTAAAGATTTTCCCTTTGAGAGAGGCGCGCTTGCCGAGCGTGTATACCTGGTAATAAAAGTCATCGATATTAATCAGGTTCTCGATCTCGGTGATTTGCGAAGGAGGTAGAAAGTCGTAGTTGTCGAGGTACGTCGACTTGATTAAAGTAAACCGGCTCGGGTCCTGGTTGAGGACCGCGTCGTCGAGCCAAAAGTCCTCGCTCGGATTGTAGTCGAGATACGCTTGACCTGAGAGCCTTATCGTTAATTGTATCCAATCCTCGAGGTCGAGACCGTTCGCCTCATTGACAAAAAGAATATCGCGTTTACTCCCTCTCTTTTTCATCGCCTTGTCAAGGCCGAGGAATCGAAAGAGGTTGCCGTTCAATGTATAGTTAAGCTTGGTCTCGTGATAATTCCGATCGGAATAGAGGCCCATCGCCTTAGTGATGTCGAGAAAGTCCGGGAGGACTGTGTCGACAATCTCTCGCCGTGTCTTTCTGACGATGTCGATTATCTGGCCGCGCTTGGTTAGCGCGTGTTTGTTTATGAGTGTTTGGAGGATCGAGTAAGTCTTGCCCGACCTGGTCCCTCCCTCGTTAACGACGTACCGCGTATTGGCTCGAGCATTCGCCAGAAATACCGGCGAGACTTTCATTTGCATAATCGCAAGCTAACAAGTAAACGCCTCAGCGCGAAACACTCGCGCGCGTGATCGTGATAGGCCTCCGTGACGTCCGAGTATTTGTAAGTATATCGCTCGTTCTTAACGTCGAGCCTGGCGTGAGTCTGAGGTGAATAGATCACCCGGCCGCAAGCGACACACGTCAGGGAGTCGGTGTATTGAATGTAAAACAATTCGGCGTTAATGGAGTCTCGCATAACTAAGAAACCGGCGAGCCTTTCGACGCGCCGGTTAATTTGGATTTACCGCCCTTTCTCCTCATGGTTATCGCTTACCGTCTCCCAGGAGCTTACACCTCATTGCGCCGACAAATACTCAGACGAACACGTCGCCCAGGGTGGACCGGCTTTGCAATCAGACAGGACGGCCGCACGGCCTCACCAAGTAAAGGACGTTTAAGTTAGGAAACGACCCCGAATTATTTTGCCTCATCGTCGTCGAGTATGTCGAGAAAGATCAGGAACATGACGAGCGCAGTTAACACCGTTAGCGTCTCGTCCATTTATAGCAACTCCTCCGCCGGGATTGCCTCATAGCCCTCCTCGGTGAATGGATTGTTAACCGTAAGAAATACGGGCGGCTGAGTCGGACGGTCCGGCGGACACATTACGCCGAGCCATACCTCGCCGCGCTCCGCGATCCTGGCGAGCTCCTCGGGTGATAACTTCCATCGAGAGATACAAAAGGCGACTCCTTTCGGCGCTTGCTCGCTAGGTCGATAGATCGGGTCCGGGTGCAACGAGATCGCGATCGGGAGGTTAACCGTGTTAGGGTTGTCGCCGGCGCCGAGGTCCCGGTTAAATTGTGGGAAGGTGATCGCCTTCATTACGCTATCTTTTTAAGGTCCTCAATAAATGCCGCGATGAGCTCACCGTCCTCGAGGTTGTGATTCTCAGCCGCAACGCCGGCGAGGTGTTCGTACTTCTTTTTCAACGCGTCGACGTTTTGCTTGTAGTTGGATAGGTTCGCGTGGACTATAATCGTTTGCACTCCGACAAAGTCAATAGTCGAATCGAACAACGTCCGCAAGCGATACTCGAGATCGTCAGGTATTGCGACTGCCGTCCCTGAGCTCAGGCCTGGGACACGATGGAGCCGGTCGATGTTGGTGAGGAGCTCCTCGTATAGCTGACGCGTAAGGCTCGGCGCAAACTCGCTTTGATTGCCGAGGTGTTTCTCCGTTGCCTTGATCCAATGGTTTACCGCATTGGTCCAATACCCAACGACGCCGGGTTGCTTTGCTTTCTCTAACTTCTTAAGCGCTCCGATAATGTTACGCGTAAGGAGTGCGAGGTCCTCAAAGTCCTGAGCGGACCGAGGGACCTCGACCTTATCCTTGTTGACCTCCATGTCGTTAGAGGTCGACCGCCGGCGTTAAACTCGCGACGTTGTCCTTGATCTCCTTGTCGGTCTCCTTCTTGGAGGGCGCCGCCTTGTCACGCTTGCGCGGCGTGGGGACCGGCGGGTCTGTCTTGCCCTGGTCGTCGTCGTCATCCTTGGGACCATCGCTAACCTCGCGGCCGAGCGGAGGGATCGGAGGAGTTGCCGGCGCTTTCTTTTTCCCCTTGTCACTCCTGGGCGCGCGCGGTTTCTTTTCCTTGACGACCAGGAGCTCGCCGGTAAAGGCGGCGACTCTCTCCCTCAAAGCTTTCGCCTCGGTGATCTCCTGAGTCATGTCGTTGATACTTGAGTATGCGAGCGGGGCGATCTTTACTCCTGAGATCGCGGCGACGATTATGTCGACCTCTTGCTTTGTGAGTCCTAGACTCGAAAGCATTTCGCGGGTTTGTTTATCCATTCTTGAAACTTCATTAGCTATAATTCTGTGGTAACGGCATCGGATCGTAAACCCTCCGCCTATGTCGGCCTGGTTCGATCCGATCTTTGTCACGAGTCCGGTATTTCCGACGATCACCGTCAGCCCTGGCGGCAATGGCTCGGGATGTTGGAACTCGACGATAACGTCCTCGGGGTCGACCTTCATGTCTGTAAGGTATCAAATAAATCCTATATCGGAATTAATCGACGCGGGTTTGTTTCACCCAATCCTCGAGAGTTGCGATCAGGACATCGTAATCGGTCGACCCTGGTTTAATCCTGGCGTTCGTCTCCGCGTTCCTAAAGTAGTCGACGCGGTACATACACCGACCTTTGTTAGGGGTCGTCCCGCCAAATAAGAAAGCTCCTATCGACTCCCAGGCGGGCGCCTTGGGCAACCGCTCAGGGAGAGCCCGGCCAACGTCAGCGCCTAAGTCGACGGTATACTCCTCATATTCTACCTCGGTCGTATCGGGACCAACCGGCCGGCTCTCGACCTTGCGATCGATGAGGTCGCCCTTGTACTTGCGATAAAGCTTGTACTCGGTACGTCCGACCAGGAGCTCGACGCGATAGTGACCCGCCTCGACGGCGGCCTTGAGGAGCTCGATGACCCATATCGGGAGGACCTCCTCGCCGTTGATCATTCCGATCGGGTGTATGTAATCAAGATCGACGGCGGCGATCGTGATGTTTGCAACCTCATGCCCTACCTCGTCGAGCATTTGATTTTTACCAGGTATACCGAAAGCCGGGTCGATCTCGATCTTTGCCGCCAGGTCCGGCGACGGGTTCTTGATCCAAAGCGTGTAATCGGCGGTTTGTTCTCGTCTCATGTTGGTAAGTTGGTTTAGGTCTTGGGCCATTGCTTGAAAGCCGGCGCGATCGGTCGGCTCCATTTAATCGCGGTTGTAAGTTACCAGGACGAGCGTGATCACGAACAACCCAAAGCCGATCTTTTCGCCGGTTGTTACATGGTGAACGGACCGCCGCTCTTTGGTGTGAGGTGCCTTGTGCGACCTCATCGTCTTGCGGAGGTCACGGTTACGCTTTGTCTTGTGGGGACGTTGCGCCTCGCATATCGATACGACGAACACGAGCGCCAGGATGAGGAGGACCTTTCTCATTTCTTTGGCTTTTGTTTTCGGAGGATGTCGTAAGCCTCCCAAAGTCTCGAGTACGCCTCGCCGAGTTGCCGACGCTCCCTGTCTTGTTGCTCGATCAATACCTCAATGGCTCCGACGGCGTCGAAGATACGCCAAGCGCTATCGTATGGCTTGGCGGCTAATACCTTGCCGCGATCGTCTGTAATCCAAACGTCGTAACCCTTATCAAAGGTAAGGTCGTCGGACGCGGAGAGTGTTATATCGTCGCCCTGGTTGAGGTCTCCGATCGAGATCAAAGAGTCTTGTTGGACCTGGGCCTCGCAAGTGTGAACGACTCCCAGGATCGCGAACGCGATGAGCGTCCCGGTTACGATTAACACGCCGGCCGATCCGAGCGGCGAGAGTGACTTGATTGTAATCTTTGTCCTTTTCATTGCTTTAGGAATTTACGGAGACGATCCTTTTCGCGTTGCGACATGGAGTCGTAACGGTATACCTGGTCCTCAATGATACGGACCTCGGTCGTATCGGGTCCACTCATAAGAACACGCGGCGAGCTATACTCGATAAACGTCGGATCAGGGATAGGTCGCTCGTATGCCCTCAACCCAATGGACACACCGAGCACACCCGCAACCAGGCCGGCGAGAACGAACGCAATAAACCAATAGATCGGCGCGTTTGTTTCCCTTGGTTCATCGACCTGGGTGAGATCACGCGATGAGCGAACGCCGTCGAGCTCCTCCTTGCCTCCGTAGAATTTCAAATCGTTGGCGTTGGCAAAGGCGGCGAGTTGAGCGACGACCGCAACCAGGGAGCGACCCTCAAAGTAAACAGGATCGAGATACCAATTTTTCGCCAAGTCGACGCTCGTCCGGTAATGGACCTCCTCGCCGTGCATGGACCCGCCCTTGATTGGTCCGTGATCTTTCGGATCGTAAAGGATCGAGCCGGCGATATACGGCATCCTCGAGGTCCTCGGGTTTTTAGTGAGTATAAATTTGTACATGGTCTAACGGGTTAAGTGAAAAAAGAACACCTCGGACCGCCCGAGGTGTTCGCTAGGGCCTGGGATTTTTAACGCGTTCCCTTGCGGATCACGGAGGCCACTCGTCCGGCCAGGGGACGCGCGTGTTTTAGCCGACTCTCCCCGAGTGATTTACTCCGACGATCAATGAGACAAAGCTAAGGAAATTTCCGATATGTCCAAAGCTTAAATATTTTGGTCCTTGTGGCTCCGACCTGGGACGATGTCCTTTAGCGACATCGTCGGACCGCCGAGCGATGCCTCGCGTACCTGGGCGCTCTTGCGTTGCTCCCGGTTGAAACGCTCAGCCTTGAGCTCACGGATCGCCTCGGTGAGCAAGCTCGTGTCGAGGGTCTTGTATTTGCTTTGCCCGTCGTGTTGCTCCTGGGTTATCCGGCCGTCGAGTAAGTCACTAAGGATAAATCTCTCGCGCACAAGCTCGGCGATCTCGTTGTCGATATACTCGTCGCTCATTTCGGAGACTAGGGTCCCGAGGATTATTTTGTTATCCGGCCCTTGCGCCAGGTCGACACTCGCAACGAACGGAACACCCGAGGCCGTCGCATACTTCACGGCGTCGAGGCTATGGTCCGAGTCTGCAAGCTTGCGGACCGCGAGGTCGTCCATAGTCTCGGGCCTTATGTGTCCGGCCTCCTCGTATAGCTTGCCCTCGGCCTTGAGTCGCGTAAGCTCGAGCATTGCCTTTTGTCCCTCGCGGACCATCTTAAGAATAGCGAGCGCGACGTCAGCGACGGGCGAGTCTATCGGGACCTCCATGTCATCGGGAGCGTTCTCGATGAGCCATGTCTCGAGGCGGAGGACCGCGAGCATTTCGTCGAGCGCGTCGGTGATTAGCTCAGCCTGGCGCTCGGTAAAGATACCCTCGCCGAGGGTATCTTTTAGTAGTTGGATTTGTTCTCTTGTGCTTGTCATTGCGGTATTTTGTAAGAGTGATTTTTGTCTATCGTCGCGCGCGCGATCTTTCCGTAATTACTTAACGTGACGTATGCCGGCGACGCGCTCGTTACCTTGGTCTCCGTCCATTGGAATTTGGTCGAGGCTCCCGAGTATAACACGGCATCGCCGACGACGAGGTCCTTAGCCGTTTTCGTTTCCATGTTATAGGTGATTGTCTGAGTTGTCCCGGATAGCCTCCTCGATGCTGACCGCCATTGCCAAGAGACCGACGACCTCGTCCTTGGTATATCCGAGAGAGGTTACCTCATTGTCGGTTATGTTGTTGCGGACCGACTTAAGGTCGTGTATGTCGTTTTGAAGGCCGCGCCAGATAGGGAGGACGACCTTGTCCATTTCCTTACCTGAGCAATGCGACGCGTAAGTCAGCCGGCGGAAATGCAAGCCCAGGTCGATGAGCCTTAGCGTCATCGCGTCGAGCGCCTCGCCGAGATCGTTACCCTCGACGATGAGGCAACGGGAGAGAGGGCCGAGCTTTGCGCCCGGCCTTATCACTTGGATCGAAAGAAAGTATTTCATAAGCTTAGAATCTAACGGCTAAGCCGGTTTCGGTTGAGATCAGGTCCGTAAGCATATCGCAATAAATACCGACGTGCTCGCTCACTACGTTACCGGCAACGCTTAAGAACGTCACGGTATAGGTATCGGTCGCCTCGATCAATACGACGCGGCAATACTTGTGAGTCCGTGACGCTTTGATTTTGAACCTGAGGCCGGGACCATCGTTAAAGGTTCCACAAGCGAAATTGCAAGCGCCAATAAACATGAAAGCTTGACGGCCGATTTGCTCTTGGATAGTGCGAGCGATGGTCTGGAAATAGTCTTTTGTTTCTTGAGTTGTCATAACTTTGATCGGTTAATTATGACACTAAGGTAATCGGAAATTTCCGATATGCAAGGAAATAGGTCAAATTTATTTGACATGAAAAAACCCGCCTTTTGGGCGGGTTTTAAGGGGTCCGTCTACCGGGTCAGCTTTAAGAGGGTAGCTAATCCTCCGAGACCTTTTAACGGGGTTAAGGGTGAGGAGGGCTCGGGTCGTCGTGCCGCAAAGGCTTGATCCGAGAGGACCCCTCCTCGGGGGTGACTTAGTCGGTGGTCTTGCAATACTCGATAACCATCGAGCCGTTAACGTACAAGGTCAGGTCGGCCGTGTTCGTTACTCCGATGTTCGTTGCATCGGTCAGCACGACGCTCGTCAGGCGAATGTCGTTAAGGCCGCACCTCAGCGTATTGCCGGCGTTCGATACCTCAAGGCTTGCGCACTTGAAATGGCCGTTAAGCTTGATCGTTGGGACAACGTGAGCGACGGCGATCGAGCCGGCGTTTGCAAGCGCGGGAATCGCCAGGCGCTTGACGTAGATCGGCCAAGGCTTGCCGGCGGCATCGACCCAAAATTGATCGGTCTTTGATTCCGATCCGTTGGCGAGGAATTGCTTAAAGATTTTCATAAAGGGTAAAAGTTGGTTGTAAGATTTAACAGTCGGCAAGGTAACGAGCGGCTTTCACTTTTGCAAATAGCTCCTTTCCGCGAAGTTGGACCAATGGAAAAGATCGAGCTCCATGAGATCACGGCAATAACATTTCTCGTCGTGATCGTCACACGGCCAGGAGCACACGCGACGCAAGAGCACGTCGTCCGGTTGCCTGGCGATACTCGACGGGACCGGCGGAGGAAACGGGACCGGCTTGTAAGCGATCACTCGCTCGGGGTTGTATGGGTTATTCATCGGCATATCACGAGGCGGCTTTGATGTCGGTAGTCGGCAAGTTGGGCTCGAGGAGTTTCATTAACGGCGAGCGTGATCCCTCGACGATGAGCGTGATCTCCTTGACTTGGGAGCCGATCTCATCGGGATCGCTCGCGATGGTGTTATACATTCCGACGTACTTACAAAGTTTTTCGAGCGCCTCTAGCTTGTTGTGCAACTTGATAACGAGCCCGTCCTTTGTCTCGCGTAACTCAGCGATCGCCGGGAGGAGTTGCTTAGGTATTTCCTCGAATGGTTTGAGTTTGATCATTTGACCCGGTCGGTATTTTTTCCACTCAAAGACGTCGTCCGTTGAGCTCGTATAGTCCGCCTCTCTTGCGACCTGGGCCTCGCGCTTGATGTCCTCACGCGTTGGTATCTCGATGAAATGCGAGAGGTCACTAAAGCCGATTATCTTGAGCTCGTTGAGTACGTTCTCGATCGTGATGTCATGGAGGCGGAGCTTATCCTTAAGTAAGTTTTGAAAGTAATCCCATAGGTGAGGCTTACGCGATCGATCGCGGTCCTCGCGTATCCAGGTCGAGGCTCCTCCCTTAGCGGTGTTCTCGGCAAAGCCGGAATCTTTCGCGGCATCGTATACCGTCATGCCCTCGAGGAGTCGGTAACAAAAGTTGATCTCTTTTGCGGTGATCTTTCGAGGCGTCTTAGTTGGTTGCGCCTCGCTCGGTTGCGGGGTTGTCTCCTCGGTCATTCTCCTGGGCCTTGGTGTATCAAAGCTACCTCGTTAAAAGTTTGCATCCAAGCCGAGCAACTTACTCACGATTGCGCTCTTGACTTGCTCAACGTGTTTAAGATCGCGTGCGAAGTTGCTCGCGATGTTTAGCGAGGTCGTGTCTGTTGCCTGGTTATGGATGAGCTCAGGACCGACCTCGTTGATTAACGGGAGTTGTCTCTCCTCCCTGGTCTTTAACACCTTGAGACCTGAGGCATCGCTTGAGATCGGCCTCACGTTGGCGATCACCGCGCCGAACCTCTCGAGGAGGTCGAGCATGATCGGCGTGTAAAACGTCTTGAGGATTTTCGCCTCGAGCTCCTTGCCTCCCTTGACGAACTTGTCCGGGATAATTCCGGCGGACCGCATGGTTTTGTATCCGGTACAAGCGCGCTCGACTGTCATCTTGCGGATAGCGGCGATCCGGTGAATGATCTCGTAAGGGGCGAGCTCCTGGTCCGCGCCTTTCGCTAGGTTGAAAAGTTCAACCATCGCGGCGCGTTGTTCGGTAGTGATTGCGTCGGTGCTCATTTGGCGTCATCGTTTAGCGCGTTCCACATTTTGCCGCGCAAGTAATCCCAGGGCGCCGGCTTTTCGTATGCCTCGAGAAACTCGGCGAGCTTGGCGATTGCCTCCTCCCTTTCCTCGATCGTGAGCGCGTCCCAATTTGCGCGGACGCTCGTCAGTATGTGACCATTCTCGGACCAATTGAAGGGGAACGCTTTACGGAACACATCGAACACAATCAGCCGGGAGACGGCCGGCCCTAAAGGCCGAGCCGGCGACTTATCACTAGACAAGACAGAAAGAGCTATCTCTCTTTCTGTCTTTCTTTCTTTCTGTTCAAGGTTCGCTCGGGGTTGGTTCAACGATTGTTCAACGGTGGTTAAACGTCCGTTCAAGGTTGGCTCCTTTTTTGCCCTCCTTACCTCGCCTGATTTTTTGCCGGACTCGCTCGCCTTTTCGCTTATTGCGAGCATTTTACCCATATTTTCGGTTACCGCCTCCGAGTAGTATACACCCTTGGGCTCCTTGTCGACCTGAATAAGGAGCCCGCTCTTAACGGCCGTTGAACATACGTTCAATATTTCCGCCGCGCTGACCTTACACGCCTCCGCTAGCGCGTCGATCTCGTACTCCTGGGAGGAGTCAAAGCGACCGTTTCGCGAATACATGAGGCGCCAGATATTCAGGAGGACCCAAGGACCGGACGGTCCGAACTTGGTTAATAACTGCTTTACTTTGGAGTGCTCAAAAAAGGAAAACTTGAGCTTCATCCATGAGACGACGACCTCCTTGTCTTTCATGGTCTTGCGAGTTGTTGGCCTGTAATATCGAAAAAATCCGAGGCATCCCAAAACCCTTGCGAGCCTGTCGCGGGAAATGGATGCTCGAGCGCCTTTGCATCCCTGAGGAACCAACCGAAACGCTCGGCCGATAGGTCGCCGAGGGCCTTCTCGCGGCGCCAGGCGAGAGCTCCGAGGACTTGGCGACATTCGGGTCCCCGTTTGCAATCGGTCACGTCCACGCGCCCGCCAATGACTCCACGCGGGAACCTGGTAACGTTACGCTCGATCTCCCTGAGCGCGTCGCGATAGTCGAACCTATGCGAGCCGAAAAGATAGAATCTAAAGACCGGGTCCTCAAGGTAGCGGGCTAGCCAAGACTCGGGCGTCTTTGCCGCCGCCGAATGGATCAGGAGCTCGCCGCGTACCTTGGTAGGATACGAGCGCGTCTCGACTGTCTTGATCCCCTCCCATACCAGGGAGGCGATAGGTTGAAAGAGTGTAATCGCGCGGATCATTGTCTCGGGTTTACAGGGTAAATAATACCTCGGCTCTCGATCATTCGCTTGGCGGCGTCGAGGAGCTTGCCGGCGTCAGGCCTTGCGAGTTGACGATTGGCTCGAGCGATAGCCTCCTCACGACTAGGCTCTCGGCAAATGTTCATGCCGGTATCGAGGTGAGTGATCGACACGACGGCCAGGACCGGGAGCTTTGGTAACTCCTTTTGAGTGATCTCCGTGATCGCGCAACGGTGACCGCGAATCTCGATAGGCTCACCGCGTACCTCTCGGACGTCGTGGCCTGTGACTACTTTGTAAGTGATTAATTCCATAAGATTGAAAGGGTTAAAATGGTAAATCGTTTGTCGTGTCGGTTGCCGTCGCCGGGATCAGGCGCCAGGCTCCGCCAGGGTCTTGATAGATGACGCCGGCCTCCTCGTATAGCTTGAGCCAAGCGCTCGCGCTCCGCGTGTTGATCTTTTCGCCCGTCACCTCCGAGGCAAAGACGGCAATCTTTTTTACGATGTCCTCCCTCGGGATGGTGTCAGTCATTAAGAAAATCTTTTGCACTATCGAGCGATGTTGCTCGTCGGTGTAAAGCTCAAAGGTTGCCTTACTCTTTGGTGTGACGCTTATCGTCTCGTACCTGGCGAGCTCCTTACTATACCGGATCGTGAACGGATCGAAAGGAACATCGCGCGAGTATTGACACGTAACGTCGCTAATCGCTTGATTCTCCTCAGGCTTATCGACCTTGACAACGGTCTCGGATTTTTTCTCGAGCCATGTCCCAAAGCTCCCGGTCATGTATCCCGTCGTCTTGGTCGTATGGATGACGACGATAACCAGGCAGTTATAAACGGTTGACCATTTGAGGATACGCCGGCCGACGCGAGCGGTCTCCTTGTGGTCGTTAATGTCATAGACGAAATCGGTCACGCCGTCAAGGATAACGACGTCAGGCTTTACGATCGGGAGGAGGTGCTCGACGATCTCGCTTTGTGCCTCGATGTCGGCATCGCGTGTATAGACAGACCTAAAACGGTCCGGCATTGTCTTAAGGCCGGCGTCGCGGTACATACGAGTCACGCTCTCATAATAATCTTTATAGGATTGCTCGGTATCGACGTGTAAGAATGTCGCCGCCGAGTCTAGGCTAGCAACGAACCCGAGGAACTCGCGCCCAGGGTTTAACATCGCCGAGATCATTGCCGACACGATCACCGTCTTACGGCTTTTACTTTTCCCTGTCACCGACACGATGTTTGAGCGCGATCCGATCTCGATGTCTTGGAGGAAAAGGATTGAGTCGTTATCGGCCGGGAGCTTGTTAATGTTAAAGGTATGGTCCGCGATGAATTGCGCGAGCTCTTGCGGATCGCTCTCGGGACGGATCAAGCCGGCGGCGCCCTGGTTAATGAGCTCAGCGATCGAGGCGATCCCCTTGTTACTTTGTTTCTTATTCGATCCCATAGTCAGGCCCGAGGATGTCGGTTAGTCTCACATACATTGCCTTTATCTTGTCGTCATCGCTTTGCATCTTGCGACCCTCGGCCGCCTCGATACCATACGCGCGCGCGACTTTCTCCCAGGGTAGGCCGCTCTCGTGTTGCATTATAATCATGTCTTTGTAATGGTCCACGATCTCAGCCATACGGAGCACTCGCCTTTGTTCAAAAATTATCTCGCGGGTCCTGTCATGGAGTTGGACCAGGGAGCCGAGCGCCTTTGCTTTCTTTTGAACCAGGCCCGACGCCTCGCCGTATTTGATCTTTAACTCGTTGAGCTCGTCGCTCATCGCTAGGATCGTTTGCGCCGCGTTGTTGTAAAGCAATTCGATAACGGGCCAATTATAGGCGGGGTCTTTGTCGATCGATTCCATCGCTTAGGACTCTAGGTAGATTATCGGTTTACCGATCAAGAGGGCGTAATTGATCTCCGAGCGCGTCGACTCCCCGATATATCCGCCGACGTTGAGGACGACGACCTCGTCGCAAATGTCGATTTTCCTTTTATGTAGCGTGTCCGCCATTGCCTTGTAAAAGCTATCGGCGCCGTACTCTCTTTGAATGTCGACGAACATACAACAAGGGAGGAGGGCTATCTCTCCGTTTAATACGGATTGATACTCGGCCTCCTTAAACGCCTCGAGGGCAACGCGGAGCGATCCGCAATAACAAACGATTTTGGTCCTCATGTCTTTGGGGTTAGGTGTGCTCGTGAATAGTGAACGCCGGCGCCGGCGCAACGCTCCTCGATCAGGAGAGCGTACTCTCTAAAGTTGATAGCCTGAGCGCCGGCCTTTATCGCGAGAGCTCTCTTGCTCAACGCTATATCGAAATGCTCGCCAAGGGTCCCAGGGTGTTGTATCCATTTTCGAGCGACGCCGATCTTATCAACCATTGCGAGGAGCTCCTCGGTTGTGTCGGCCGTGAGGTGACTCATTGACATACGGCCAAAGTTGCGGCCTGTTGCCTCTCCGAAATTGTCAACGTATACCATAGCTAAAAGGGGACGTCCTCCTCAATCTTTGGTAACTCCGCAACGTGAGTCGATGGTCCGGCGCCGGCGAAAGCCTCGGCGGCCGCGTCGCTCCCGTAAGCACGACGATAGGCCTCTTTGTAGGCGTTGACCCTGAGCGTCAGGATTTGGATGTTATCGATCGTATATGGGAGGTGTGACTTTTTTCGGTCGAGTGTCCAC
>Ga0137422_1000103_pt1 | contig 21677 bp, 37 predicted proteins | sample EasRivERMZT551_2_FD_102330 | JGI IMG/M metagenome (GOLD analysis project Ga0137422, IMG submission 102330) | Soil microbial communities from meander-bound floodplain in the East River, Colorado, USA - East River MetaG ERMZT551_2 | ecosystem: Environmental > Terrestrial > Soil > Floodplain ... | reverse complement strand
GGTGTCCAGATCGGTATCGACAACCTCCGACGTCGTGTGATTGTCGGAAAAGACACCACTGAACGCATCCGAGAGCACCTCCGAAGTGATCAGATCATCGGTGTAGTTTAGTCCGAAGGTGTCGTAAAAATCTTCCGATGTCGTGAGATCTTCGGAAAACACTGTTGAAGGGCCATTCGAGTACTCTTCACTCGTGGTGAGATTCTCGGTGATCGTTCCCATGGTGAAATCCATGGGCATCGATTCCGTCAACGTCGCCGTTTCGGTCGTCATGATGAAATCTAGATGTCTTTCCGCGATGTATGCGGCGGCATATGCGACGTCGTCCGTGCTCACCGTGACCGCGATCGTGAAATCACCTTTGGCCGAAGTTGTTTGTCTGAAGGCCTGTGCCGTGAAATTTCCCGCGAGCTCGCCCGTGCCCACGGCCGTGCAATTCGAACCGGCGGTGAGACTCGAGATGGCCGTTTGACCGGAATATAGAGCCGCGAACGCCATGGCGTAGCGATGAGTTTCTCCGGTCAATGTCACGGAGGGATTGGCCACGTTGTCGTTCACGCCGTCCACGTCTATCGAATACAAATCGACGGAAGACAACAAGGTGATGCACACAGCCTGGATGTCGTCCGTGGTGGCTCCGGGAGTATAACTCGCCGTTTGAGAACCCTGAGGCACTGAAGATCCCAGAAACCATATTTCGGCCGCACCGGGTTCCGTGGATGAATCCGTGTTCCTCTGGAGTTCACTCAAGGCCGAGCCGCCGTACGACACCGCCGTGACGTGGTCCGTGTTGGACGTTCCATGCATGATCATGATGATCACGCCTTTGACGCCCGATCCCGCTCCGCCGTGAGTCCATGTGTTCGGAGATGTTGTTCCCGTTCTTAGGTTTTCCGTGGCCAGATCGACGGTGATTGGCATGTCAGGCCTCCGTCACGACGCCGAGACAATCCCACTTCGAATCGGTGGAATTGTACACGAAGCCGACGTACATGGTCTTACCCAAGACGGTGGTGAGAGGTAACGTGGCGCCAACACTCCTATATATCGCGTTCCATGCGAGTGTTTGGGCGGTACTGTTGTCTTTGATTCTGAGAAGTAGCTTATGACCTTGAACAGGAGTTCCCGATGGCGCTCCGAACGTGCACGTGACGGCCAAAGCGGTCACGTTGTATTGAGTGTCCGTTGAGGCCGGAGTCAGAGCGGATCCACTCGTGGAACCATTCACGACCAATTCAAGTTTGTCATTGTTGAGATTATTTAAGTTCGCGTCAAGCTCGGCATTCGTCAGTGGACTGCCTTTACCTGCCCTCGTGATTATGGTCGACATGTTTCACCTCATTCACCCTCAAAAGGGATTAGGCGAACTTGACTTTCCAGGTCACGGTCAGTGAGTCGAGTGCACCCTTGTTGATCACCGAGAACACGGTGCGCGCGAGCATGGTGCCCGTCGAAGAAGCGTTGAAGAGACCCGCTTCGACCAATGCGCCCGTTCCCGTGCCCGCAACGAATGTCGTGACGTACTGGTTCGTGTCGTTGGTCAGTGTGGTGGTGACCTGAGTGGAACCCGTGAGAGCGGTTCTCGAAGAACCCACCGCCGCGATGAGTGCGGTCTGAGAAGCGGCCGCTGCCGTCGAAGACGTGCCGACTTCCATCCAACCCACGACGGCTGCGGAAGCGTCGATCAATCGACTCGTGATGAGACCCAGGCCCGCCGTCACGACGAGGTTGTGATCCTCGCGCTCGAGCTTAGTCCGACCGTCAGGGCCGACCAACTTGAAATGGACGTCGCCGCGAAGCTTGATGGTCTCAAGCATGCCGCCCCCGGAAGGGGTCGCGAGTCCGGTCATTGAAGTGTCAATCATTTTTCAATCCTCAAAATGTTGTTAGTGTTCCGACGTAATCTTCCGAGAAATAGTCCTCGGCATAATCCAATAATAGGGCTTCGCCCGGATCCGTCAATGTGACGTTGTCTGATTGATTGTTGCTTAGAGATACAGAAAATGTTTCACTGGCGGTGAGCGTTTCGGGCACTTCCGGAGATATCGTTTTGGTGAAGACTTCGCTGGTGGTGAGAACGTCCAGAGTTATGTCCGAAGAGGTGCCGCCGGACCAGTCATCTATCAGTGCGTCCGTGGCCGATTCATAACCGGACACACCCGGATTGCCCCCGGTGATGCTTCCGTCTGTACTCCTGGTGGCCATGAGAACATTGTCATAGTACACATACAAATTACTGCCGAGGGCCACGAGCTTCACCACCATGCCGATGTCCGGATCAATAAGGGCAGAACCCAATTGGGTCCAGGAACCTGCGCTCCCCAAAAATTCGGCGATCTCCGCGGTGTTGTCGTTCCAATATACGGAGTAACCATATGATCCCGTAACTCTCACCGCAAGGCCGATCCTTGCCGATGCCGACTTGGACACAACCGTGCACTGAGCATATTGGTCCGAATTGGAGGCCGAATCGGTCCGGCTGGCCAGATTCTCGTCACCGGCGTCATTTGGATAAAGTGCGTTTGAATTGATGGTAAAATTGCCGAACGCGACCGTCCAGTTGGCCGAATGTGTCGTCAGAGTTGTGCCATTCGTGTTCGTGAACGAGTCGGTCACGGGTGACGCCGCAGCCGGCGCGCCTTTGATGACGGACGCATGTTTGGGGACCGTGTCGCCGACCAACACATTATGCATGGTGACGCCATTCAGGGCAACTGCGCCGATGTCCCATGGTTGAGGCCTGATATAGCCTTTCAAGTCATGGTTGAAAAGAGTGTTTCCTGGCATCGTGGTACCATAACCCTTTGCGCCAGTGTCCGAGGACGTCAGGGCGAAATCCGTGGAGCTCACGAACGTGAATGTCTGGGACACCCTGTCGCCCGCGCCGACGGTGTAACCCATGGCCGAAAGATTCGTGGCGTTGAAATCACAACGCGTGTTGTCGTGAGTGCCTTCGATGGCCTCGATCGACGCACCGCTGATCAAATTGTTGTAACAATATTGAAGACGATTGTTACCTGTGGAATCACCGCTTATGCCATGAGTCCATGGGCCGACGATCGTGTTGTTATATATGTATGAATTTTGGACACGATGCTCATTGTTTATTGCATAATTTGCGGTGCCCGTCAGATTCGTCGCCGAGACCAATTGGATTATGTTATTGTAAATGTAATTTATGGGATATGGATCTGCGCCCGTCTGATCGGGTGAGGTGTTGAAACCTCGCTGATCCGCGGTGTGAGGGTTGTGCGGCGTGTTGCCGAGATTTCGCAGGAAATTATTTTTGATCGTACATTGAGCACCTCCGGTGAGGGCCGATGGATTATAAGACACTATGTACGAGGAACGAGTGGGAGCCTCGATGTTCGACAAATCCACCTCAATTTGAAGACCATCGAGCTTAACGTACTTCGGATTCGTACCATTGCACAATACCAACGCGGTTCCGGTCGTTGTCAATGTCGTTTGCAATCTATATTTGGAAGTGTCCCATGAGGATCCCGCGCGGTCGTTCGGACCGGATTTGATGGACACATAGTGAGTCGCGTCCGTGATCCACGAAGTTGAGAGAGTCAACGTGGATGTTCTGACGTCCGCGTTGCCGTCCGTCTCACACACGACTTCCTCAATCTCATTGGCCGCCACGAGATCCCTCGTGCGGGCGGTATTCCACGCGGACAATGACGCGTACGCCGCCGTGCTTCCTGTGAGAAGCTGAGTGGTGCCGTCCCCACCTGAAGAATGAGGATTTACGTAGCGAGTGACCGTGGTGACGCCCACTTCATACGATGACGCGAAGGGTTCATCGTTGGGAACGACCTTGCTTGGATGATTTACGTAGACTTCACTGTGAGTGACCACGTCCAAGGCCGATTTATATTCCGTGTATGAGGTTATCTTCGCGAGACGTTCGACGGGTTCCCAATATTTGTTGGAAATGAACACATTATCGATGACGCCCGCCGATGCTCCGCCTGCGGATCCAATCGTGTGACGATTGAATAAGGTCGGTTTTGTCCATGTGGCATTCGATGATGCGGAAGTAAGTAGACTCATATTTATATCATATGCAAAGAGTTCTCTGTATGAAGCTGCATGATTCCATCTGAACACTATGAAATATGGTGTATTCAGAGCCAATGGGCCCGCCGTGGCGGTCTCCACCATGGATTCGTTGGGTGCGCCGTTTGAGAAGATGGCTTGTACTTTTCCACCAGACAAATACAATGTAATGGTGAGATTTTCACCGGTGGAGGCGTTGCTGTATATGAAAAGACCGCCATCATTCGCAGCGGAGATGTTGGCCCAAAACCCCACGCAACCTTCATCCGGTGAACAGAAAGCGTTGGTCGTGGTGGCGAATCGCGCCTGATCACCGGCGTCGAAATTGAGTCCATTGCCCGATATTATGTTTGTACCATAAGTGGGCGTGGCCAATACCGTGTAAGTGGGAGACTCGACGGCGTAATCATGAGTGCCGTCAAGGGTGCCGCTCTCGCAACGCCAATAGAAGGTCAATCCGGAAACACTTCCGGAATGCGAACTCACGGTTTTGGGTATACTTTCATATCCTTTGACCGCGTCGATGACACGGACATACTCAGTGTAACTGGCGATGGTGGAGAAATGTTGGAGAGGCTCGTCATAATTCAATGACACAAATATATTGTCAATATTACATGACATCGGATTTGAGCCCTGACCACCTGTGAGTAAAATGTCGAACGCGCCCGTGGCGGCCGAGAACGAACTTGAACTTTGAGTGGAAGATCTGAGCGACATGTCATTGTTATAAATTTCCAGCTTTCTGAGACTTGATGGCTGATCCCATCGATACACCAAGAAATACCACGTACTGACTTCCAAAGGAGTGGTGTCATTCAGAGGATATGCGCCTACTCCGGTCGCGCGGTACTCCGTGCACACGCAATATGAAGGATCCAGATATATCCGTGCATGATTATTCGCACTGACGTCCTGCTGGGATTCGATGATCGTGTTGCCGCCCGACGGGAATGACGCGTATCTCACCCACAGGCCCATCGCGCCCTCATAACGAGACAGAACGCTCGTCATAGTGTCATCGAAGAAGTACTCATCGTCGTTGTCATTCAACAGAATGCTGTTGGAGCCGACTCTGGATACTGCACTGGATATTGTCGGACTACCGTTGGAGGTTGCGATGGTGTCGGCCAAAGAGAAGTCATGAGTACCGTCCAGGGTCGTCCCTTCGCAACGCCAGAAGAACGTGAGTCCGGAGCTCTCTCCGCAAACCTTACCTACGGCCTTGGTGGTCACTTCGGACGTGGCCGCGATGTCCAGGACACGTTGATATTGAGTATAGCTGGTTATGGTTGAAAAGTGTTGAAGTGGGGCGTTATATGTGTCGGCAATGAAGACGTTGTCAAAGTACGTGGTGCCGATGTTCGCGCCGGTGTTGGTGCCGATTTGCAAGGTGTCCAAGCCCGCGGGACCGCCCGCCACAAACCCGGATGATAAGTCTTCCACATATTGAAGCAGTGTGCCCGTGTCATCATAGATTTCCAATCTTATGTCGGAATTGGCATAATGCCAACGCGCCACAATGAAATACCACGTACCTGTTGTGAGACCTATGGTGGTTCCAACTTGGTTGTTGTCTCCCGCCGAAGATCGATATTGAAACTTCAGTTGGCTGGCGTCACTCGCGTCCATGAAGACACGAATATTATTTGATGGAGTTGATAAGTTCCATGCACTGAACAATTCGGCTCCCGCCGATTGTGTGCCGATTCGAACCCAGAACCCGATCGCGCCCGCGCTGGGGCTGATCAGGTCGTTGGAATTGATCGCGAAGATGGCACTGTCACTGGTTCCGCTCAATGCGAGACTGTTCGTTCCGACCATCGGTTGAGCGCTGGATATTGTGGTTCCGGAGTCCAACGTCGCCGTGGTGTCACCGGCGCTGTAGTCATGGGTACCGTCCAGAGTCGTGCCTTCGCAACGCCAGAAGAACGTGAGCCCGGAGACCTCCCCGGCGTACACACTCATGGCCTTGAGCATTTCCTCGGACGTCGTCGCGAGATCGTCGAATTGCGTTCCTATGGCATTCAAGATCTCTTCGGATGTGGTCACGAGATCTTCGGGATATATGTCCATGTCGCCCGTGATCCAGTCCGTCGCGAACGTGCTCTCGGTGACGACGTCGTCGGAGAGTATCGCGCTCACGGCGGTGGATAAGACTTCCGTCAACGTGAGAATCTCACTGGGGACGGTGCTGATGGCCTTGATCACTTGACCGCACGTCGTGAGATTGTCATTGACGACCTCGGAGCCGGCCATGCTGTATTCCGTGTAGGAAGTGATCAGGGCATTATCTTGAATGGGTTCATCATAATTTTGTGATATGAAGAAATTGTCTATGTAGCCGGCAGAGGCGCCTCCGTAGGAGCCCAATCGAATGGCAAATATATGTCCTTCCGTACCCACACCCACACGATGGTAAGGTTCATCAGAAAATGCACTATCTATAAGAGTCATTGAGTTATTATATATCTCAATTTTTCTCCTAGAACCGCCCCAATCCCAGCGACCGACCACGAAATACCAATCAGATACTGGAGTGTATGTATTGCCCGTCGTGGCGAAAAAGCTGGAGCGTGCAGCTCCTCCGTTCTCATTGGTGATCATCTGTATGTCCAGACCATCATACCTGTATGCTTGACTGCCGGTGGAGGCCCCGAGATTGGACCTGAAGACTAGGAATTCTCCGGTCGATGCTGTAGTGAATTTGAGCCAAAGACCGAATGAGCCAATGTCTCTGTCATATATGTTGGCAAGATCCAATAGATACATGTCTACTGCGTCAAAATTGAATCCATTGCTGCCCACTCTCGCGGCGCCGGCTTCCAACGTCGGAGTGCCCGCCTGTACACTCCAGGTAGTGTCTCCAGCACTGTAGTCGTGCGTGCCGTCCAAGGTTTCACTCTCGCAGCGCCAGAAGAGAGTCAGCCCGCTGGCCTTTCTGCTGAGAACGACTTTGGACACGTCATTGATCAATGTCTCGGATGTGTTGGCGAGATCGCTCAATTGATTGGCGATATTGAAATTCATGGTCTCCACCGAGGTGACCAACTCGTCGGTCATGAACGTGCCGATGGCTTTGGCGACGCTGGAAGATACAATGACATGTTCATCTGCATGACTGGCGATCGTGTATTCCGTGTAGGATGAGATGTCGGCGAAGTCTTGAATGGGTTCATCATACTTTGTGGATATGAAGAGATTGTCCAAATATCCAGTGAATACGGAACCGACATTGCCGAATCGTATTGAGTGAAATTGACCTATCGCACCATAATCTGCAGCTTCAAATTGCAATTCTGAAAAGGCGCTGTCGATCAAAGTCATTGAGCTGTTGTATATTTCGATTTTTCTTCTGGAGAATACCTTATCCCATCTGATTATGACGAAGTACCACGTATCAACGATGAGCAAATTTCCCGTCGTCGTGAGGTCACTGGTCACGCTTCCATTTGGATTGTCTTTGTTGATTGAGAAACGTATGTTGTTGTTATGGACGGAGAGATATATGTTCGAAGAGAAGCCCGCGCTTGAACGGAAATACATAAATCTTCCGTTGTCCAACGCGACGCTTGAGCTGACATTTACCCAAGTGCCCATGGAGCCTTCATAGGGGTTGAAAATACTTTGGCCTTCCAATGTGTAACCCGAGTTGGCCGGGTTTAGGAATCCATTGGTGCCCGTCTTGGCCGCCGAAGGGTCCAATGAAGGAGATCCTACCTGCACCGCCCAAGTCGTGTCGTTGGCCGTGTAATCGTGGGTCGCATCCATGGTGGTGGTTTCGCAACGCCAGTACAGGGTGAGTCCACTGATGAATTTGCTCTGAGACACTTGGGAGTAGTCTTTATTGATCGTCTCGGACGTCGTCGCGAGTTCCTCAAGATACGTCCCGATGTCACTGACGATCGTCTCGCTGAGCGTCGCGAGATCGTCGAAATACTTTCCTACATCATATATGAGACTCTCACTAGTGACGGATTCATCTTCGAGATATTTCTCGAGACCCGATTCCATCCAATCCGTCGTGAACGTTTCCGAGGTGATCACGTCGTCCGAGAATAGAGCGTCAAAGCTCCAACTCAATGTGTCCACTATGACCGGAAGATCCGAGAATGCCGTCTCGAAATTCCAGCTCAGTGTATCGACAATGATGGGATCGTCTGAGAGCACGGTCGCCAGGTCTTTGACGAAAGTTTCGCTAAGTACGGTATTCTCCGAGAACACCAGGCCTGCGTGACAAGCCACCGTTTCAGACGTGATCGAGGTCTCTTGAAACACATGGCTCATGTCCTTCGTGAAAGTTTCCGAAAGTGACACCAACTCATCGCTGAAATACGTCGTGAAAGTTTTGGAGATGATCTCCGACGTGATCGGAAGATCCTCAAAGTCTCTGAATATGTTCCACACGGTGGAGAATTCTTCACTCATGTTGGACGTGTCGGATGTGCTGTAGCCATTTGGTTCAATGAGATTGAATGAGAAGTCTTCGGATGACGTGATCAACTCATCCAGGTACATGCTAAGTGAGACCGTGAAGACTTCACTGCTGACGAGATTCTCGGACACCATCTTATTGGGATGTGATGAGAACACCTCGGAGACCGTCGCATTATCAGTACTGAAATACGTGTTCAGATTGAAGCTCATGATCTCGGTGACCACGGGCTCTTCCAAGAATGTCCTGAGAACGGTCCACACCGGATCGAACGTCTCAGACGTGGTCAGGAGTTCATCGGGGTTCTTCCCCACGCCGTATGTGGTCGTTTCGGTGTTCGTGACGTCTTCATTGATCGGGCTCTTGTCATAGCTAACGGAAAAGATATCCGTCGGAAACACAAGATCTTCTTGATCACGTATGTACACAACGAGGCGATCGAACACGTCACTGGTGATGATGTCTTCCGACAATGTCCTTCCCACGACGAAATCCAAAGCTTCTTCGGTGGAGATCACGATGTCCAAGAGTTCTTGATCAAGGTAATAACCGAGATCATGCACGTATTCCAGGAGATCATATACGATCAAGTCATCCGAAAGCTTCTTGAACAGCGTCGGGTTTCTGTTTCTGACACCATTGATCTCAACGTTCAATTGAAGGTTGTCGATTGCGCCCGTGATGGACGCACTGTCCACGGTCGGCGTGATGACGGCGTTCGAACCGTCACTCCTGCCGCCTTCAATTGGAGTCACGGTCCCGTCGCCGGTCACTATGCCACTGTGTGTGATTAAGATATCTCTTATGTTAGCCATGGTGTTCCTTTATGGCGTTATGTCCGTCGGTGAGAAAAGCAATTCGACCAAACCCCTGACGGGTTTCCAGGTGTGCACGAAGATACTGTTGTTGGGTTCCGTGACTCTGAGCTCAAAAAAGCCGTACACGGGGTAGTCTACCATTGGAGATATGACCCACCCACTCCCCAACGTCGCAGGAAATTGTACATAGAGAATGTTGAGCGCAGTTTCTTCCCAGACACTATCGTCTGGAGGAGGGCTAGATGAAATGTACCCAGCGCCTTCAGTGAGTTTATAATATATGTCTTCATACAAGACAACGTCCTCGAAATCGTACGCTTCCGCCTCATCCCAATCACCTCTGTCAACTGGTAATCTGATCGTGAGGACCGTCTTGTCCCCACCCGGCTCAATGTTCGTCGGCATTTCTTCCTGAAGGAGCGTGTTGAGGGCCTCGACGACCACGGCCTCGAACACATAAGGTAAGTTCACGTCATCGATGAACGACAACGTGACGGGATATTCCAACTGCTCGCCCTTGGCGAAAGAGAATAACACCGCACCTGAGTCACTGTTGAGATCGTTCGCCGGACTCTCGAATCGAGATCTAGCCATGTAAACTCCTAAATCATGTAAATTTTGGCGTACCCTTTCTGGACGAGTAAATCGTTCAGAGTGAGTACGCCGGTCGGGTTCTCTGAAGGTGGAATGCAATCGGCATCTATGACGGCCAACCATCTGCCATACTTATCTGTTTTATCCAGGAGAGTTCGAATGCGCACGCTCATGCCAATCGGTAATGACGCACGCAGCCAATCTCTCACAAGCTTTCCTTCTTCGGTATACGTCTCAGGAGTATCTATTCCATAAAGACGAGTTCGTATATTGTGTTGAATGTGAAAGCCACAATCGACGTTGAAATCGATCGTGTCTCCATCCACCACTTTAACGACGATGGCGTCATAAATCCAATTACGTTCCATCAGAAATTGAATCCCCGTTTCGTGACCTTGGTGCCCGTCTGCACGGGATACATATACTCGACACCATATCTGATTCCGTCAGTATAGTGTTCGACACCTTCCGATTTGTCTATTGTCGCAGTGTCGGGATTCTTGTCGACCCACTTCGTCTGCTCCAGTGATTCAATGACGCCCTCACATTCGGGGCGTATGTATATGCCGATATCCCCTGCGGCGGTCATGAGTTTCTTGTTGACGGCCGCGACCGAATCGACGATCGGAGGTCCTTTCGAGTGCGCGTTGCAGTGTATTCCATATGATTCGAGTATCGAGAAGTCCGTACGTCCGACGACCGCAGACGTTTTTCGAGCGCGTCCCGTAGGGTCTGGATATGCATAGATTTTGTGGTCTTTGAATTTGGTCTTGATGGCGATGGCGAGGGTTTCTGTGTCTGGATGTCCTTTAAATTCATCCAAACAATGTAGCTGTTTCCCCCGATGTGCCCAAAATGAGCTGCATTGGTATCCCACGTTGAAGTCGATGAACACGTGGACGTCTTCTCCTCTGTCATTATTTTTGTCAGCGGCAAAGAAGTATGGGATGTCTCCGCGTACATGGACACCTCTGTTGAAACAGTAAAACACGCGATTGCCCGATTCCTCGAACGACGCCAAATATTCCGACGCGAACTCCACGGGATCGATCGTGTGACGTATTCTTTCGATTTCGTCCACGTCTATGAGTGGAGATTGTGTGTAATCATAATGATACGATCCCCACGTCGGGTCTAGCTCTCTTCTGTTGTAGAGCTTGTATAGATAATTATAACCCTTGGGCGTGGATATGATAAGTCCTCGTCCTGGACTTCTGGCTTTAAAATGGAGAGCTCTCTTCGGGCTCCATCTAGTAATGATGCATGGCTGAATGATACCTTCCCATGCGGACTTCGCATCAATTCCCTTAGTGCACGAAGATAGCTCGTCCCAGACCACAAAATAGGCACCTTTACCTCTCATCCGTTCGACGGCTTCATAGGACAACAAGCGAAGTTCCACATTACGAGGGAATTGAAAACGTCCCAGGTCGCGTGATGACTTCAACGCATAGGCTTCCATGCCCAAGTCGTATTGTAGTAGAGGATAGTAAATGTCCGTCACCTGATCGTAGGTGGGAGCGATGATGTACACCATCTTGTTTGGGACACTCTCATCCAACTCCAACAGTTCGAACACCGCGGTGATCGCGCACACGCCGGCCACATATGATTTCCCATAACCTCGTGAACACACCGCCGTGACAAATCTATGTTCCTGCTCGATGAATAAGTCAGTGAGTATTTCAGATTGTCCTGGGTGTAAATATATGCTCATTTCGCTCTTATTCCGTTTTCGAAACCATTTTACCTTTCGTTATTTTTCCACACCAACCCTCGTGTTGTCTACCCTCGATGGGTATCCATGATATCACTGAAGGATTCAATGTGGGCTTGTCTTTGTCATTATCAAAATTCCATGACATTGCCTTGTCCGTGTTGAGAGGGAGTATGGTGAATTGGTTGTTGGGAAGTTTTAACGCAATTTGAAAATAACCATCTTGGTGCTCCGTGATGCAATAGTATCCAGGATCTCCATCGGCCACCTCATTCATGTCATTCATCCGAAACATGGGAGAGGAACAATGACAGGGAATCTTGTAGCACATCAAAAACTCCCATCGTCATCACATCTGGTCCATGTCTCATCGGATTCCTCTTCTCTATAATTGTGGAGAGGATTCTCTTGAGTTGGAGTGCCAAGGAATTTACATCTACAAAAACCACTTATGAAGGTGGTGTCTTGTCTACCACAGTTAGGGCAGTTCATCTTTCTGCTCCTCTTTCCATTCAGAGGGAAAAGTTATTGTCCATGTAATTGGGTGCACGGTGGGTTGTGCCTCAGAAGAGAATTTCAATTTACCGTCCACATCTCTGAAGATCATGAATCCATCATCATTCATTTCTTGTAGCTCCATGGGCTTCCGTCATCATGGTCTACGACATCTACCAATCTTTCTCTGTCATGTAATCCATACATAGATAGTAGATATAGCGGCATATAATTGCACTCACAAGAATCTGACACAAGATCAGTCTGAGAATGACCGCAAGTATCACACCTTTCATTCGTCACGGATTCTCCCCTTCGTAGTCGTCCTCGTCCTTTTGTTCAAGGACCTTGGCATTTATGAAATGTTGTTCTTCACCTTTGGCGGTGAGGTTCACGATGAGAGGGGGAGCTCTATTGTCGTTCACGTTGACCGTCTCAGGGACTCTTCCATAACCATATCGAAGGAGCTTGTCGCCGATATCCATCAACATCTTTTCTGCTGCCATATGTGCGTCAGAATCATATCGACGCTCTTTACCCGAGGCATCCAATACTTGAATGATGGATCTGTCTCTAATACCTTTCCAAAAGAATACCTCAGCTTCCATCTCAGCATATCTCTCGACGAGCTTTCCTATGGGATCGAAGCCGAGGTGCTTCAAAGTTGCTGTGCTACGCTTACTTCCTCCCATAAAATTCGGTTGTCCTGCTGGACGACCAGGTTTTAATGGAGGTTGAGCTATTGTCTTCAAGTCCTTCTTGGACATATTGGCTACACCCTTCGTTGCTTTTCAACGATTTATGCGATTGTACGTTCTTGCACTTACATCGCAGAGCTGCGATGGGACCCTTAAATGATCATTAAATGTCATTTGATGATCATTGCTTCACTTGTTCATCTTTGATGATTTCTTAGTTAATATGTTTACTAACCAATACTCAACAGTGATATCCTTAGGACATCCCAATGATATCATTAAATGATTAATCTTTTCTTGATGTCTTTTTCTCTCATTTCAGGGGAGAACGTCTTTGGGTTAATTTAACGGTTTCGACCAAGCAATTTTCTCGATGTTTCCATCAAACTGACGTGTGAAAGATATTTGTGAGCTTCTTCAATCTCGAGTGTTCTCAAGAATTCCTTCTCTCGATCGGGCGGAACTATGACGTCCTCTTCCACCTTATCCATGGATGTCTCTTTCGTTCCGTGAAAGGTCACCACCGTGACGTCGGTGTGAGCCCTGACGATTCTTTTCGTTCCCGGAACGGTGATGAGAACCTCGGGAGCCTTGTGACGTGTCTTTCCGTTCTCTCCCCATATGGTCAACTCACCGGATAACAAAACGAGAAAGTTCGACTTCCGATGCATCTTCGAGATCAATATCGTTCCTCGTGTCATGAAGAACTCTCTACAATAAACCCCGTCGACGAATCGATGTTGAACGTCTCCCTCGGTGTATTCACCGCCTCTCCTGACCATTTCTTCTTCCATGGTCTTGAGGGTGTCCAGAAAGTCCAATTGCTTTCTTATGATGTCGTTCATGGCTTCACAACAGTCTCTTGTCGAAGTACACAAAGGGCGTCACCCCGTCGCACACACCACACTCGACCTGGAAATCCGCTCTCAGATTGAAATACAATGATCCACATGGACACTCGAGGATCTGATCTCCCGCCGATGCTCCGTTCATCAAAGGTGTTTCTTTGATTTCCTCTTTGGGAGGTTTTTGTTTGAACGGTAAAACATTATCTTCATCTTCCATCTTTTTCCTTATATAACGCGAAACCAAAAAAAAAAAAGAGAAACCCTCCCCACCCACCAGACCAAACCCCCGTTAGGGGATCTGATTTGGTGAGTGAGGAGGATATTTTTAACTTCTTAAGAAAATGATCAGTGACATCAAAATGAACAAAGCCGCGCCCAACACGATCGAACACAGCAATATCGTCAAAGGTCCATCGTTCATGAGTTCAAGTAGACGTGAGCTCGATAGGGCTTTCAGCCCCCATCTCTTCTTCTTCAAGATTTTTCTCGGCATCCGAACAATTCCTGACTGAACCTATGAGAATGAACACAATGACCAAGAACATAATGAGAAGAACCAACAGTTCTATGACCGTGAATCCATTTCTACTCCTCATGCTTATTTCTCCACTCCTCCAGCATTGCGAAAAGCTTTTCATTCTCCATGTAATAGAGCTGATGACCTGAGGTCGCGTCGATGATCCACTGACCGATGCGAAGATGCCTTTTGGACTCCTCGTCCGTGCGCATGATGACGGAGAGCGTTTTCAAATCCGAATCATCGGTTCTTTCACCGACGGAATACCTCAATTGGAGCGCTTCAGGACGATATGCTTTCATTCAGAGCCCTTCGGTTTGATATTGATGAATGGAGAGGCACTTCCACTGGTGATCCACACGGGGAGCGTCCCGTCCCATTTCTTGATGGCCTCAAGTTCCAACACGGACTGACTCTGGGCGAGGGCTTTCGCTTTCACTTCGATGGCCCTCGCTTCCGCTTCCGCATTAAGGATTGTAGCTTTAGCATTGCCCTGTGCCGTCTCCACTTGCTGCTTCGCAATTTCTTGAATCTGTACAGTTTTATTAATCTCTCCCAGCGCGTTTTGCTGATTGATGACTTTCGCCTCGACGGCCTGCTCAAATGCGGGGTCGAAGTCGATGTTCGTGAGAGAGAATCCCTCGACGATGACGTCTCTTTTGGCGAGGATCTTTCGAACGTTCGTCTCGATCGTTCTCGCCGCGAGATCTCGTTTATTGACGATGTCAACCGCGATGTGTTGTCCAGTTTCACGTTTGATCTCCTCCACGACCACTTGACCGATAAATTTGTTGGCCCAATCTTCTCCCACGGTCGCGATCACTCTGGGCACGCTCGATGGTTCAAGATGATAAGTCATCGTGAACGCCATCTTGGATCTCTGCACGTCTTTCGTGTAAGCTTCCGTATTGGCGTTCCATTTGTTGGAACGGATACTGAGCTGTTCCACGTGAGTCGTGAAGGGATTCACGAAATAGAGACCCTCTATGAGAACCTTATCACTGACTTTTCCAAAGGTAACTTTGGCTCCCCGGTTACCTGTCTCCACCGTCTCCATTGAACATGAGCCCAATATCGCCAATACGACGATCGTGAACACGAGCATGGCGATCTTAAATCCAGCCCATATAGTCTTTTCTTCATTACTCATTTTCTTTCATTATTTCCAAGAATTGATTGCGACCATTTCGACTGAGGAGAAACACGGGCCAACAAAAACAAACCAGAATTTGTCTCCCCAGACGTTTGATGTTTCGATTGTTGTCGAACACGTAACAACTCATCACGTACATCAGGCCGATGCACGTGGTGGTCGTCCAAATCGAAAACAGGAAAAATTTAATCATTCCACTCCTCTGTCACCACTCATATGTTTCTGCAGCATGTGCCACCCCATTATATACTCCGTCATCTTCGGATATTGTTCGGGCTCGAATTTTTCGTAATAGTCTCCAAGGTAATCGGGAATGTGTTTTATCAGATCCATGTGTTCATTTGGAATGTGCCATCTGCCTTGACCCCACGGGAAATCGACGACGATGAAACGTTGCCATGTGGGTTCGGAACTTACGGTCTGTATTCCCGATGAATAGTGCGTGGTGAGAAGTGATGCGAGACATGAACGTTCCCAACACAAGAAATTCACGCTGTCGAGTAGCTTCTCCACGCGCAACTTGAGCTCATCAACCTTGTCATTGAGTTTTTCGATGGTCTTCATCAAAGGATCGCTCATGGGATATTCTCCTTGGCTTTATGTAAGAGTTCCATCTCGGTCTCGCTGAGAACCAAACCGTGATCCACGATGATCGCGGGATATTTCTCGGTGAGAAATTGAAAGTACATCAACCATCTCGGTGAGACCAATTTGAGATCCTGTCTCCCGAGCTTCACGGCCAAGAGTGTCGCGTACGTGGTGTCCGTGGTGTGCCACACGTATATGGATCCTTCCGGTGCGGACGTCATTTGCAGAGTCGTCTTACCCTTCAGCATTGGGTGTCTCCTTAGGACTTTCGTCCCTAATCTCCGTGACCGGTATCCCGTAGAATCTCATAAACTTCACACAATTGGCCGTGCCCGTTTCACCGGGGAAAGCTATGCAAAGGTCGGGCTCCAAGAGAGCCATGAGTTTGTTTCTCTTGGGACCCGCGCTGTTCTTGAAGTAAGTCCAATTGGCCATACACTCGACCGTCTGGACTCCACGTTTCATTGCCCATTCATGCGCCATTGAGTCCGCTCCTCTGGCTCCTCCGTGTATGAGATGCGTGATTGGAGTTTCCCATTTTAGTGTCTTATCCAAAGTCTCTTCAAGTAGCTTTCGATTGCGGAATTCCCTTCCGCCCGTCACCACGATCTTCATCCTTCACACCTCTGGTGGGTTGATCATGAAACACCCTGTGTCTTTTCAACCATTCAATGAGAGTCTCTCTTTTCTTTGGACGTCGCTTGTCGTACTCAACCACATGAACCGTTTTGCCGGCGGCACGTCGGAGACGTTTCGGAGAGTCCGCGAACTCTTTCAACGCACCGAATTCCAATTTCCCGCTATGATGTATCTCGCTCGGCCATCTTCCTTTCAACCAAAACATAAAGTCATTTATGGCTTTTTGTTTTTCTTTACCTTTGAGAATTCTGGCATGTGGTTTTCGTTCCTCAAACTTTTTGAAGGTGTCCATTTTCAATCTCTAAGGGTAATTGTTTCTGAGAAAGTCTTCATCGATGACTCCGAGTTCCAAGAGTCTCTCCAACAATCTCGCGGCCTCCTTCCTGTCTCTATTTGAGTAAAATAGATCTTCGACCACCGCGACGTGATTGAAACTGTGAGTGACAGGTTCTTTCAGTCGGGTGATCAAAGACCTCAATCGTATTTCCATTGACCTCCTTCATGCTGACTGTAACTCTGTGCAGATCACTGGTTGCCAGTTGTTACGCTGGAAGGCGTACATAACTGCCAAATCATATGTATCATGCTCAGACTCTGGAATCCAGACCCTCCCGCCTTGTTCCATTATTTCAACTATGTACTTCTCTCCGTTGAACACAATTCTGAATTTCATGTTTTTCCTCTTGGACCTGGGTTAATTTAACGGACTCGGTGATCCGTTTAAATGTTAAGTGTTTCAATTCCAACCAATCCTCATATTCCATCAGTAGTTTGAGCTTGTTCCTTGTTGTTACGGCCATCTCCTCCCTGATGATGACGCTCGTCGGTCTTCCTCTAAATCGTATTCCTTCAATTTCCAAACGCAATCGCTGTCTCAATGCGAGCCATCTGACTTTTTGAATGTTGGCTTCGCCCGTAATCATGATTGCCGAATCAGCCATTTAATGCCTTCAATGAAGGTTCCTTACACGTTCTTTTTATTTTGAAATAGATACTCAAGACGTCCTTCACTTCTTGTGGATTGTTGCATTCAATCGAGCTGTCTTCCCAATGGATCTCATACTTCAAGGTGTGGACGATAAACTCGACCCAAGGGTATCTTTTTGCCACCATCGCCGTTTTCCCCGCAATGTCCGTAACTCAGCCTGTAGTGATTGATTCAGTAAAGTCAATTCGTGCAATTTCAATTCGAGTCTTTCGATTTCTCCCGCGGACGTGTGACAACGAGCCAGCACTGAATCATAAGACTCAAGAGGTGATGTTGATCTCAACCATTCGGCCATCCGATTTGTTTTCGGATGGCTTAGCGGCGTGTTCAGCTTGGATACGGTCATAAATTTCCTTTCGGTGTACTTCGATGTGATCTGGAGCGGCGATCCCCACCCGGATCTGATTGCCGCGAAAACCCAAGATGACGACGCGGATGTCATCACCAATTATGATTTCTTCGTCGATTCTTCTTGTCAAGATTAACATTCATGTTACCTGTTTAAAATCCACTTTCTTGATGCCGCGCATGCCGTCCAATGTCAATGAGTTGTTGAATTCTACGGCGGGTCCTTTGTGTATTGAGAGTATTCCATCGGCGGATATGATCTCTATTCTGGTGAAATGAGAATAGAAGACCAATCGAATCTTGTCGAATGGGATCCATGCTTCCGTGTCCCCGTCGGCACGCCTCATGGCGATTTGCATACCTTCCTTCGTCAACATTCATTCCCCTATCAACATCATGTAATCGACCAAGGCATCCAGTGCCTGTTGTTCTTCTTCATAAGTAGGCCTTCGGCCGGCGGTCTCATCGTCGAATGCCTGACATATGGTGATGGGAACTTGTTCCCTCAACCATCTGTATCTCTTCGCGTCTCTTGCGTCCATCATCTCATCAGTCTCATATTCCATCTGACCTCCCTCATTGAACCAGTTGTTTCACTTCCTCGAACAAATGCCACACGAAACCGTCGTTGGCGAAATACGTATCGATGTACTTCCAATCCTTTTCGACGGCGTGTCCCGTGCCCACGATGTAGAACGTTCTGTCTTCCTTCGGAGCCTCGTCATCCACCAGCGCCCACATCTGAAATGTCTTGTCCTCCTGACCTCGAAACTTCAGCAGCTGAGCTCCGTACGGCAACGTGACCACCTGCACCCATCCGATGTTTAACGACAGCTGATACTTTTGGACTGCTATCATAACTCTCCTTCGTTATCTTTGATGAATTCTTTGATGCTCATCGTCAATGCGCCGCAACTGAGGCATCCCGTGGCACAATGTTCCAAAGGATCCAATTGTCTCAACAATGACATGGCCTCCTTGAATTGTCTCTCACGGATTTCCAACATGCCTATAACGCGTCTCATGGTGAGAATGTCCGTGTCCTCGTGAGTGCCGTGTTTCAATTTGAAACTCAACAGTCTGAGATTAATCATCTTTCCTCATTTTCCTCGCTTCTTCCATGGCTTCTCGAGTCTCTTCGTTGGGAATCTCAGGCTCAATTCCCAAGTATGTCTCCACCTCCTCCCTCGTTCCGGGGCTACAACCCCACGGATATTCTTCATACAGCGTGCGCAAGAGGTCTTCCACTTTCTTCAATTGTCTCTCAAGTTCATCGTAGTCATGTGCGGTGACCAACGTGCCGAGTGGATTGACTCTTCCACTGTAATCGTATCGTTTGACCATGTCACCTCCAAAAAATAAATGAAGGAAGTCCCAGGATCGCCACCCGAAGGTGACGTCCTGGGTCGGCCCTAAGGGACCGTCACGATCTTGCAGTCGAACTCGGACAGGTGAGCCTTGAATTTACCTTCATTCAAGCATTGCTTCTCGATGTGATCTCGCGTGAAGCTTATTCCCACCGCAAAGCCGAGAGTGAATACGAGAGCACTCAATGCAATTGTCACCAAGTTCTTCTTCGTTGACTCCTTCATCAAAGATCCTCAAGAACGGCTTTGATCCTATCTATCTTTCTGGCTCTCATGAGCGTGGGTTGAAGATTCTCGAACGCGATACTCATGGCCAGATAGGCCTGCATGAAGTCCTCTATCGCATCCCTCTCCGTCTCCAATGTCACTTCGGTCTCAGGTGTGAAACCTGGGGCCAGACGCCAGCCTCTTGCATCTTTGTCTCGAACTATTATTTTCTTTGTACGACAAATGTACTGAAGAGCACCTTTGATTTTATCCGTTTCATAAGGCTTGCCCGCATTGTCCTTCAATTTTGCAAAGTCTTCGGGCGTGATGAGGTAGGTAGGTGCTTTCTTCTCTATGACCTTTTTGATCATGGCATTATACATGCCACGATTGGCGGGTTGAGACATCTTCTCAGACGACATTGTTAACTCCTTAAATGATAACTATTCATCGGTTTCATCATCCACATCTTTGAAAGTTGCGTCCCAGCATTTCTCACAAAGTTTACTCAGCTTTGTTTCTTTCCATCCGGCTTCTGTATATACGTTCTCCTTTGAAAATGGTTGTTTACATTTGACGCAGCATCCGGGTTCTGTTGGACCGAAGAGAGCCAGCTGTGTCTCCTGAACCAGCTTCTCAAGCTCGTTCATGTTTTACTCCACATGCTCTTGTACATCACACTCAAGAGTTGATTGATCGATCCGATATTGGCTTCCTCGGGCAGAGTGGAATGATCCAGTGCATGTTTCAATTCACGCTCAAGTCGATTGGCCAATTCCATGACCGCTTCGAACGAGAGTCCGCCCATTCTGATCTTGACCACAGTGTCACGATGCATCTCTTTCATCGGCAAAGACAAGAGTCCCGTGGTCATCAATTCGACTCCCTGATAACCCAATCTGATTACATGACCCGCGTACTTTGTGTCAAATCCGTATTTGTCCACGAGCTCTCGACGATTGGTTCTCATCTGACCTTTGATGCCAAGAAGACGATCCTTCTGTGCTTTCAGATAACCTTGGAAAGCTCTTCCCGCACTCTTGGTTATGAAAAGATCTCGATGCTTAATCAAAAAATTCCCGAAGGACGTGTTCTTGATGATGGCATCGTCGGGCGTGAACAGAGGCAAAAGAATCGTCGGATTTCCTTTTGCCGCCAATCTCGCGAACTTCCTGAGAGAATGAGTCACGAGGTCCAGATCTCCCGGCCCGCTCCTCACACCCTCTTTCTGTGTCCTGAAGACGGTCGTCTCCCATTCTTGTAACCCGATGACGTAGCCTTCGGGTTCAATTCCGATCGCCATCTCATCTCGGTCGTCTTGACTCTCCACCGCCGTTCCGTGCACGGTCGATCCCACGGCGGTCCGGAGGATGATCTCCGTGCCGGATGGAATGGGAGTCATGTTTGATCCCTCAGATTGAAGGACTCCACACTGATCCTTCTCAACTCGGTCAGAGTTTTGTGCCCAGTATCGTATTTCTTCGTCATATCAAATTGAGCTTTGCATTCGGAGCACACGATCCAGTGACATCCATGATCGTCATGCTCCACACACCAACCGCACTTGCCGCCGCAGAAAGGACATGGCTTGAGTTTCATTTAAATTCCCTTATGTTGTCTTCCGACGCATCCTTTATGAATTCGTAGAGCTTCCTTTCGGTGTCCGGTTTCAAGCTCATCATGAAGGGTGTGAGATGTCCCAACAATGGATTTGGCGTCATCCACCACCGAGTCGCCTTATCCGGCCCGAGAATGTCGCGCACAGTGTTCAACATCTCTCTGTGTTGTTCCGCGCTCAACATCATAAAACACCCAATCTTGCTTGGAGGATTGAAATTTCCTTTTCCGCGAGGGAGCGTTTCCTCGCGAATTCCTTTCTCTGATCCGTGTCTTCTTGCACATGATTCTCGAGATTCTGCCAGTGCTTCAAGTCTTCTTGTCTTCTGCGCAACGCTCCAAGACTTCTTTCTCTCTTCTTTGCGTCCATAATTGTCCTCAGTTGGGTTTCTGATCAAATTCTTCCAAGTCCATCTCTTTCAACATCAGAGCGGCATGATCCTGAAGTTGAGAGAACATCCAATCCGCTCCTTTCATGAAGCTCATGTGAACCAACGACAGCATGTTTTCCGAAACTGTTCCTCCGATCTTGCGAATTTCATTCACGAGTTCATCCGCGGCGAGTCTAGCGTCATCCTTGGAG
>Ga0137422_1000101_pt1 | contig 22079 bp, 29 predicted proteins | sample EasRivERMZT551_2_FD_102330 | JGI IMG/M metagenome (GOLD analysis project Ga0137422, IMG submission 102330) | Soil microbial communities from meander-bound floodplain in the East River, Colorado, USA - East River MetaG ERMZT551_2 | ecosystem: Environmental > Terrestrial > Soil > Floodplain ... | reverse complement strand
GATCAGCCGGCCGGCACGGTGCGCGTCACCGGCCTGGAGGCGTTCGCCGTCGGCAACTATGTCGCGCGCTTCACGCTCACCGACGGCACAGGGAAAGTCGGGTTTTGTCCGAACGGCGAGCGGGGCGATCTCTGGGTCGTGGTGCCGGTCGCGAACCCGTAGCACGAACGACACAAACGACACAAACGACGACAAACGACACATACGACGACACCTAGACACGACCCTCTTCCCCGGGCGCCGGTGCCTGCCGCACGCTTCCCTCTGAAGCATGCGCACGTGGTACCGCTTTCAGAACGCCGCGGACGACCCGTCCACGGTCGACATCCACATCATCGACTTCATTGGCGACTGGATTGATGACTTCTACAATCGCAACTTCGGCTACGACCTCGCCCTGACGGCGAAGGCGTTCGTCGAGGAGCTCTCGAAGCTGCCGGATGCGGTCCGGAACATCCGCGTCCACATCAACAGCCCTGGCGGCGACGTGTTCGGCGCCGTGAATATCGCCAACGCGCTCCGCGAGCAGCAGGCCTCAAAAGGCCGGACGGTCGAAACGATCGTCGACGGCCTCGCCGCCAGCGCGGCGTCGATCGTGATGATGGCCGGCTCGAAGGTCACCGTCGCCGACAACGCGCTCGTGATGGTGCACAACCCCTGGACGATTGCGCTCGGCGCCGCCGGCGACATGCGTAAAGCGGCCGACATGCTCGACCAGGTGCGGGCGACCATTATCGCCACCTACCAGTGGCACTCGAAGAAAAGCAACGACGAGCTGGCCGCGCTCATGGACGCCGAGACGTGGATGGACGCCGACCAGGCCATCGAGCACGGTCTCGCCACCGACAAGCGCGAGGGACTGAAGGCCGCGGCGAGCCTTAATCCCAAGGGCGTCGCGACGCTGAAGGTCCCGGACAAGTTCAAGGCGCGCGTCGACGCGCTGCTGGAGAAACCAGCGGACCCGCCGAAGGCGATGCCGGCCGCCGACGTACTGAAGGCCTGCCGCGAGGGCGGCTGCCTCACGCTCGCTGAAGACCTGATCACGGAGCACGCGACCGCCGACCAGGTGCAGGCGCGCATCACCGAGACGAAGACCCGCACGCAGCAGGCGACGGCGCGCGCCACCGAGATCCGCGCCCTGTGCGCGACCGCGAAGCTCCCGGAGCTCGCCGACGGCTACATCACCGGGCAGATGGCGATCGCCGACATTCAGGCGCACCTCACCACGCTCACGGCCAAGCTCGATCGCATTGAGATCGACGGCGCGCTGCCGCCCGATCACGGGGCTGGCTCGCAGGCGCGTCTCCGCGCGACCGAGATCTACGCCGCGCGCAACACCCCACCGAAGAAGGAGCACTGATCACATGCGCACTCTCCTCATCGCCATCGCGGCTGTCGCTGTTGCGACCGTGGTGGATCTCAACGCGTTGTACCTGCTGCCGTTTGTCATCGGGGCCGCGTTGAGTGAAGGACGCCACGCCGGCGAATTCATCCTCGGCGAACGGCCGGGACCCGGCGCGCCGAGTCGCGAGAACGTCACGGTCTTGTCCGGACAGAACCTGAAGGCCGGCGCCGTCGTGGGCCGCGTGACCAAGGGCGTCGGCCGCGCCTCCACGCCGACCGTCGTCGGGACCGGCAACGGCACCATGTCGCAGGTGTTCGCGGGGCCGGAGGTCCAGAAGGGCAACTACGTCGTCACCTGTCTGTCAGCGGTGACGCATGGCGGCGTCTTCTCGGTCGTCAATCCGAGCGGTAAAGCGCTGCCGAATCTGACGCTCACGCCAGGCGCAGGCGGCACGACGACCTATCGCAGCCGCGAGATCAACTTTTCGATCACCGATGGGTCGACGGATTTCGTCGCGAACGATGCCTTCACGATTGTTGTGGACACCACGGCGCCACTCGTCATCGGCACCGGGAACGGCACCGTCTCTGGCCTGTCCCTGGGGCCCGATGCGAAGCCTGGCAACTACCGGGTCGAGAACATCGAGGCGATCACCAACGGCGGCCGATTCAAAATCGTCGGGCCGGATGGCGATGAAGTGGCGGTCGGCTCGATCGTCGCGGGCGCCGGCGGCACCCTGGTCCTCGCCAACCAGCGGCAACTCAACATCACGATTACGGATGCCGCGACTGACTTTGCCGTGGGCGATGCGTTCAACGTCGCCGTGTTCCGTGAACTCAGCGGCGGCAAGGTGGTCGCGTGGGATCCGACGACGTTCGACGGCCGCGACGACGTGGCGGGGCTCCTGTACGACAACGTCGATGCGAGCGCGGGTGATGTCGCCGGCGTCCTCATCGCGCGCGACGCCACCGTGATCAAGGGCTCACTGGAATGGGCCGCGGCGATCACGGCCGCCCAGAAGGAATCCGCGTACCTCGATCTCGCCGCGCGCGGGATCCTGGCTCGGTAAGTCCCGCGTAGCCGCGGGCGAGGAGAACGGAACGATGCAGCTCGATGTCTTCACCGGCGATGCCTTCAGCATGCACTCGCTGACGGCGACCATCAACAAGCTGAAGTACCAGCCCATGCGGCTCGGGCAACTAGGGCTGTTCCAGGAAGCCGGTGTGCGCACGACCGCCATCGACGTCGAGGAGCAGGAAGGGCGGCTCTCGCTCATCCAGTCGTCGCCGCGCGGCGGCGTGGCGCCCGATCCGCTCGGCGCGAACAAGCGGAAGCTCTATACGTTCAAGGTGTACCACTTCGAGCGGGATTCGAAGGTGTACGCCGACGAAGTGCAGGGCATCCGCCAGTTCGGATCCGAGACGGAGCTGCAGCAACTCGAAGCGCTCGTCGCCGAGCGCATGGGCGAGCTGCGGCCGGCACATGAGGTCACCCTCGAATACCACCGCGTCAACGCGTTGCAGGGCATTCTGCTCGATGCCGACGGGGCGACCCTCAAGAACCTCTTCACGGAGTTTGGGGTCTCGCAGCAGACGCAGGATTTCGCCTTCTCGAGCGCGACGACCGACGTGCGCGGGAAGATCGTGGCGGCGAAGCGTCTCGCGGAGGACGAACTGGGGGGCCAGGTCATCACCGGCTGGCGCGGCATCTGCTCGCCGGGGTGGTTCGATTCGTTCGCCGATCACGCTAAAGTCACCGAGGCCTACAAGTACCAGGAGGCCGTGAAGCTGCAGGCCGACCTCCGGAGCACCGGGTTCCGCTTCGGCGACGTGGACTGGGAAGAGTACCGCGGCGCGGTCACGAAGCCAGACAGCGTCGGGGGCGGCACCGCGACATTCATCCCCGCGAATACGGCGTGGCTCGTGCCGGCAACGTCGCCGTCGCTCTTTATCACCCGCTTCGCGCCAGCGGACTACGAGGAGACGGTCAACACCTTGGGCCTGCCGCTGTATGCGAAGCAGGCGCCGGACCCGTCGGGCCTGAACAAGTACCGCGGCATCAACACGCAGAGCAACATGATTTGCCTGTGCTTGCGGCCGCGTGCGGTCATCAAGCTGACCAAATCGTAAGCGGCGACAGGGCTCATGCTGCCGCCGGTGGCACCGTTCCTCGCGACGTTGGGCGTGGCGGCCATCGTGACCCGGCCGGCCCCGCACACCACGCCGATCCCCACGACAGGGATTTGGCTCGAGGACCGCGGCGACCCACAGCCGTTCGGCACCGATTTTCATCTTCGGGCGCCGCGTCGTGTCCTGGCGATCCCCCGGGCGGATGTCCCGGAATTGCCGACCGGTACCACGATTGCGGCGCCTGAAGTCAAGGGCGGCCCGGTGAAGACGTGGCAGCGGGATCACCTGGCGCAGCCGGTCGATCCGCAGTTCTGGGAAGTCATCGTGAAGGAGACACAACAACTGTGAGAGTGGAGATCACCGGGGCCGCCGAACTCATCGCCGATTTTGAGGCGATGCCTGGGAAGGTCCAGCGGGCCTCGATCCGCGCGATGAACCGCGCGATCGCGAGTGGCCGCACGGTGATGGTGCGCGCCATTGCGCAGGACGTCGGGATCAAATCGACCGACGTGCGGACCGCGCTCCGGATGCGCGAGGCCAGCGTTGCGCGGCCGACGGCGGAGCTCGCGGCGAGTCTCAAGCGGATCCCGCTGATGAAATTCAACGCACGGCAGACCACCCGCGGCGGCGTCAGCTACAAGCTGCGCGGCGGCCGCGGCCGGTTGCCGCAGGCGTTCATCCGCACGATGCGCAGCGGGCACACAGGTGTGTTTACCCGCGAGCCGGGCGCGAAGCGGCTGCCGATCCGGGAGCATTTCGGCCCCTCGCTCGGCCGCGTGTTCGCGAAGTACCGGGGCGTGGCCCTCCTGCGCGCAAAGCTGGCGTTCGAGAAGAACTTCGATCACGAGCTCGACTTTCAGCGATCGCAGGTGAGCGGTGGCGGAGCCGATTGAATGGCTGATCGTCCAGGACCTGCAGGCGGCGCTCCGCGCGATCTCGCTCGCGGGCGGGTACCACTTCGACGTGGCGCCGGAGGCGGTGAAGCTCAATCCGGATGCGAGCGCGGAGACGCTCATCGCGCCGGTGGGCGGGCCGCGGCCGTTCCTGTTCGTCGAGTGGAAGGACGACGCGTGGGAGTACGTCGAGCGGCCGAACGGGATTCTGTTGGTCTTGCCGATCACGGTGTGGTGGGTGCAGGACTTCGATCCGACCGACGACGCCTCGCTGATGCGGACATTTCTCCGCGGCTGCGCGGACGTCGAGAAAGCCGTCGCGGTGGATATCACCAGGGGCGGACACGCGTACGAGACGCGCATCGTGCGGCGCACGCCGCAGGTCGAGGGCGCCTCGGAGCTGTGGGCCATTGTGGACCTCGAGATCTTGGTCAGGCGGACGTATGGGCAGCCTAACGCGTGAGCGGGTGCCGGCGACGGACCTGCGGCGATCGCGCGTCGAGGCGACCGCCACCGGGCCGACGGGCACCAGCGGCGACCGGTGGAGCTTCCGGTGCGGGCCCGGCGCGACCGTCGATCTGAACCAGCTCGTCGCGCCTGGGCTGCGCGTGCGCGATGTGATGGACGAGGCCTGGTTCGACCCGATCGAGCCGGCGGCCTCCGTGGAGTAACGAACCGATGGCACTGAATCTCGGCCGCACTGGACGCGTCTACGTCAAGAAGGAAAGCGCATACGCCGACACGGGCGTCACGTTCTCGGCGACCGACGCGCTCCGCCATGTGGAGCTCGGCATGGAGTTCCAGCCGTTCAACCGGGTGCCGTCGCCGGAGAAGACGTCCGCCGCCGGCCTCGCGACCCGCTTCGATCGGCGTCTGTCGGCCGCGCTCGGCTCGCTCAATGCGGTGATTCGGCCCTCCGGCACGCTCAACACGCTGCCTGAAGCCGACGAGATCTTCGAGTGCGCGTTCGGCGCGAAGACGAACGTGACGCTGGCGACCACGTTCTCGGGCACGCCGACGACAACCACCGGCACCGTCGCGAGCGCGGGCACGCTGGCGGTGGGCGATGGGGTGCTGATCACACGGAACAGCGTGAAGTATGTGCGCGTCCTCACGGTCGTGGCCGGGGCGGACCTCACATGGGCGCCCGCGCTGCCGACCGCGCCGACCGCGGGCGAGTCGCTGAAGGGCGCCGTCACCTACAAGTGCACGACGAACTTGGCGCTGTCGCTGGCGATCGCGCACTACCTGGCCAACTTCAAGCGCCTGCTCCTCGGCGTCGGCGCCGACGACCTCAACATGATCTTCGACGCGAACGAGGAGCCGCGCTTTGAACTGTCAGGTCCGGCCGCGACCCAGTTGTCGCCCACCGGCGTGCCGGCGGATCCCGGCACGTTCACGACCGTCGGCACCGTCGTGCCGTCCGGCATGGTCGGCGAGCTGCTCGTGAACGACACCGCCTACAAGTTCAAGCACTACGAGGCCTCGCTCAAAAACACCCTCGCGGTGCGCAATCAGGAGTACGGCCAGGCGGTCGCGACCGAGGTGTACCGCAACGGCAAACGCGAAGTGATGATCAGCTTCGAGGCGTTCGTCGAGAACCAGGCGACCCTGCATGACGTCGCGTATGCGGGCACGCCGGTCTCGATCCTGAAGCAGACCGGACGCACCGAAGGCAGCATCATCGCGTGCTGGAGCCCGAAGGTGGATTTCGACGTGCCGGAGACGGACGACCCCGACGAAGCGGTGTCGTGGGCGTTTGAAGGCACAGCCCTCGCGTCAGCCGAGGGACAGAACAACGAGCTGACACTGGTACTGGCGTAGGCGGTTTCTCGCACTCTCGCTCGCCACTCGGGCCTTTGGATCGGGGTTCCTGCCGACTCCCGGGGCCCGCCCAGCCTGGCGCGCACCTGCTGCTGACGGGGTCGTTCATCGCGGCAATCACGCCGCGAGTCAGAAAGGTGTGTGCATGTCAGGCAACCCAAAACTCAAAGTCACGTCGGGGTATCACCCAGCGACGGTCCCGATCGACGGCTACGCGATCGACCTGCTCATTACGCGGATGACGCTCGACGACTTCGCTGCCTTCATCGCGGGGCTTCGACACGTCTTCGATGCGCATTCAGATCGCTTGGTGTCGATGCGCCTGCCCGGCGAGGAGCAGGAGCGGCGGCCGGCCGCGCTCACCGACGAGCAGCAGCTCGTGGAGTTCAGTGAGGCCGTCGACCTTTATAAGGACGACCGCCTGCACTCACTCCTGGGCGCGTACAAGGCCTCGATCGTCGAGCGCAGCGACTTCGTCATTCCGGATACGGAGATCCGACGCCGGCGCCTCGTCGAGATGACCGCCCCGCAGCGCGGGGAGTACGAACGCTTACACGACGAGGAGGAGGACGTTCGGCGCACGTTCCTCGGGAATTCGATCAGCCGGTATGTGCGCGTGGTGCCTGGCCAGATCGAGGTGACGGATCACGCGACGGGCCAGACACACGACGCCACCGAGGGTAGTGAACTCGTCACCCTGTGGGGGGCGCGACGCGACGTACTAATGGCGACGCTGCGAGCGATCCGTGACAAGAACATGTTCCGGCCTGCACTAAAAAACGACTCACCCTCGCCGTCCGATTCTCTGCCTTCCTCCAACGGACCCGAGGGACCGGAAGCCTCTGGAGTGAGACCGGCACCTCCTGCGACGAGTGCCGACGGCGCGCCCTCTGTTACGAGCGGAGCTGCGATGGCATCGAGCGTGAGCACGACGTGTGGGTGAGCGATGACGGCGTTCGGCTCAAGACGTGCCCGGTGCTCTTGTTCACCCCCGAGGTCGAGGACCTACAGCGGTGGTTTGAATGGACACATGACGTGCGGGACGGCTTCTATCACCGGAGCGCGCTGCCTGGGCCGGGCAGTCTCGGCGAACAGGACGCGTACCTGATGCAGGCCCTCGACTGCCTCCGCGACGTGTCGAACACCGTGCTCGCCGAGGCGCAGCGCGAGCGGCAGCAGCGCCGGGCACAACAACAGGGGCGACGCCGTGGGTGATCGCGAGATCTCGATCGTCATCCGGGCCAAAAATTTATCCGAATCCGAATTCGATAAAGCGCGGAGAGGGATCGCCGGGATCACGGATGAGACGAAGCGAGGCACCGGCGCGAATACGGGCTGGGGGCAATCGTTCCGGGCCTCGTTCGCCGGAAACCTCGCATCGGATCTGCTGCAGCGTGGCGTGTCCACGCTGAAGTCCTGGACCGAGGAAGCCTTCCGCAGTGCGGGCGCCACCCTCGATATGGCGAACTCGACTGGACTGAGCACCGCGGCCGTCCAGCGAATGCAGTTTGCGGCGGAGCAGACAAGTTCCTCGGTCGAGGCGTTCACGTTGGCGTCGTTCAACCTCGGACGCACCCTCGCGGGTGGCAGCGGCAGCGTGCAGCAGGGCGTCGCGGCGCTCGGCCTCTCGTTCACTGAACTGCGGCAACTGAAACCGGAGGATCAATTCGAGATCGTCGTCGGCGCGCTTGGCCGAATGCAGAACGAGCAGGAGCGGAACCGGATCGGCGCGCTGCTGTTCGGCAAGAGCTTCAAGGAAATCGCCGCGGCGGTCGGTGAGGGGTACCACCAACTCGCCGAAGGCGCGCAGATCTCAACCGATGCGCAGCTGCAGGCGCTCGACGCGGCGGGCGACGCCTGGGACAGGTTCAAGCAGAACACGACGGCGAATATCCGGAGCCTCTTGGGCACGACGGTGCTCTGGGGGGACGCCCTCCGCCAGGTCATCGCCGAGGGCGGCATCTTCCAGTCCACCGCAGGGGTGATCGAGCAGGCGCAGCAACGCCTCAACGCCTCGACCGAGGATTACACGGGTCAGCTCGCGGCACTCGCCAAACATTTCGGGCAGGAAGCGACGCCAGCCGCGGAGACCTACACGCAGCAGCTCGCCAAGATGAAAGCGGAGGTCGCGGGCCTCACATCCGAGCAAGTCAAAGAGATCAACGCCGCCAAAACGCTCGGCGTCGCCACCGATGAACTCACCGCGAAGTATGGCCTGAGTGAGGGCGCGCTGCGCCTCGTCACCGAGAACACGAAGGCCGCGACGAAAGCGACCGACGAGCAAGCGGCGGCCGTGCGTGAGCTTGAGGCGGAGATGCAACTCCTCATCGCCGGATGGCAGACAGAGTGGGCGCACGAATGGGGGAACGACGTGGCGGCGTCCGCCGAGAAAGCCACCGACTTGCAAGCGGCGACGCTGGGCATGACGACCGCGCTGGGATTCTGGCGCGAGCAGATCCGCCTCGCGAACAACGAGGCGCGTGGTTTCGACGAGCAGGGCCTCCTCCCGGTCAACGAAGACCTTCGCGATCTGATTCAGCAGACCATCATCGGCCAGCACACGATCCGCGCGATCGCCGACGAAGCGGGGAAGGCGTCAGGGAAGTTCAGCGGAATGGGCGAGGTCATCCGCAAGGAACTCGGCCCAACCATCATGGCCGCGCTGACCGGTGGCGGGGATGTAGTCAAAAGCGTGAGCGGCCTCTTCGGCGGGCAGCTCACCAAGAACATCTTCGGCGGTGAAGCGATGCAGAAAAGCATCGCCAGCATATTCGGTGCAACGATCGGGGGCGCGTTCAACTCAATCCTCCCAGGGATCGGGGCCTTAGCCGGACCGCTGATTAGCGGAATCGCGAAGTTGTTCGATGGCGCGTTCGGGCCGTCAAAGGCAGAACGTCAGGGGCGCGAAACCGCGGCGTCGTTCAGGAAAGGGCTTGAAGCCGGCCTGAGCGAATCCCAGCGTGCGGAAGCGATGGCGACCGGGAATTTCCAGTGGGCGGCGTCCGTGGTGGCGATCAGGGACGCGTATCTCGCGGTCGGGAGGACGGAAGCCGAAGCCCTTGCGATCGCGGATGCGCTCTGGCAAGCGGAGAAGCAAGGCCCGGAAGCCGTCGCCGCCGTCCTCGCGCAAATCAACCCGATCCTGCTGGAGCATCAGAAGATTCTCGCCGAGGGCGCGGAGGCGGCCAAGAAGGCAGCGGGCGAGCTCGCCGCGCTCTCTGATCCGATCGACATCCTGCAGGCGAAGCTCGAGAACCTCGACTCCATCGACACGCTGAAAGACGCGTTCGAGGACTTCCGCAAATCCGGCACGCTGGATCTGAAAACCGTCCTGCGCGAAGTCGAGAGCCTGCACGAGTCTCTCGGCGACACCGCAGCCGTCAAGGAGCTGCAGGAGGCGATCGGGGTCGCCGTCGAAACGGGCGTCGTGGACTTCGGCCGGCTGGGGGCGGCGTGGGGCGACTTGGAAGCCATGATGCGCGAAGGCGTCGTCATCCCACTGGACTTCAAGGCCTCCGGCGGGGGCGATGGCGATAGCGGTGGTAGTAAGAAGGACGACGAGGACGACGAGGGCGACGGCTATCTGACGAAGGACGAAGCGCGCGAAGCCGGCGTGCCGTATGTGCCCAAGGATCCCAACGACTACAGCGACGCGCGCGCGAAGGCGGAGGCCCGCGAAGAACTCAACGACTACTACGAGGCCCGGGCCCGCGGCGAAGTCCTCCACGGCGGCGGCTGGGTCGGCGGCTGGCCACGCGCGCACCGCGGCCTGTGGACCGACGAAGTCCCGCTGATCGGGCAAACCGGCGAGCGGATGCTGTCGCGCGTGGAAGTCGCGCGGATGGGCGGGCGTTCCGGCGTCGACCGCATCGCGCGCGGCGAGCCCTACGGCGGGCAACGCATCGTTATTGAGATCCCTGTCCACCTCGACGGCAAACAGGTCGCGCGCGCCTGCGTGCCGCTGATCCCCTCGGTGCTCCGGCAGTACGGAGTGCGCCTGTAATGTCGATCGTCCTCTTCTTCCCCTCGGACGATATCGTCGACGCTGAGGGCATCGACGTCCTGATCAGCGGCATCGGCGTCGCGCCGATCGATGGGTCGCTGTCGTGGAACACCGCGCTCAACAGCCGAGACACGTTCGCGATCAAGGTGCGCGCGCACTACACGACCCCGGCGCCGGTCGCCGTCGGCTCACGGATCGTGCTCGCGGAGGACGGCCTCCTGATGTTCGGGGGCATCGTCAGCGAGGTCGCGATCGAGCAAGACGGCGACTCCGAGTTCCTCGTCTACGACATTCAGGCGCAGGACTACAGCGCTATCCCGCAGCGACGGCTCGTCGCGGCCAGCTACGAGCAGATGACCGTCGGCGCGATCGTCGCCGACATCCGGACGAACTTCCTCTTCGGCGAAGGGATCACCCTCGGCGACGTCGAGGACGGGCCGACCATCGTGAAGGCCGTCTTCAACTACCTCTACGTCGATCAGGCGTTCAACGAGCTGAGTGAGCTGTCGGGGATGACCTGGTGGATCGACCCGTTCAAGCGCCTGCACGTGCGCGCGCGGTCCTCCGTCCTCGCGCCGGCAGCGATCGGGAACACCACGCACGTCACGATGCGCGTGTCGTCGAGCGTCGACCAGTACCGCAACGCGCAGACCGTGCGCGCCGGCACCGACCTCACCGATCCGCGCACGGAGTCGTTCATTGGGGACGGCACGCGGCGCGTCTTCAATCTGGCGTTTGCGGCGGGCACCGAGCCGATCATCACCATCAATGGCCTCGCCCAGATCGTCGGCATCCTCGGCGTCGAGAGCGATAAGGACTGGTACTGGAACAAGGGTAAGACCGAGATCGCGCAGTCGGACACCGGCACCGTGCTCGGCACGGCCGACGTCCTTGCGGTGACCTATCAAGGCCAGGTGCCGCTGATCGTGGGCGCCGAGGACGACAACGAGATCGCGACGCGCGCGAACCTCGACGGCGGCAGTGGCCGCTACGAACACGTCGAGGATCGACCGAACATCGACGCCGGCGACCTGGCGCTCGAAACCGCCGACCAACTGCTCGCGCGGTTCGGCCGCGTGACGCGGGTCATCGACGCGACGACCAGGACGTCCGGGTTCCGCGCCGGGCAGCTCGTCACCATCACGAACGCCAAGCTCGGGCTCAACGACCAATTCCTGATCGAGTCGGTCAGCGCCTCGGAGTGGACGGAGCCGGATGCCGACGGCGAGCCGCACCTGATGTTCAGCGTGCGCGCGCTCGAGGGCGACTTCCAGGGCGGCTGGGTGGCCTTCTTTCAGAAGCTCGCCGAGATGGGCCGCGACTATGTCATCCGCGAGAACGAGGTCCTCGTGCTGCTCCGCCGGCGCGTCGACGGGGCGGAGATCGCCGACGTGCTCGACACGCAGAACGTCAGCGTTGAGAGTCGGGTGGGATTTGCGGAGTGCGGTTACAGCGAAGTGGCTTGACGCAACGGGGCAAGGATGACGTCGAGATTGTCTAAATCAGTTGGCCAGACTTCAAACCCAGCGTCGCATTGGATACATACACGCGGAATCTTCGGCATAACGGCAGCGCCATTGTACCGATGGAGGCCGCTGCATGAGTGGCGCGCGCCTTCTCCGTAGCACGCGGCGTGAGCGCCTCGGTCTCGGGGTGAACGTCTGCGTCGACGTCCTGGAGGCGCGTACAGGCCGGCGGCTCTCCCGTGAGCGCGGCCACAACCTGACCGTCAACGCGGGCCTCAACCTCTTGCGCGACTTCCTGGCGAACGAGGCGCCCGGCAGCCTCACGCATTTCGCGATCGGCACCGATGCGACCGCGCCGGCGAGCACCGACACGCAACTGGTCGCCGAACTACTCCGCGACCAGCTCACCGCCCGCGTCAAAACCGATCTCGCGGTGACGCTCAGCTACTACCTCGCCGCCAACCAGGGCAACGGCAACACGCTCCGCGAGGCGGGTCTCTTCACGGCGGCGAACACGTTGTTCGCGCGCTACGTCCTCTCCAGCCCGATCACGAAGACCGGCAGCATCGCCGTGCGGTGGACGTGGCAACTCACGCTCTCGGTGGCCTGATGCGAGTCGTGGTCAACGGTCACCCGCTTCGCGACGTGCGCCACTCCTCCTGCGGCGCGGTGGTCGCGCTCTGGACGGGCGGGTTCTCCGCCGGCGCCTCCGTGATGCCGGGGGACCTGCGGCTGCCGGATGGGTCTCCGTACGTCGGCCCGATCGTCTGTCCTGAGTGTGACGTCGTCGTGCGGTTCGCGAAGGACACGCTCGGTCGGCTGGTGGCTGGCGACCACGTGCCGGCGCCACGCGGCGCGCGGATCGGACTGGAGATCGTCCAGTGAGTACGTTGTGGCTCGCGGGCGACACGATCAAGGAGAAGCGGATCAACCGCGTTTCGATCCTCGGGCGGCTCCTGTTCCCCATGTTCGACGAGGACCAGAGCGCCGTGACGACGGTGGACGCGAAGCGCCTCGCCGGCGTGCTACTCACCGGCGCTGTCACGACGCTATACACCGCGCCTGGGAGCGGAGTCGCGCACGTGCACGGGCTGACGCTTCGGAACACCCACTCGGCCGCGCTCGCGGTGGAACTCTACCTCGTGCCGAACGCCGGATCGGCCGGCGTCGCGGAGCGCATCTTCGACGACACCCTGGAGGCGGGCGAGACGGCCATCCTCGCGCCGACCGGCGGCTGGTTCCTCGGCGCCTCCGGCACGATTCGCGGGAAGGCCGGCACGACGAACCTCGTCGCGCTGCGCGCGGAAGTGACCGAGTACGCGGCGCAGCCAGGTGGGCTCACGCTGAAGGTGATCGACGGCGTCGCGCTCGGGACGTCTTACTCGACGCTCTACACGGCGAACGCCGGGAGCCTGAAGCACGCGCTCCTCCTCAATTACACGCTCTGCAACACCGACACGGTCGACCGGGCGCCGAACATCACGATCGTTGAATCCGGCGACACGTCGTCGGCCGAGGACGAGATCTTTGGCGACACGCTCGTCTCGAAAGAAACACTCCTCGATGACACGCCCCGCCTACTCGCGGTGAACGACTTCGTGCAGGGGAAGGCGTCGCAGGCCAGCGTCGTCAGCGCGCGGCTCACGGTGCTGGAGGTCGTCACGTAATGCCGGTGTCTACGCTACGGGCGCGGGCGCGCGTCGACCGCCTCATTCAACGCTTCACCATCGCGTTTACGAGCGAGTCGTCGAAGACCGCGACGATCACATCGGTCGACACAGGCAAGAGCAAATTGCGGCACTTAGGCGCGGAGGGCTCGTCGTTCGACGCCACGTCGATCCGCTTAGCACTCACTAATAGCACGACGATCACCGGCACGCGTGGGGCCACCGGTAGCAGCGCGACGGTCGGCGGCGAAGTGGATACGGGGTGGTAACCATGCGGCGCTATTTCGTGCGAACGGTCGGCGGCGTGGTGGACGAGGTCCTCGAGATCGACGGGGAAGGCGCGGCGAGCGCGACGCCACCGGACGGGATGACGGAAGTGACCGATCACCCGGAGGTCGGCCAGGGCATCGAGCACAAGCAGCTCCTGCTGCGTCCGTTCGACGCGCAGCAGAAGACGTTTGGCGACAAGTTGAGCGAGGCGGCGGCCGACGCGCTGATGCACCCGAAGATCGAGGCGCCGGCGGAACCGCTGGAGGCGCCGACGGCACCCGAAGCGCCGGAGTCGGAGGTCTAACGCCGTGGCGTCCTGGAGCTTTAAAGACTTCTTCAGCACTGAGAAAAAGGTCCGCGCGACCTTCGTCGGCGACGAGGGCGTGCAGCACGTCCGCCTCACGGAGAACGACGGCAGCGACGGCGCGATCGCCGCGAAGCTGGGGTCGCTCACGGAGACGGCGCCGGCGAGCGACACCGCCTCAAGCGGCCTGAACGGGCGCCTGCAGCGGATCGCGCAGCGACTCACGACGCTCATCGGCGCGGTCGCGGTGATGGCGACGCGGCAGGACACCTATACCGGCGCGGCGTCCGGCACCGCCATCAACGCCGCCACCACAGGGCTCGCGCGGCACAGTCTGCAGGTCAAAGGCACCGGGGCCGCGCCGACGGCGTGGAACGTCGTCTACGAGGTGAGCCTCGACAATGCCAACTGGACGATCCTCATCACCCACAGCAACACCGGCGGCGATGCCGACGGCGCGCTGAAGTTTGCGCCCGGCGGCGACGCCTATCCCGCGCTCTACACGCGCTCCCGGTGCGTGTCGATCACGCTCGGCGGCGCGTCCAACGTCGTCGTCACCATCGTAGGACTGCCATGAAGAAACTGCTGATCCTTCTCTTCCTCACACTTGCGCTCGCGCTCTCGTCGGCCGCCGCCGCACGAGCCGAGGTCACACTCAACCGGTATGCGGAGGCCGAGGCCGCGATGGCGGCCGCGCAGTTCACTGAAGAGAAGGTGGACGTCTCCAAGTGCAACAGCGTGACGTGTCCGCCGGCGATCTGTAACGACGCGAACAAGATCACGACCGCGCCGATTGCCATCTCCTCATCCGGGAAGAACCAGATCGTCGCGCTCAGCGGGACGACGCTCATTTACATCTGCGGCTACGACATCCTGGCCGACGGCGACGTCGATCTGCAGTTCGTGTACGGCACCGGCTCCAGTTGCGGTACGGGCGAGACGAATATCAGCGGCCTCTATCCGCTGGACGCGACGAACGGCCGCGGCTTCGTGAGGACCAACGCGGGGCATGTGCAGATCAAGGTGCCCTCGGGCCAGGCGTTTTGCATCGAGCTGTCTGGAGCGATCGCCGTCGGTGGCTATCTCACCTTCGTGCAGCAGAACGCGCCATGAGGACGCTACCCCTCACCCTCCTCGTCGCGCTGCTGCTCGTCGCCGGGCCGGACGCCGAGGCCGCGGTCACGCTCGTCCAGACGGCGAACAACACGCAGAGCGGCGACGCGAACGTCACGTTCGGCATGAACACGCAGACCGGCAACGCGGTGGTGGTGGCGCTCATGCACAACGGCGGCGCCAGCGGCACGTATGGCATCTCTGACGCGACGAACGGCGCCTATACACAGGCGGTCATCGGCGGCTCGCCGACCCTGGTCGTCATCAAGCACTTTCGGAATATCACTGGCGGGTTCGTCAACGTCGCCATCGACGCACCAAGTGGCGGCGACAACTGGACCGCCTGGGCCTACGAATTGAACGGCGCGGACAACTCGGCGATGGTCCAGACCGGCACGAACGGCGATACCGGCACGAGCCACACGTCGTCGAGCACGGGCCTGACCGCGACGGGTTTCGGCGTGGCGACATGTATCTACAGCGGCGCGCCGACCACGACAGCGGGCTCTGGCTGGACACGCGATACGGCAGGCTCCGGGGTTGGACACATGGCGCAGCATCAGATCGCCGCGTTCAGCTCGAACACGGGGCCGTTCACGACCGGGAGCAGCGTCGACACGATCTGCGCGATGGGGATTTATCCAGAAGCCGCCGCGGGCGGCGGGGCACGTGGGAAGCGGACCTTACTGGGGGTCGGCTGATGGTCCGCGTGCTGCTGACGCTCCTCTTGCTGTGCGCGGCGAGCGCCGCCGAGGCCGCGAACTTCCATGTCTCGAAGACCGGCAACGACAACAACACCTGTGCGCAGGCCCAGCAGGTCGACGGCCAGGGGAACCCGACCGCGCCCAAGCTCACGTTCTCCGGCACCAACGGTGTCGGCAAATGCACGATCACCGCGGGGGATGAGATTCGCGTCGGCGCGGGGGTCTACAACGAGAATTTCTGGCTGAACGATTCTGGCGGTGCGCCGAACGTCGGCGGCATCGGCAGCGGCACGAGCTGGACGAACAAAATCTGGATTCGCGGCTGGCCGGCCGGCACGGTGTGGACGCTGCGCCCGCTCGCCGACAACGGCAACAGGCCCTGGTGCCTCGCGGTTGGCATCAATCGCGCGTTCATCGAGTTCGACTACGTCTATGTCGACGGCGACTTTTGCACCAGCCCTGTCACGACCGGATGGGGCGCGCATCATATCCGCTTCAACCACTGCGAAATATCTGGCAACACGAGCGTTCCGTTCGCGCTGATCCAGTTCAACGATCACGGCGCCGGCTTCCACGAGATCACGCGATGCGAGATCCATCACGGCGGAACAAATGAAGGCCTCAGCCACGGGATCTATTCGGCTGACGACAACGTGCTGATGGAGGACAACGACATACACAACTTCTCGGCGTGCGGGATTCACGTTTACAGCGGGAGCGGTCCGACCGCCGGGAGCAACACGGCGCGGCGGAACAAGGTCCACAACAACTTACAACTGTCGGGATCGCGCCGCGGCTGCGGCATCCTCTATGCGTCGTCGGCGCCATCAGGCCTGATCGTCAACAACGTCATCTGGGACATTTTCCCGTCGAACAGCGGACAGTCGTCAAATTCGGGCTGCCTCGTGATCGGCAGCAGCTCCGCGACGGTCATCAACAATACCTGCTACAACCCGGCCACGTATTGCGTCCAGTTCGATAGCGGCGCGACGAATCTGACGGTGCGGAACAACGTCTGTGCAGCCACGCCGACGGTCCGCCTCATAGGACCGGGCGGCGCCAGCTTCGCGAGTGAGACGAACAACTACGGCACACCGGTCTCGGCTGGGGGGTGGACGAATGCCGATCCGCTCCTGGTCAACCCCGGCGCGGACGACTTCCGGCTCCAATCAGGGAGCCCGGCGCGCAATAACGGCGCGACGCTCACGCAGGCGACGCCCGACATTGTCGGCACCGTGCGGCCCCAAGGCGGCGCCTACGATCCCGGCGCTTACGAGTTCATCGAAGGCAACACCGCGCCGATCATCACGATCACAGGGCCAACCTCGGACGCGAACTACTTCACTGAGTTCGCCAACCTCGGGCCGCCCTTCGCGCCGCTCTCCGGCACCGCGAGCGACAACCTCGCCGTTGTCACGTGTAGTTGGTCGAACAGTCGCGGCGGCGCCGGTTCGTGCGAGGGCCTCGAGACGTGGTTCGTGCCGGTGATCGTGCTGCAGCCGGACAAGAACGTGCTCACGGTCACGGCCTGCGATGCCGGCCTGCTCTGCACCGACGCGGTGTTGACGGTGTTCTATCAGATTCAACGCTACAGCCTGCCCTTCTGGCTTGGGCGACTCGTGGAGGTTCCGCAATGGCTCGTCTCGTATGGACATTGATCGCGCTCGGTATCGCCGCGCCGACGTGGGCGCAGAACCCGTGCACCCCGCCGCCGCCGGCGCTGACCGTGCTGACCAGCACGAACCACGCGGTGCACGGCAGTTTCCCCGATTTCACAGCGACGTTTGGCGGCGCGCCGAAGTGGACGGAGACCGAGCTGTTCGTGGTCGAGCGCGGCACGGGGCCCTCGACCGGGGTGCCGGTCGCGAGTGTCAGCGTGACGAAGGCGTCGTGGTCGCTCGTGGCGGGCACGGCGGACTGCTATCGGCTGTCGACCGTGGGCGCCTTCCTGTTCGGCGTCGAGCCAGACAAGGAATACGACCTCTATGCGCGCACGGCGAACGGCGCGACGAAAGGCGCCTGGTCGAACCCGGTCCCTTTCGGGCGGCCGGGGCCGCTGCCTGCACCGACGGCGCTACTGATTACGCCGTAGATGCGCCGCTCGTGAAACGGTCCCGGCGGCCGGACGTCGACGCGTTGCGCGTGGCGATGCGTGCGGAGGGATGGCGGTACGTCACCGACGTCCGCGTGCGCGCGAACGAGGTGGATGTGTTGTTTCGATGCGAAGGAGCCTGACGCCGATGAACGAGATCGATACCACCGACCCACGGGCGGACTATCCGCCGGATCGAATGTTCGTGAACCAGGGCACCGACCGGCGCATTCCTGGCGCGCTCGGCACACAGCTCGCGCTGATCCAGCGGCTGCAGTCGTTCAAGTCCGCCGAGCCGCCGCAGATTCGCGTCGAGCAGTGGGCGGGCGGGGCGTTGTTCGAGACGCAGACCTGGCCGAACGGGCGACAGCATGTCGCGATCGCCATTCCCTACAGCGGACGGTGGGCGACGATCCGATTCGGCTGGAGGTGGGATCGCTTCTGGGGTGACGAGAACGTCCGTGGCTACAACCCGCACCCTCAGATCGTTGGTGGCGCGATTCTCGATTGCGTCGTGAAGCTTCGCGCGCGCGAGCCGTTCATTTCGACCGAGTAAGTGTTTGAGTAAGTGTTTACCGGCCACAGATCCTCACCATGTCGCCCGACGATCAGGTCACCCTCGGCGAGCTCTATCGGCTCTGTGAGCGGATGAGCGACCAACTCGACGCGATCGCCGGCGACCATTACAAGCTCGAGACACGCGTCGGTATCCTCGAGGATCGCGAAAACCGCGGCGCCAAGCTGGGCGGCCTCTGGGGCTCGATCGGCGGGCTCGTCGGCGGCTTCTTCGCGGGGCTGATGGGCGGGAAGGCGTCATGACGTTCAGCCTCGACGTCGGCGGGATTCAGGCGGTCTGTTGGACGGTGATCGTCCTCTGCCTATGGGGCCTCTGGCGGCGCTGGAGGCCGTCGTGAGACTCCGACTTGTTCGCGAACCGTCACTGGAGGGCGCGACGCTCGGTTGCCTATTCGTCGACGGGCACTTCGCCGCGTTCACACTCGAAGACGAGATCCGTGAGCGGCCGGGCGAACCGGTCGGCGCGTGGAAGGTGCCCGGCGCGACCGCGATTCCCGCAGGCCGCTACCGCGTGATTGTCACGCCGTCGCACCAAAAAATAGGCGCATTATCGGCCCTTGCTGGGCGCAAGGAAAGCAGCCGATAATGCGTAGAGCGGACGCTCTCTATGGAGGGTGCCCACCACGGGCTATTCCCATTCGTTATCAGGCGGGCGGGAATGGCCCTTCTTCTTTTTGGCCCTCGCGTCGGTGGGGTCGTGCGGCGGACGCGAGAGCCAGCGCCCTCCTAGTCATCAGGCGCCTCCTTCTCCTGAGCCTTGCTCCGCCGCCGACACTGGCGCGGATGATTTCTTGGAGCGTTTCTTTCGCGTGGCTTTGGCTTTCCCGCTCAGCTTTTTCTCGCTGTCTGGTTCCGAGTCCCCATTTCGTCCCTTCTTTGCACGCGGCTCGTACCAGCCTTCCAAGCCAAACATCCCGTTTGGAAGCGCGACGAAACACGGCCGTGCTCTTCACCAGCGCAATCGCCAGGATCCGAGGACGATGCCCCTTGGCCCAGCCCTGCTCGTTGAAATCGAATCCACCCTGCTCAAGAGCTTTGACGATCTCCTCGGTGCTTGCGGCGCGCTTGATCCGCTCCATGTATTCGCGCACAGCCGTCTGAAAGGGGGGTGTTTAGGATGTCCAAGAAGGACGCGGAAGTTCCGGAGGGGTACGAGGTGATCTACACCAAGTACATTACCCTCCGGAATGGGAAGCGGCTCTATGCTTCAGCCTACGGCAAATCGGCTTGGCGGCTGGTGATCCGTGGAAAGAAGTAGCTCGTTGGAGCTAGCGGAGTACTCCCCTGAGCGCAATCCTACCACTCTCAGATCCCAAAGGGTACTCTTAACTGAGCGGCACCAACACGCACCGGCTCGCGTGCAAATCTGCGAAGGCCCGCTCGCCTTCATTGATTCAAACATTGGTCCGTCTAGTATATTGTTACCGTTTCAACGGCCGCTGCCGCTCCTGGTGGACGTGCCCGGGTTCGAAGGGATCCGGATTCACCCTGGCAACGGGATCGGCGATACCTCCGGCTGCCTCCTCGTCGGCCGCGACCGCGCGCCGTGCCGCGTGTTGCAGTCGCGGGTCGCGTTCGAAGCACTCTTTCCGCTGATCGCGCGGGCCGCGGGCGAGATCTGGATCGTCATTGAGAACCCGCCGCCGGTGAGCGAGGTCGCCGCGTGAACGCCGACGGGATGGTCAGCCCAGATCTCTCGGACGTCTTGCGCAGGATGACGCCGATCGCGCCGTTCCCGTGCCCGATCTGTGACGCGCCGCCGCAGCAGCGTGAGCACGTCCGCGGCGCCGAACTGTGTAACGGCTGCGGCTTCGCGATTCGCCTCAACGAGCGGGGTGAGCTCGTGTACTTCGCGGCCACGAACAAGAACTTCCCGCGCGCCGCCCGACGCCTCGCGGCGCTGCTCGTCCCGATCGTCCTCGTTGTCGGGTGCGCGACTGCGACGCCGGCCCCGGTCACGACTCCCACGCCGCCGCTCGTCCTCCACGAAACGCTGTCGAGCGACGAGCAGGTCTGCGTCCTCCTCGACCCCTGGCACTATCAGCGGCAGTTCGCGTGCGTGACCGTCGGCGAACTCCGCCGCTACATTCGGCAGCGCACGTCCGCGCAGCTGCGGCCGTGAGCGCGAGTCGTGGCGATGAAGCCGCCCTGTCCGGACTGGCCGACGCGCGAAGAGCCCCGCGAGGATGACGCACTTCCGCGGCTGCAACCAGACGAATCGGCGTTACACTCGCGCGTTAGGAGGAGATCCCCTATGGGAACTCGCAAGAGCGCGGCCCGCCCGACCGGCGGCAAGACGAAGGCGCGGCCCGCGAAGAAGCGCTGACGCACCGGATCGGCGGCGCGGTACCCGCCGCCGGTTCGACCTCCTTCCCCTCATCGCGGGCGCACCCGTTCGGCGGCAATCGCCGCCCGTTCGTTCTCGGCCGTGCAGGCCTCACCCATCACCAGCGGCCGAAACCAGACGACGCGCCCCTCGCCGCACGGCATCCACGGCGGCTGCTCCACGTCGCGCGGCGCCGCGAAGACGTGGGGCGGCGGCACACCGGTCAAGGAATCCGCCGGCTGATGCGGCGGGGTGGGCCAGTCCGTGGTGAACAGCCAGGCGACCACCGCCAGGGCGATCACGATCGGGGCGAGGAACAGTCGGAACGCCGTCCGGTGGCGCCGGAGGCCGCGGGATACAGGGACGTCAGTGCCCCCGTTCTTGTGAGAGCCACTAGCTGTCGTGCCCCCGCCGATCGCCGTAAGTGATTGGTGCGGAAGCGGGGACTCGAACCCCGATGACCTTGCGGCCACTAGCTCCTGAGTACGTTGCGATGTCATCTTCTAACTCCTTGAGTGGTTTGCGGTTTAGGCGTGAACGGGCGGCCCGTGGCCCGTCGCGGACGCCGCGTGAGGCCGCTGATTTCTGGCGCATTCTGACTGCTTCCTGATCGGGGTGCCCCCGCGTGGCTCCGACTGGCGCGCGTGTCCGCTCGCGTCACGATCGACGCAATCGGGAGCGCGGCCGAGAGCTGCTCGAGCGGGGCGCGTTGCTCCTCGACGAGCAGGTGCGTGTAGCCTTCCGTCGTCGAGAGATCCTGATGCCCGAGCACGTCGCGCTGCAGCCACGGGCTCACGTTGAGTCGCGCGAGGATCGTCGCCGCCGTATGCCGCAACGTGTGGAAGGTGACGCCGCCCGGCAATCGACGCCCGTACGGAATCTGCGCGGCCTTCGCGGCGGCCCGGATCCCGCTCCGGATGGACGCGACCGGGGCCCCACGATACGTGACGACATGGCGCGCCCATCGATGCCGCGCGCGCGCGTCCTGGAGAATCGTGCGCAGCTGCGCGCTCACCGGAATCACGAGCGGCGCCTCGGTGCGGCCTACGCTCTTGTGTGCCCAGACCGTGATCGTCGTCAGCTCCCGATCGAGGTGCGTCGCCCACTCGAGATCGAGCACGTTGCGGAGGCGGAGCTTCGGGGCGAGCGCGGCGATCGCCACGGCGAGACGCGCATGATAGGACATCTGCTCCAGCCACGCGAGCACGAGCGCTGGGGTGAGGGCCACTTTTCGAATGACGCGCGGATCGCGCGGGCGGCCTTCGAACGGGTTCATCGTCAGGCCGCCGGAGAGGTGCCGGTACTCCGCGAGGAGCGCCACCATGTACAGCTGCCGCATCGTCGTGTTGTAGTGATTGCGCGTGCCG
>Ga0137422_1000099_pt1 | contig 22201 bp, 28 predicted proteins | sample EasRivERMZT551_2_FD_102330 | JGI IMG/M metagenome (GOLD analysis project Ga0137422, IMG submission 102330) | Soil microbial communities from meander-bound floodplain in the East River, Colorado, USA - East River MetaG ERMZT551_2 | ecosystem: Environmental > Terrestrial > Soil > Floodplain ... | reverse complement strand
TAAATTCATCTCCTAATTCTTTAAGATAATAGGTGTTTATTTTTTCAGATCTGCTTTGGATAATTGGTCCTTCTCCAATAAGAGTTTGGTATGTTTTTTCTGTTCGGTTCCAGTGTTCATCGCGGTCCATGGCATAGAATCGCCCTGAAATGCTTGCGATAGATCCGATACCGTTTGCTTCAATAAGACTTTCTAGTTTTTTCAAAAGCTGATTTAACGATTTTGGCGCGCTATCTCTTCCATCGCTAAATACATGGAGTGCCACGGTTTTTAAGTCATTCTTTTTTGCAAATGCAAGTAATGCTTCAACGTGCCCCAGTGATGAATGGATATTTCCTTGGGAAAGAAGCCCAACGAGATGTAAAACTCCCCCAGTTTTTTTTATGTGCTCAGCGGCTTTGAGAAATACTTTATTGGAAAAAAATGCACCGCTTTGTATTTGGAGCGTTATGCGTGGAAAATTCTGGTAGATGGTTTTCCCTGCACCAATAGTAAGATGGCCTACTTCGCTATTGCCTTCTTCTTCCCAGGGAAGTCCTACCGCGATTCCTGAGGCTTGAAGCGCTCCAAAGGCATATTGTTCTTTGATATGAGTTATATTTTTTGGCTGCGCTACATGGATAGGATTTGAATAATCTTTTCTTCCAATGCCCCATCCATCAAGCACAATAAGCACTACAGAATTTTTCATAGCATTTGCATTCTAAGTATAAAATACTCTTGGATATCTTCCTATTTATGAAAGCTATTCCTTAACTTTCTTATCTTCTATTTTGACATATATTCTTAAAACAAGGTATGATCAAGTCATCAACATTTATGAGCCGATTTCTATTACTAATTAACTTTTTTCCTAAAGAATTCACAAAAGCGAAGAATTTAGGGAAGCTTTCTTATGGAATTACAAAGCCTGTTATTTTCAGTGGGCGCTTTAGCACTAGGTATTGCAGTGGGATATGTCTTAAGACGTTCGATTGCAGCGCAAAAAGCTAATTCGATTGAGCAAAAACTTAAAGTTCAAGCTGAAGAGGCAAAGACCGAAGCCCGTGCGATTTTAGTTGAAGCAAAAGATAAAGCAGGGGAGATTTTAGAAGCGGCAAAGCGCGAAGAGCGTGAACGGGAAAGTCAGCTAAAAAAACAAGAGGAGCGTTTGCATAAAAAAGATGAGAGTCTTGAAGAAAAATCCCGGGATCTCCATGATCGAGAGGGTGTGTTAAAGTCAGAAGTTACAAAGATCAAAGAGCAAGAATCCCAAATCGGGGAATTGCAAAAGAAAGCTATTGCTGAATTAGAGCGTGTTGCTGGCGTTGATACACAAACCGCAAAACGTGAGTTGTTCACAAAAGTAGAACAAGAATATAAACAGGAATTAATAAAAGATATTCAGCAGTTTGAAAAAAATCGTACTGACGAACTTGAAAAGCGCGCGCTTGATTTGATCACTACCACGCTGCATCGGTATGCGCGTTCTCATGTTGCTGAGTTAACCACTACGGTGTTTACACTTCCGAACGAAGAGCTGAAAGGAAAGATTATTGGAAGAGAGGGGAGGAATATTCGTACCCTTGAACGCTTAACCGGCGTAGAAGTCATTGTTGATGAGACGCCAGAGAGCATTATCCTTTCTTCATTTGATCCGCTGCGAAGAGAAATTGCTCGGGTCACGCTTGAAAAACTTATCAAAGATGGCCGTATCCAACCTGCAAAAATTGAGGAAAAGGTTCAGGAAACCAAGGTTGAAATGACAAAGCGTATGCAGACTATTGGAGAAGAAGCAGCGCATGAAGTTGGCGTCTATGATCTCCCTCAGGAAATTCATCAGCTTTTGGGTCGGCTTCATTTCCGCACGAGTTATGGACAAAATGTGCTTGTGCACTCTATTGAGATGGCGCATATCGCAGGTATGATCGCAAGCGAAGTTGGTGCTCGGGTTGAAATCGCTAAAAAAGGAGCTCTGGTGCATGACATTGGAAAAGCAATCAGTCACGAAGTCGAAGGAACACACGTTGATTTAGGACGAAAGATATTAAAGAAATACTGTATTGACGATGAGGTAATTCGTGCGATGGAATCGCATCACGAAGAATATCCGTTTTCAAATCCAGAATCATTTATTGTGCTTGCGGCAGATGCTTTGTCCGCTGCTCGTCCAGGTGCACGGCGTGATACGGTTGAAAATTATTTAAAACGGCTTTCAGAATTAGAACGGGTTGTAAATTCATTTGCAGGAGTTAAAAATTCGTATGCGCTTTCTGCGGGTCGCGAAATTCGGGTATTTGTTATTCCGGAAAAAGTTGATGATTTTGCTGCGCTTCAAATGGCAAAAGACATTGCAGCAAAGATACGCTCTGAAATGAAGTATCCTGGAGAAATAAAAGTGAATGTTATCCGTGAAATGCGCGCAGTTGAATACGCCCGGTAGTCCTACCTCCCGCAGGGAGGAAAAACTTGATAGTTGCTCTTGAGAATAAGAGCTTGGTATAATAGTTTCGTAATTAAAATTGCAAAGGTCGAAGTTGAATAGTGAATATATTTATGAAAAAAGACGGATTAGTAGAAGCGGTTATGCAAGCCGCAAATCTTGAATCAAAAAAACAAGCAAATGAGGCAGTAGATGCCCTGTTTGATACGATTGTAAAAACCTTGGGACGTGGTGAAGAAGTGGCAATTACGGGTTTTGGAACCTTTAAAGTAGTAAAACGTGCAGCTCGTGAGGGAAGAAACCCAGCAACTGGAGCGAAAATTCAGATTCCGGCTTCAATAAAGCCAAAGTTCCGCCCCGGAAAATCCTTAAAAGAAGCAGTAAACTAAAACTTTTTTAAAAGTATTAAATAAAATATCCCCCCCGTAACGGGGGGGATATTTTATTTTGCTATTCTCCTTTAATCATACCCGCGATTGCGATGAAGTGTTTGTATGCGGTTTTTGTTTTTTCAATCGAATTTTTGATTAGGCCGCGGATATCCGGAGCTTTTTCAGAAACTTCAGTTTCGTTTTCTGATATAGGTTCTGCGATCTGAATTTCGTGAGAAACAATATCACCTGTTGGCACTAGAGGATTGGTTATTTCTTCTCCGCCACGCGCCTCATTAATTTCAGTTATTTTCATTTCTTCTTTTGGTTCAGTGGGAATATACGCGCTTAAGATTGTGAGTGCTTCTTTAAAATAGACATCAGCTTCTTCAAGAGCGTTTTTTGATTCATTAAGGAGAAGTTCGGCGGTTCCGGATTGAAGTAATTTTACTTTTGAGAGATTTTGAGAAATTTTTTCAAAGCGTTCATCAGCGATTTTTAGGATTTCCTGGTTTTGGAATACTAAAATAAATTCAAGAATTGGTTTGATTTGCGGATCATAGTATGCTTCTCGCCAATTCTTTAATTCGCTGGCAATGAGCTGAATAGAATTTAAATCTGTGGCATCATTTGTTTTTTTAGAAAGTTCTTCAAAATAGGTAGTAGCTTTTTGAAGCTCAGCGGTGAGGAATCCCATAAGTGGCAAAAATTCTTCGGGGATTTCGCCAAACTCCTCAATTTTCAAGGTTAATTCTTCGGTTTCAGCCTGTGAAAGAGCGATTACTTTTAAAAGCGCATCTTTTTTTGCAGCAAGCTCTTCTTCCTTTTTTGCTTCAGGAGTTAAATCGGTTGCATTTTTAACTTCAGTTAATTTATCAGCGCTTTTTAACACTTCTTCATGTGCGGATTTAACGGTTTCTGACTGCGCAGAAGAAGTAAGCGGAAATGCAATAATAAAAAAAGCTACAAGCACTGCGTTGGATATGATCATTGATTTAATCTTCATAATTTTATTCTATTGGTTCATTAATTTTATCGAGAATTGCTGCTACTTCTTCTGCTGATTCAGTAAAATATCTCGCTTCTCGTAAATGAATATCAAAATTAATGCGTTCTGCCTCTGCTACAACTTCACGGCTTGCCGCAGCATTATTCTGAGACGGATTATTCCAAAAAGAACCGCCAAAGATGATAATCAAAAGGACACTTGCAAGAGAAAGCGAAAGTCCAAACGTAAGATTTTCGCGAATCTCCGTTTTGAAGAAAGTAAATATCGTTTTCGGTTTTTGGGGCAAGCTTAAAATAAGTTCGTAAGAACGTTTTTTAAAATCACTATCTGGAGAAAGCCCTTTGCCTCGTTTTAAAATTTGGAGAATTTTTTCTTCCATAAGCTATAGCATATTATCACCAAGCTCTTTTTTTAATTCTTGAATTGCACGATGTTGGATAAGCCGGACAGCGCCTTCGCTTTTTTTCATAACAAAGGCAATCTCCTGATGCGAAAGATCATCGATGAATTTCATGATAAGCACATCTTGTTGGTCGGGCTTCAAATTTTTTAACGCTTTTTTTACGAGTTGAAATTGAAAATCTTGATCAAGCGCGCTTTCAAGTTTTTGATCTATCTCGGCAATTTCTGGATCGATTGATTCAAGATCAATATATGGCTTTGCAGTTCGATAATGGTCAATAACTCGGTTTCTCGCAAGCTTGTAAAGCCAACTTGAAAAAGGGAATCCTTGATCTTGGTATCGGGGGAGGTTTTGCCATGCGCTTAAGAAAACTTCATGGGTCAAATCTTCAGCAATGTGCCGGTGGCTTACCTTCATATAGATAAAACGGTAAATTGCCGGCATATAGTGATTATAGAGCTCTGAAAAGCCCTGTTTTTCACCCCTTTTTGCGGCTTCTATTAACTTTTTTTCACCCTCTAACATAGAGAACGAACTATAGCGGATTTAGTTACTTTTAGCTACTTCTATATTATATATAGATGCTAATCACTTATACGGTTCGTAGCATAGCATATCAGAGCCGCGCTTTAAATAAGCACATAAAAGAGAGTTTAGTTGGAGCGGGGTACGAGAATCGAACTCGCGGCTCCTCCTTGGCAAGGAGGTGTATTGCCACTATACTAACCCCGCAATAATCTTTTTGGATTATGGCATATTCATATATTGTTTGTGAAGGATAATTTATTGTTTTCCCAAAAACCCTATTATTCTAGAGTTTTTAGAAAATTTCTAAATTTTAGAAATTGTATTATATTGCTTTTTTCGGAGAAAAAGCTTTAAAGAGAATAAATCCTAAAATAAGCACCACTAAAATTCCAACAATAATGGTGGATGTTGAGAAAGGAGTGGACGTTGCTTCAAGTGGAGTAGAGCTTTCACCGAGTGCAATAACGTCATTTGTGGCTTCAGAAAGGAGCGCGGTTCGTGTGCAAATATTCGTACTTAATCCATCTTCAGATTCGTATGCATACACAAGATATGCTTTATCTTTTTCAAATGCAAATCCGCATGCAGCGCTATCTTGTGCAGTAGCAACTTCTACTGATGCCGCTGAAATCCCTTTCCATATTTCTGAAACATCAAAAAGTATATGGTAACCATTCGTAGTTTTATCGATGGTATGAACAGTTCCTGAAAAAACCGCATCTGATTTTTGTAATTCTTGCTCCGGCGTTCCCGGTGCGATACAAGAACATGCGAATGCGCTTTTTGCACCCGCGCCCATGATTGAAAATAGAGTTACTATAAGCAATCCTGAAATAATTAAATTTTTTATGTTAATGAGTATATCACATCAAAATTTGATTTGTGATGTGGGGAATTTTTATGAAAATTTAACTTTAATAATTAAATTATTGGTGCCCGGGGTGGGACTCGAACCCACATGCCTTGCGGCACGACGTCTTAAATGTCGCGTGTATACCATTCCACCACCCGGGCAAATTATCAATTTGAAAATCTAGATTTTTAGAATCTAGATTGAGGCGGCGGGGAGAATCGAACTCCCGTATGTTGATTTTGCAGATCAACGCCTTACCACTTGGCTACGCCGCCATAGCGCCTTAATTACATATTAAACCGCGTTTTTTAGTATCTCTTTTTGTTGATGATTTTTCAAGAAGCGTTCACGTCTTATTGCTTCGCTTCGTGTAGGATAAGTTTCTGAACCAAGTAATTGCCAGGGGCGATAAAAACGAGTTGATTTTACTCTTCCTGCGTTGTGCAGGCGAATACGATTTTCTATATTATTAGTTGATCCGATATATAAGTCATTATTCTTTAAACTTTTTAAGAAATAAACGTAATACATGACTCGAGTTTTGTCGTGGCTACGCCAGATCTCGCAAAGCGAGACAGACTCCTGCCTTACCACTTGTCATAGCTTCGCTAGATCTCGCAAAGCGAGAGCTATGCCGCCATAGCTACCTATCTACATTATACTTACTCTTTAGTACTTTCAATATCGTCTTCCAATAAGATTTTTTCAACTCGTGCCGCGTTTTCTCCACCCATATCTCTTTCAAACATAATGCGGGGCATGGGTTTAATGTTGATGATTTTTAAAAGTTTATGTTGGAGCATGGGCGCTTGGGCGTTTAAAACTTTTAAAACATTTTCTGCTTTTTCAGGAGGCAAAACAGCTACTGATGCAATCGCACGATCAAGCTTTTTTGAAACGTCTACGCTCGTAATCGTAATTATGGCACCTGGAATTTCAATTTCCTTAAAAACCAGTTGACTTAATTTTTCGTGAATAAGACTTTTTACCCGTTCGTAGCGAAAGAATTGCATGAGAATTAATTTCAAATTTCAAAGGCCAAATTTCAAATGTTGGTGGTCCCGCGTTGCGAGGCATTCCTTAAATTGAACTTTAGACTTTAAACTTTTAACTTATTTATCTAAGTATTAGACAATCTCCTTTTTTGATTTGTACATCTGCGAGGATCAGAATACCTCCTTCTTCGCCCATAGTTAGGGTGGGCACATCTTTTTTATTGCGCTGCACATTGACGATTTTCCCGGTGCCAATGACCGCGTCTCGGCGGGTAATATCCACGGTTTTTTGATTCGCCATTTCTCCTTTTCTTACTTTTCCGCCAATGATTTGTTCTTTGTTGTTTTTCATTCCAAAAACGCCCAAGATATCCATTTCGCCCTTAACCACCGTGCTATCTAATTTCTTGAATTTCTCTTCAAGCGCGGTTATTAATTCATACACAACGTCTGAGGTGATGATTTGTATATCATGAGTTCGGGCAAGCGCTTCTGCGGCTTTTGTAACATTGGTTTTAAACCCAATAATTATGGCCGTGCTTGATATAGCGCTTTTTACATCGCCATCAGAAACATCGCCTAAAGAACTTGAAATGATTTTAAGACGAATGTTTACACTTCGGGGCAGATATTCAACGATTTGGCTAAGGGATTCCAATGATCCAGAAACATCACCTTTTAAAATAATATTGAGTGCGCGATCATCTTCATGAGCTTCTTTAATAGCTACTTGTTTTTGGAGAAGGGGAGCTACTGGGATTGCTTTAAATTCTTCAGCAATAAAGTCAGCACCGATTTCTGGAAGCGCTTCAAATCCAACAATGAGCACTGGTGTTCCGGGAAGCGCAGATTCAATGCGTTTTCCCATAGAGTCTTCAATGCTTTTTATTTTTCCTACGGTATTGCCTGCGTGGATTGGATCACCCACATGCAAAGTTCCATTTTTAACTACCCCGCTCGCTAAAATGCCTTTTCTGCTGTCTAATTTTGCCTCCAATATAAATCCGCTTCCTGGCGCATCAAGGCGCGTATCAAGTTCAGTAAATTCCGCAGCGAGTAAAAGAAGATCAAGTAATTCATTGATTCCATCTCCGGTTTTTGCAGACACTTCTTGAAAACTTACATCCCCGCCATAGCCTTCTAAGAGTACGCCAGCTTGAGTGAGTTCATTTTTTACGCGCGTGCTATCAATGCCTGGTTTATCAATTTTATTAATTGCTACTACAAAGGGGAGTTTTGCGTTCTGCAGTGTTTGGATAACTTCTTTAGTTTGCTGTTGTACACCATCATCTGCAGCAACTACGAGGATTGCGAGATCTGCGGCTTTAGCACCACGCGAACGCATCTTTGCAAATGCTTCGTGTCCTGGGGTATCGATGAATGTAATTTTATTTCCTTTGTGCTCAATCTCATAGGCACCAATGGATTGGGTGATTTTGCCGGGTTCGTGGGGCATTCGGGTGTCCCGGATTTTTGAAAGAAGCGTAGTTTTTCCATGGTCAACATGCCCCAAAACCACGATTACAGGCGGGCGTTTAAGCGCTATTTTTTTAGAGGCAGTTGTTTGCATAGATCTTTACAAAATAGCAGAAAATTAGTGAAAGAACAAGATACACAGCTTGATTCAACGCTTTACTTCTCGTATGCTAAAGAAGCTCAATATGCGCTTGGAGGCGTGGCTGAGCGGTTTAAAGCAGCATCCTGCTAAGATGTTAACTGGGAAACCGGTTCGGAGGTTCGAATCCTCCCGCCTCCGCAAATGAAAATTTAGATACCATTGTGGTATCCTAAAACAGAGTTTGGTCTTGAAATTTCTGGCGAGCGAAGTTAAAACGAACGGCGGGATTGAGTACCTTCAAAACCGTCAAAAATATTGGCTCGGACATCACCTTAAAAAATAAAGGAGAAAGAGATAATGGGTAAGAAAATCGATGAGCTAATGAGAAGGCTACGAGAAGGCCTACCCACCAATAAGGCGTCAATCCTTTTACGAGAAGTCGAGGAGGAAATGGCTCGAGAACAAGCTCCGAGGACAAATCCCCATCAGTACAAAGATGAACGCGTTCAGCGACTTTCTGATCTTTGGTTTTCTCAGCGAGGAACGGCGACCGTCGAACAGAAAGACGCAGTCGGATTAGCGTACATCTCTAAGGTGTTGTGAGTATGAAGAATTATTAGGGTCAGGAATAGAAAGTCCAAAAGATGGCGGTCCAGCCAAAAGATATAGCGCAAGATTAATCGCAAAGAAAATTTAAAGTTTATAAATATATAGTCAATGGTAGTTATTCACGGCCATAAATTTTATGGTTCCAGAAAAAATAATATTAATTTCTGACCCGCGGGTTTTAAAAGTTCCTATTCAAGATAATCGTGATCCTTTAATTGATTTAGCTTCATTTTCAGAATTAAAGATAGATCAACGCAAGAGTAAGGTTTCTCAATCTTTTTCAAAAATTCGTACATCAGCGGCATTGAAATTAATCGAAGTACAAAATAGCCTTTCACAAGGATTACATTTGTTAATCATTGAGGGGCATCGTCCGCTTTCACTTCAGAAAGAATATTCTGAAGCATATTCTGAAGAGCTGAAGAAAAAACATTCTGATTGGACTTCAGAAGAGATATATCAAGAAGCGAGTAAGTATGTTGCGCCTCCAGAAATTATTCCACCGCATTCAACAGGTGGGGCAGTGGATCTCACGATCATAGCGGCAAATGGTCAGGAATTAGCTATGGGTACTCGGGTAAATGCTAGCCCTGAAGAAAGTAAGAATGCTTGTTTTACGGAAGCAAAAAATATTTCAAAGCAAGCACAGCGAAATCGTAAAATTCTTGTTGATACAATGTTAAAAAATGGATTTATAAATTATCCAACAGAATGGTGGCATTGGTCATATGGAGATAGATATTGGGCATACTGTATGAAAGAAAAATATGCTTTGTTCGGAAGTAGTAACTAATATGCCAACAAATAACCCAAATTCATTCAAACGTTGCCCGTGGGTTTTGGAAAACGATCCGCTCTATGTTGAATATCATGATACTGAATGGGGAGTGCCGGTCTATGATGATAAGAAGTTGTTTGAATTTTTAATTCTTGAAGCATTTCAAGCAGGGCTTTCTTGGCGTATTATCTTGAATAAGCGAGATAATTTTAAAAAAGCATTTACGGGATTTGATCCGCGAAAAGTAGCCACCTTTTTAAAGCGTGATGTGAATAGATTAGTAAATGATGCCGGTATTATCAGGAATAAGTTAAAAATTGAAGCAACTATTAATAACGCAAAAAGATTTCTTGAGGTACAAAAAGAATATGGCACTTTTTCAAAGTATCAATGGCAATTTATTAGTAATAAACCCATTGTGCATAAACTAAAAACCTTAAAAGATTATCCAACTAAAATAAAAGAAGCTGAAATTATTGCCTCTGCTTTAAAAGAAAAAGGATTTAAATTTCTTGGCGCAACCGTTATCTATGCGCACATGCAAGCAGTAGGCATGGTCAACGATCATGTTATGGATTGTTTTCGGTATAAAGAGGTGTAGTGTAATCCGTACGGTTTACCGTACTATTTACCGTACGGATAATAGTACAGATTGGTTTGACATATTAGAGTATCTATACTATTCTCTCAGCGTGTCGGCACACCGTACATTGTTATCCTAAAAAGGAGGTAATCGTGAAAAGTTTTCGGAGTGCTGTTCGAGCACACAACCGTAAGGTTAAGTCACGAGAAGCTGCGAGACGCAAAAGAGGGAAAACGAAAGAAAAAACCAAGTCACGCGCAATTGCAAAGCACCTTACACCTTTTGAAGAAGCTGCTTCTGTGTTGGAAGCGCTCATGAAGCGCGATTCCAATTTCAGGAAATTCATGAAAAAAGAGATTGATAGTGGTGAGGGGAATCATTACATTACGAGTTTGGCGTCAATGAAGTTCGGAAAGCACCGTAGTCAATATGGACGACTCTGTGATATGGAGCCTGATTACCAGGAAAAGAGTACGGAGTGGTGGCTTGTAATTATTCTTATCAGTGGCGATAAGGTGAACTTCGAAATTCGTTCAAATGACGATTCCATTAGTTCTAGTTTAGTGGATGCGCCAGAGAGGGTCTTTGATAAGTTTCGATCCATCGCTGAGATTCTCAAGAACGAGAATAGGGTCTATGACTTCTTACTTAAGAAAGTCGACACATGGTATATTCAACTTTGAAGTGCAACACTCATGACTTCTAATGGGTTTTTCACCCGAGTCGTTTATTCCGGATCAGCGCAACCAAAGATCATCGAATCGTGGCGCGCACAACTCAATGAGTATCATACCCGTCTGATCGCCGCAACTTTTCAGAAACGAGAGTAGCTGTTTTGTTAGAGCGACAGCGAATTTTCACGAGAGCGTCTTAGATAGGCGCTCTTCTTTATTAAAAGAAGTCTTCGCGTTCACTACAGAGCATGTTAAATTATAAGTGCATAGCAGATAGAGAACTTTTTTAAGCTATTTAAAGCATACGAATAGAAACAAAAACCATGACTGATAAAATTATTTCTTTAACGTTTGATGATGGATGGAAAAGCGCGATTCAAGAGGCAGAACCTTTACTTCTGCGTTATGGTATGCCAGCTACGTTTTATATTATTTCTGATCGAGTTCCTGATAAACACACGGAATATATGAACGTATCAGATCTTCGCACACTCGTAACGCATGGGCATGAGATTGGTGTGCATACTCGATCGCATAAATACCTTACTGAACTTACAAACGGGGAGGTGTGGTATGAAATAACCGAAGGCTTAAATGATTTGCTTGCGTTTGGGTTTAAACCGAGAACCTTTGCCTATCCGTATGGCGAATGGAATCCTTATATTGTAAAACAGGTGAGAGAGGCAGGGTTCTTTGCAGCGCGTTCTATAGAGCGTGGTGTAAATGACGAAAACGTGAATCATCTTTTACTTCGGGCGTTTGCGGTAAGAGAAGAGCATTCTTTAGAAGAGGTTGTGTTGTGGATTTCAGAATTCCTGCGCAACGAAAGCAAATGGCTTATCCTTTATTTCCATCAAATTGAAAAAGCAGAAGTTCTTCGCGAGCGAAAATGGATTTATGGAACTACGCCAGTAATATTCGAAGGAATCTTGGCGTTTTTGAAGAAAGAAGGCGTGGCTGTAGTGACGCTTGAAAACGGCATGGAGCGACTTCTTAAAACAACCGTTGGTTAAATCCGTACGGTTTACCGTACTATTTACCGTACGGATAATAGTACGGATTCTTAGTAGGAGGGGCATTATGCAGAATAAAAATGTGACTTTAGATCGTTGTCTGGAATATAGCGAAGTGCTTGGCGATAGATTGCATGGAGCGTTCCCGTGTCCAACGAAGTATGATTTGGAATAGTTAAGGTTTGTTTTGTGCCACGGTGTATATCGCGGCGCAACTTAACATGGCTTCCTTTTTGGGAAGCCACTTCAAATCCAAACGATAGGAATATCTTAATTACTTCTTTGCCGGATAGAATTTTAAGTTTTGGCATGGAGGGTTGGTTCTAGTTCAAAGCTTGCAAGCACAGAGGGCTTTTGAACAAAACCAAAATCAGCAGGATTTTCGCCTTCTAATTGAAGCGCAATAGCATCTCTTAAATTCTTTGCAAGTTCATCGAGTGTTTTGCCCTGGGTTACTACCGGCAAATCAAGACATTCTGCTACAAAATATTTTTCTCCTTTAAAAATATGTACTTGAATGATATTTTTCATACTCGTAATATATCAAATTTAAAGCGGATTGGTCAATTTAATCTTTCTCACTATAAACTCCACATCTTTTGCTTGCTCCGCGGATAGTCCCTAATTAAAATTGATGGAAAAATTGTACATCCCCATACTGCAAATTCCCTGAAGCGGCTGTCCTGCTTTTGGCGTGCCAAGATCAATAACTTCTTCTCCTGTTTGAGTTAAGATTTTTTGAAAACCCGCAGAGCGAATCACTAAGGACGCCGAACAATCGTAAGTGCCGTTTGTTTTAACAATAAGTTTTGTGGGAATTCCCGCTTTTGCCATAGAAACTTTTGGTGAGTATCCGCCTTTTGCATTTATTGTAATGTACTGAACGCCGTCTTTTATTTCGACATTCTGCACCGATCCATCAGTACCTACATTGTTGTCTGATTTTGAACCGCCAAGAAAAACAATGCCAATTCCTATGACAAGAGCAAACGTGATAATAATGGAAGCAGCTTTGTTCATAGTGATTAGATGTTAAATAAAGGATTAATAATTCCGAGCCCGGCAAGCCCGGCGAGAAGGGCGAATATACCAAGTCCTATAACTACAATTCCTGCGGATTTGAAAAATAGCGGAGCGTGTTTCCCGTGTGCAAACGATGCTGATCCGAATGAAAGGAGTACGAGCATCGGAAATGTCCCAAGGGCGAACGCAAGCATAATAAAAAGGCCTGATATAAACGATCCGCTTCCTAGCGCGGAAACCTGCATTGATTGCGTAAAGCCGCACGGTAAGAAAAACGTGGCAAAGCCGATGATGAGCGGCGTGAGGGTCTTGTGTTCAATTTTTCGAAAGAAGTTAAAAATTCCCGAGGGTAGCGTAATTTTATTTTTTGCAAACACTCCAAGTAAATTTAAACCAAGCAACAACATTACAGTAGAAGCCAGAATTCCCAGAATTGCCGTAAAAGTAAAATTGATACCGATAGCATTTCCTACTGCTCCGAGAACTCCGCCTAATATTGCAAAACTAACCAGCCTTCCTACGTGGAAAAGCAGGAAAGTTTTTGTATCGTTTACATTATCTTGAGATACTTTTGCCGAGAGTGATAGCACAAGCCCTCCTACTATCGCTAGACAGCTTGATACTGAAGCAATAAGACCGATGATAAAGCTTGTTGTAGGTGTTGTTTGGCTACCAATGCCAAGATTTAAAATTCCGGATTTTTGCAAAAGAAAGAATAGGGCGAGAAATGCAAGTCCGATCGGTATAGCTTTCCAAATAACATCATTACCTTGTTTTTCTTTGATAGATTTTTCTACCGACAGCTTATATCCGTTTGATTTTATTTTTTCTGTAAGTTTCTGCGCTAATTCTTCAGGACTTTGATCACTATCGGTTTCAATTTCAACAGTTTCTCTTTTGAGATTGACTCGGGTATTCCGCACAAAGCTCTGTTCGTTCAGAGTATCTTCAATCAAGATTTTACATGATGCACAGTGGGTACCTGAAACGTGGAATGTGTATGTCTTCATATAAATAATTTTATTTATACCAGATCGTGTACCAACCTTGCATCTGTTGTATTTCTGCCGCCTGTGATGTTTGGATATTTCTTGCGAGTTGAAGCATCTCTGGACGATTCGTTCCCGATTCAAGCATTCTGGCCATCATGATAGCCATCTGGTGATGAGGAATCATCTGCTCAATAAATTCCTTATCAAAATCAGGTGCATTTTTAAGCGCATCAATATCTTGAGTGCTTCCCATATGCATTCCGCCTTGATATATCATTCCGCCGTATCTCATCATTGGAATAAATAGTGAGACAAGAAGAATTCCTATAATCAACCCGCCGAGTCCGTATAGTATTTTACTGTTTTGATTGTTGTTCATATTTTTTGAATTAAATGTTTTTAATAATTACTCTCCGACATACTTCACCGGATCGGCCGTAAAGTGATTCTTACAGTGGATAGCGCAAAAGTAATAGGTTGTGCCTTTATAATCTGCGCTTGCCTTAATGCTGTCCACACCAAGCTCCATTCCACAGACAAGATCGAATGCCACTGCAGGATCGATAGTCTTATATTTTTTATTGCCTTTGATTTTTTTAGTTTGCATAGATTTATGATGTTAGAAATAGTAATAGAAATCTTATGCAACGAAGGACTGTTTTCAAGTAAGGAAAGCCATCGAGTAATTTTTCTTGGACGAGTAAGCTGTCGTTCAGGATCGCGCCGGAGTCGCCAAAATACGAGATTCGCTAAAATAGAACCCTCAAGTTTTATAAATAAAAATTCTGCGCTCAGAAATACAGCAAATAAAAGTACGAGAAGGAGTATAAATGGAACGGCTGGCATCACACTAAAGAATGAAATGAATGCCTGAATATGATGGACTGCCATCGCAGAAATGTTTTCTGGACATGGCGCATTGTTCACAGCGGAGGCAATACAGCCGGTAGCATGACCAGCTTCGTGATTCATCGAAGTGAAGCCAAAAACCCCTATTACTAGGACACTTGTGAGAAGCAGTAATGAGAGGTATTTTTTCATCATAGTTTTTTTGCTTTTATACGAAGCGAGTTAGATACCACTGATACCGATGACATCGCCATTGCAAACCCAGCAAAGACAGGATTTAAGAGCCATCCAAACACTGGATACAGAGCACCGGTCGCAAGAGGAATACCGACAATGTTATAAATAAACGCCCAGAACAGATTCTGCTTGATTCCACGCATGGTAATTTTTGATAGCTTAATTGCCTTAACAAGCTTTGAAATATCGCCGCCAAGAAGCGTGATACCAGCCGACTCGATCGCTACATCCGTTCCGGTCCCCATGGCGATGCCTACATCAGCTTGAGCGAGTGCTGGGGCGTCGTTTACACCGTCACCCGCCATTGCCACAACCCGACCTTGTGATTGCAGGGCTTTTATTTTTTCAAGCTTATCCTGTGGCAGTACGTGAGCGACAACATCATCAATGCCAACAAGCGATCCTATGTACTTGGCGGCTTTTTCATCATCACCGGTAAGCATAACCACTTTGATTCCAAGAGCATGGAGATTCTTTACTGCTTCGACAGACTCAGCCTTTATCTCATCAGCCACCATAACAAAACCGAGAACCTTTTCTTTGGTAGCGAGAATGACTGGCGTTTTGCCCTGCGAAGTAAACTCGTTAAGCAAAGCTCTATCAAAAGGAATATTGAGATCACTAACAAGCTTTGCGTTTCCGACAAAGTATTCCGTGCCGTTAATTTTCCCCTTAAGCCCTTTGCCCTGTATCCCTTCAAAATCTGAAGCTTCGGAGATAAGAATGTTCTTCTCCTGTGCATAGTTCACGATCGCGTGAGCAATCGGATGTTCTGATTTCTTCTCAAGCGACGCCAGAATCGATATGAGTTCATCGTCTTTTTGATTTGAAAGATTTTGAATATCGACGAGCGTCGGCTTTCCACGGGTTAATGTGCCTGTTTTATCAACCACAACAGTATTTACCTTATGTAGTTTTTCAAGAGTGGCGGCATCTTTGATAAGAATGCCTTCTTTTGCCCCTTTACCAACGCCAACGATAATCGCCGTCGGAGTGGCAAGGCCAAGGGCGCATGGACAGGCAATGACCAGAATTCCCACGAATGAAACGAGGCCGAATGATAGAGCTTGAGAGAAGCCTAAATATTGCGATCCCACAATGAGCCATGCACCGAGAGAAAGAAAGGCGATCACCAGAACAGTGGGCACAAAGACTGACGAAATTTTATCTGCGAGTGCCTGTATCGGGGCCTTGCTTCCTTGGGCATCCTCGACCATCTTAATGATCTGGGCGAGCAGTGTTTCTGATCCAACTTTTGTAGCTTTGAATGTAAGAGAGCCGCTGGCGTTGATTGTTCCTGACACGACACCGTCTCCAATCTTTTTCTGCGCTGGCATGGGCTCTCCGGTGACCATAGATTCATCAACAAAAGAACTGCCGTCAGTTATCACGCCGTCCACTGGAATCTTTGCACCAGGCTTAACAATGATCAGATCGCCATGCTTGATGTCATTTATTGAAACTTCTATCTCTTTTCCGTCACGGATCATCAAAGCAGTTTTAGCTTGAAGATTGAACAGTTTCTCTATGGCGTCACCCGTCTTTATTTTTGATCGAGCTTCTAAATATTTGCCGAGCGCAATAAAAGTGATAACAACGATCGTGACATCGTAGTACTGATAATCAACATTTATAAAAAGCCGAAGTGTTTCCTCAAAGGCCGTAACCGCAAAGCTGTATAAAAAAGCGGCAACAGTTCCTATACCGATCAGGGCGTCCATGTTTGCCTTGCCATATCTAAGAAATCTATAAAAACCGAGAAGATAGGGCTTCCCCACGACAAAAAGTGTATAGGTCGCCATTAAAGGCAAGAGGTGGTGAAAAAACTCTTTTATCACATAACCTATTTCTGATACGATGCCGTATTGAGCAAGAATATCCCAGCCCATGACAAAGGCTGCAAAAATCGCGAGTGGTATGACTGAAAGCACTTTCGTTTTCATATCCGCAACCTCGGCGAGCTTTTCTTTCTTGGATTGATTTAATCCCAAATGCGCCGCGTGCTCGTTCTCAGACATTCCCATTTCCTCGGCGGTGAAAGGAACCTCTAGTGAATAACCGAGTGGCTCGATGTGTTTGGAGAGATCGTGGGGATTCGTCTTTGACGGATCAAAAGAAACTTTGGCTTTCTCCGTGCCGTAGTTTACTTCCACAGATTGCACTCCTGCAATTTTTTTAAAAGTCTTCTCAATGACCGAGGAGCAGGATGCGCAGTGCATGCCTTTTACTTTGTAAGTTTCGGTATGCATATTATTTTTCTTTTTAGTTAAACAATTTTTCTATGCTTTTCGAGCATCATGTGATGGATTGCTCCTAATACAAACCAAATTGCCACGAGGATAAGGATTCCGGCGCAAGCAAGCGCATCCATTTTTGTAACTCCGAATATTTGGTTGTCAGCACCCCCGATGAGAGCCCCCGTAAAGGTAATGACCCCGGCTAAACCTGCGACAACACTTCCAATATGCAACATTTTTGATAGGTTCATATTTTTGAATTATTTATTTGATAAGTCATAAATCCTGATTAATTCTTTGATTGTTTTCTCTTCCTCGCCCTTGCTCTGCATTTGATGCTTTACATGCGAACGCAAGTGATTCTCTAAGAGAAAGCTGTCAAGGCTTTTGAGCGACCTTTGAATAGAAAGAGATTGTTCCAAAAGAGTGGGGCAATACTCTTCGTGCTCAATAGCCTTAATAAGACCGTCAAACTGACCTTTGAGGATTTTCGCCCGATGAATGGCGCGTCTTTTTATTTTTTGATCTACTCCGTGATGCATATTTATTAGGTATTAATGTTGTTCGCACCGACCTATTTATAGATTATACCCCTACTCCCTATTTGTCAAAATCAATGTGGATAACCTCTGCAAGCTTATGTATAATTCTGAAGATAGATATCATTTCAATTTTTTTTAATCTTCATCACAACATATTCCTGCACGGATAATAACAATGTTATAGATATTTTTTGCGAACATATGCATAGTGTACCCTTTCAGCTCGAACGCGTTTAGTCACGTTTTTATTATTATGTGTTAAAGTTAGTAAGGTAGGGTAATGTAATTCCTATTCTATAATCAAAGGTCGTATCAATATTTATTATGGCAAGATACGGAAAACAAGCACAGGTATCCGTGTATAGGGCTCTTCGGAAATATAAGCGCGGCAAATTACATAGCGGACGGAATCGAACAATCGTGAAAAGTCGCAAACAAGCAATTGCTATCGGGCTTTCTCAAGCTCGCAAGCAAGGCACAAAGGTCCCAGATCAAAAAAATAACGTATAACTTTATGGGAATTTTATTATGGATTCTTTTTGGAGGATTAGTGGGTTGGATCGCATCATTGCTTATGAGTACGGATAGTCAGCAGGGAATTTTCTTAAATATTATTGTGGGTATTGTTGGTGCGGTTATCGGAGGTTTTGTTATGTCGTATTTTGGGGAAGCGGGAGTTACGGGATTTAATCTGTATAGTTTTGTAGTCGCGCTCTTAGGAGCAATTCTCTTAATTGGGCTCGTGAAGCTCATAAATTAAAATAAATTCATTCGGAGAAGCGAAATACCCATATCGGATGTGGTATAGTTAACGTATGGCAAAATCGGAAATTCAATGGTCAGCTCCGGAATTTCATTATTACCATAAGACATCCACATGGTATTGGGCTATGGGTGGAATTGCACTCGTGATTGTTGGTATATCTTTAATCCAGCAGAATTTTTTATTCGCGCTTTTTGTCGTTGTTGCCGCAGTTTTGATTGTAGTTTGGGCAGGTCGATCTCCAAAGACCGTTGATTTTAAGCTCGTGGAAGAAGGCCTTTTGCTTAACAACAAACTTGCATATCCATTTGAAAAACTAGAAGGATTTGCTATTATCGGAACGCCTGAAGATCCAGAACTTTCTGAGTTAGTGCTTCGGACAAAATCAAATGTGCATCATTGGGTAAAAGTGATTATTGCAACGCAGCGAAAAGATGAGGTTTATGAGTTTTTAAACGATTATTTGCCTGAACTTGAATACGAAGAATCGTTTATTGATCATATAGGGAGAATCTTGCGATTCTGACCAATAACGAATGACTAATAATTAACAATCAACAGCAAATGGTAAAAGAATTAAAACTGTTATTAGTTGTAGGTTATAAGTTGTGAGTTGTTTTGTATGCCCTCGTCGTTCAACGGATAGGACGCAAGATTGCGGATCTTGTAATCGAGGTTCGATTCCTCGCGAGGGCACAAATTTTAATACCGCCATTAGGGCGGTATTAAAATTTCTTGTTGTTTTTAGATTATGCTTCGTATTGCGTGACTGCTTTTTGTTTCTTTTCGTAGATGACTACTGTTACTTCTCGTTTTCCAATCTTTAATGCAGTAGCGCGATCAGGGGACCAAACATCAATGCGGTCCTGAAATCGTGTATGCATTCGGTCTTCAACTACGAAGATTTTGTCGCCAAAGAGTTCTGGAATTTGTACTTTGGTTCCGAAGGGGAGAAAGTTTGCTGCAATAACACCATCGCGTACAATAGTATTTGATGCAGTAACAAATGGCGTATCATCGGTTTGGTCAGGAGTAGACGAATACGAAGTTAGAGTTACCCGACGAACTGTTACTTCACTTTCAAGTGGCGAACGAGCAATTACTGAAGAAATTTCAGTAAGTCTGTCTGGAACCATGGTTAATGGTTCTCCTGGAGCTCCTACAGAAGCAATTTGAATTGCTGAAAGCAAGGTTGCGATAAGATAGAGTTTCATATAAGTGAGTAATCCTGAATATACTAATCTATTTTTAATATACGAATAAAATTTAACATTCGTATATTTTGTTTCAATTCGTATATTGGCGATTACTGTAAAAAAATCTCCCCATTACGGGGAATATCATATTTCGACTATTTTAGCTTACTAGTGTCAAGTATAGCAGATCAAAAAGCACTTGTCAAGTCCTTAAAAAAGGCCTATAATTAGGGTATATTAGGTGTTTGCCCTTGTCGTTCAACGGATAGGATACGTGGCTTCGAACCACGGGATGGGGGTTCGATTCCCTCCGAGGGCACTTTATTAAATCAAAAATCAAAGATCAAAATTTAGAGTTTGAACTTTGAGTTTGTCCACGGATGAGAATGCAAAATCACCGACCGCCTATTAGTTACTGAAACCTGATAAAATTTGTCCAAAAAAGGATTGAAATGTTGGCGAATTAAATGTTTGCGGTTTTTCTGGAAAACGGCAAATAGAGCCAGTCCATACACCGCCTTCTTGTTTACATTTCTCAAAGTTGGCAGGAAAAGGAGCTGCGTCGTTCGTAAGAAAAGGCGCAATATCATTTGGAGGTTCTAAACCATTGTCTTGCATGCATTTTCGAATTACTTCATAAAACCATTGGGGAATCGGGGATCCCGCGTGTTCTTTAAAAAATGTATCAAAACGATCAATATTTCCCTCGCGTTCTATGCAGATTCGAACTATTTCTGGAAGATTTTTAATAAATGTAGGTACTTGTCCTGATGAGGTGGGTTTATTTGTGGTTGGTTTTGTGATCGTGGCAAAACATTTTTGCATGAGTTCGCCTAATCGTGGAGACGGAGGTCGTGTTCCATTCAAAATTTCGTTTAAGATATTTTCTCCTACCGTTTGTTTTAAACATTGAGCAATTTCCGCAGGCGCTTTATCATATGCTTCTTTAAAACGTTTGCGAGCTTCTTCTATTTTTTGACGATCTTCAGCAGAAATTAAATTGTGTTTCCATGCATAGTTAGTGCACTCATCAAAATGTGCATCAATTGCACAATACTCTTTACATGTTTTTTCACTGTGGCACCCACCTGGTCCGCCGTTCGTTAAAATTTCACGCGCAGCATCAGCAGCTGGTTCTGTTATTTTTCCAATACGAAATCCGATCTGTAAACACCAATCCAAAGTTACGCTATCAGTTGCGCTCGTCTGATTATTATTGAGATTATTAAGCGCTCTGCATTTTTTAATATCTTCAAGCGTTACGTTTGCATCGGTATCAATTAAGGAAAGAAGCCGGTCAGCTAAAGCGCGATCAAAATTTTTTGGAGCGACGTCTGCGTCCGCAATAAATTGAATGCAGGCACGAACCGTTTCAGTATTTTCCGTATCGTTGCAAATTCGTTTGCATTCATCTCGGGTTTTACAATTATTAGGAAGTTTTATTCCCCGATTTAAAGCTCCTTGGAGTTTACGTGCTATTTGCAATTCTTCATTGGTCATGATCTCGTGGCGCTCTCCAAAATTAACGCATTCTTCAATGTGGTCGCGGTTACCACAGTAAATTTCACATCCGCGTCCTTCACATCCGCCTGGGCCTTTGGCATCTTTAAGGATGCGTGCGAGTTTTGCTTGGCGAAGTGAGAGAAGGCCGTATCTTTCTCCAAATTCAATGCATGTATTTTTATGTTCTGAAATATCGCAATATGTCTTACACGTGGCCTTGTCCGTGCAACCGCCGAGATCACTAATAGGAAAAGTGATTTGCGAAATTATTGCATCAGTCGTTGGGTCAACGGGTTCATTCGTTTGAGCAGATACGATTGAAAAAAAAGCAGCAGAAATTATGATTCCTACGATAAACGCGCTTATGCTCAACTGTTTTTTGAAAAGCATGTTATTCAAAAGCATGTTATTCAAATGGATTTGTTTTCGTATTTTCAAAAGGGTTTGTTGATTGAAGCGGATCAATCTCCGGAAGCGCAAGTCCCACAGGGTCAGTTGTTGGAATTTCAATAGTTTGAGTGTTTGAACTTGCTTGAAGCGCATTTTCAAATGCTTGAATGCGAGAAAGATTTTGTGCGGCTTGTTTTTTCCACCAAACCGCATAAGTGCCAACGGAGATCACGATAACAATGCCGATCACGAGGACAATATTTTTTGCCGTATATGAATTGTTTTGTAGAGCTTTATTTTTAGGCATATCCATTTTTCTTGTCATTTTAAGAATATCATATTATGATATGTTGAGTTTATAGAAAGTTATCCCCACTTTAACGGGCTCAGGTTTAAACACCGAGAATAAAAGCTCCCATCGTCTAATGGCTAGGACAATGCCCTTTCACGGCGTAAATAGGGGTTCGATCCCCCTTGGGAGCACCGATTTGTTTTTTTTCGCGTTCAGCGATAGTGGAACGTCACCTTCGACATCGTCGACGTCAATGCGACGCACCAACGCTCGGTGAGGGACCCCGCTTCTGTGGGCTGGCTGCTTTCACGAGTCAACTCCACCCGCTTGGCAGCAGAATCTCCGGATTTGGTCGGCGATGTGCTTGCGGGACGTTCACGC
>Ga0137422_1000097_pt1 | contig 22903 bp, 37 predicted proteins | sample EasRivERMZT551_2_FD_102330 | JGI IMG/M metagenome (GOLD analysis project Ga0137422, IMG submission 102330) | Soil microbial communities from meander-bound floodplain in the East River, Colorado, USA - East River MetaG ERMZT551_2 | ecosystem: Environmental > Terrestrial > Soil > Floodplain ... | reverse complement strand
CTCCGCCGAGTGTTGCACGCTGCCGCTGCGTCCTCCCCCCCGGTCTTTCGTGCCAACCGCAATCGCGTGCCACCTGCGAACGCATGCCAATTCACTCGCCGCGTGTCGTCTTCCGCGTATGACACGAGCGGCACAGCCCCTGCAAATTCGCGCGATTCCAGAACTTCGCCGGGTCGCCGGCGTGCTTCGTGATGTGATCGATGTCATGCGTCAGGACGTGGTGGCCGTCGGCACGACACACCCGGCAGAACGGCTCGGCGCGTAGCATCTCGGCCCGCAGCAGGCGCCAGCGCAGCGAGCCGTACCACGCATGCGTAGCCGCGTAGACCGGGCGCGTGTAGCGGTCACGGGGCGTATGCGTGGCGCAGCGGCCATTGGGCACCAGCGCACCGCAGCCGGGTTCCCCGCAGAACTGCATCATGGCCGCCGCACGCGCTCCCAGGCATACAGGGGCAGCGCGCCGAGCAGCAGCACGGCGAACACACTCAGCGCCAGGATCTCACGCCACGCCAGCGGCTCACGGTCAACGGTGAACGCCATCACAGCTTCCCGGCGAGCAGCAACACCAGCAACACGATCAGCACCACGGCGATCAGGCCGCTCGGCCCGTAGCTCCACGTCGCCGAGTAGGGCCAGCCGGGCAACACGCCGAGCAGCAGCACGATCAGCACGACGATCAGCAGCGCATGCAACAGCGGCATGGGTTCTCCTCAGTGCGTCGGCCGTAACGGATCGCCGGGCAACCGCGCAATCTGGATGATGCTGCGGTCGGCTTCGGTCACGCGCGTCTCGTCTTCCAGGTTCACGACGTTCGACCCGCGCGCCTCGAGCGCGTCGGCAATCCCGTCATACGTCAGCGGCACATCACTGCGAATCGTCCACGTTTCGCGAATCGTGGCGGCGCAGATCGTCTGCACGCGGTACCAGTGCGGCATTCAGGCGTCCTGCACGCGGTGGTGGTCCACGCCATCGAACATGACGAGGAAGTCTACGCCGTTGTAGGTGACGACGCGCGGCGGCTCGGTGACGGCCACCACGCGGCGCACGGGTTTGGGCGCATGCGCGGCGCTGACATGGTGCGACGTCAGCAGCCCCAGCGATGCCTTGCGCTTCAACGGTACGGCCACCGCGTCGTCTGACATCGGCACTCCTCGCACTCGTAGTCCGGCGGCAGCAGCTCCGCGCGGGGCTGCAGCCGGTGGCAGGCCGCGCAGGGCACGCTATCGACCGGCGCCTGCTCGCACCAGTCGCGCTGCTCGGCGTTGAAGGTGGTGACGTCCAGCGGCGGGCCGTCGTCGTCAGGCATCGCTGGCCTCGCCACAGAACAGCCCGCACGTAAAGTCCAGATCCGCATAGCGCCCGGCGTCAGGCGGGAGTTCGTCGAGAAACACGCGCTGGCGACCGTCGCCCACCTCGGTCTTGCAGATGGCCACGTCCAGCCGTCGCTCGAGCACGGCCATCCGCGCGAAGGTGGCGGGGAAGTCCTGCCGGATCTTGTTCCAGTACCCGGCCTGGCCTTTCACGCAGCCGATGCAGTTATTGTTGCGATAGCCCAGGTCGTACATGACCGGCCGGGCGATGCCGGCGGTGTCGAGCACCGCGAAACAATCCACCTTCCGCAGCCGCCGGTCAATGAGCGGGCAGGACAGCCGCACCTCTGGGTTATTCGCCTGGAAGCGGGCGGCGCGGGCGGTTTCCTCGACGGTAAACCCGAACACTTGCACATCGTCGAGCTGTTGAAACGCGCGCCGCGGGAGTTTCTTCAGCTCCGTCGAGCAGCGCGCCCCGGCCACACCCACGAGATACCGCGTTTGCTCGTATACGTCCCAGGTATCGCGATACGTGTCCGACGCCAGCGTCAGCACGGGCCGATCAAACCAGCGCGCGCAGTCGGCCAGGAAGCGATCGTTGTCGGGATGCTCGGCGCCCGTCCCGCAGTAGGCGATCACCGCCTCGGGCGCCGTCGGCAACGTCAACCAGGTCGCCACCGCGGACGCGGCGCCGCACGAGAACCAACACACGGTGCGGCTCATGACTCGCGCCGCTCCTGCTCGTGCTCTTCGATGTGCCACTCGGCGCGGCCCGCAGCGTACACCGCGGGTTGCACGGCGATCCCCTGGTCGGCGGCGTCGAGCACGAAGCGCCCATAGGCTTCCGGCCCCAAGTCATGCACCGCCGACAGCGGCAGCACGATCGCGTGCGTCCCGGCGTGGTAGACGAACGGCACGGACGAGACTTCGCCTTCGCCGTAGTCGAGCCAGAGATGGCCGTGGTCATCGATGGTGAGCCGCACGAGGCGGCCCTGGTAGGTGCGCTGCATCAGTCGGCCTCGCCTTCCTCGGGCACGTCGGCCGCGGCCGCGAGCGATGACAGCGCCAGCGGCCGCCGCACCCCTTCCGCCTGCAGCCAGGCAATCAGGTCATCCACCCCGCCGACCACATGACTCACATCCGCCTCGAGACACCGCTGCCGAAAGACCATCTGCGCCGGGCGCAACCGACCGCCGCGCGCCTTGACTTCGACCATCAGGCACCGCCCGTGCCCAATCGCGATCAGATCCGGCGCGCCGGGTGATTGGCGGGTGCCTGGATGATCGCCCTGCGGCCGCACCGTCCCGAGCACAATCACGTGAAAGCCAAACCACCGCAGCAAGGTCACGCAATCCGCTTGCACGGCCTTCTCGGGGACGCGCGGCTGGCGCCGGTTAGCTGCGGGCATTGGCGTCGTCCAGGGTGCGCTTGATGCAGGCGTCGTAGCTCGGGCATTGCGGGCTGTGCGGGCAGCTCCACGCGCCGTCGGTCTTCGGCTGGGGGTGAGGCTTGGACTTCTTCGGCGCCGCGCGGGTCATGCCTTGCCCTCCGCCAGTGCCCGGTCAATGCAGGCGGTGTAGCTCTCGCACATCGGGTCGTGCGGACAGCGGAAGGCGCCGGAAGTCTTCGGCTGGTGTTGGGGTTTCCACCCCGCTCGACCAGAAGGGGGACGCGGTTGTGCGCCTGACACCGACTCGGCGCGCAGCTCTCGCGCGCGCGTCTGCTTTGCTTCGTTAGAAGCAAAGGGATCGGGATCGGGAACGGGGGTTGATTTGGCTTGCGGTTTTGCTAGAGCGCCGCCTTGAGCATTTGCTAAAGCGTCGGCCGCACCATTAGCTTTATCCTTGGCTTTAGCTTGTGCTTGTGTCGCCAGCCCGCCGCGACGGCCGGATTCAATCCGCGCCTCCGCTAAGGCGGCGCGCTGCGCGGCCGTGAATTGGTACTTGGCGAAGTCATGGATCCGCCAGCCGCCGTCACAGACTTCCCATAACCGCGCCGTCACCAAGGCCGCGGCGACCAACACCGGATCGGCATCATGTTGGAACACTTGCACGACATCGGTGGGCAGGAACCCATCCGTTGCATAGCGATTCGACCAGCAGATCCCCTCAAGCCAGACCGCGAGCGCGCGACCCGTTCCCCGCGATCCCAGGGTCCGGCCCGCGGAAAAGACCTTGGGATGTCCCGTAAACCCGTCATCAACCTTGACCCACATACGCGCGCCTCGTGGTGGCTAAAACGCCGGTTCGTCGGGGAGCACGACGTCGGACGGTCCCTGCTCGAGCGCGTGACACAGCGCGTCATACAGGCTGCGCGGAATCTGACTGGAGCGCGCCAGCCCTTCCCGCTGCAGCAAGGCCTTGAGGGCGTCATCCGGCCAGGCGTGCTGCTTGGCCAGCGCGAAAAACCGTTTCTGCTGCGGGACGGAGATGAAGCTCGCATCGCTGGTGCCCGGCGGCGCCGACGGCCGCACGACGGCCGGGGGCGGTGCGGACAACACGCGCGGGGAGGCGTCCTCGTGCGGTTCCATCTCTTCGGCCGGGGTCGCCTCGTAGCCGCTCATCGTCATGATCCAGGAGAGCGGCAGGCGGCAGGCTTTGCCCGTCGCGCGCGTGATGGCCATCGAGCGCCGCGCGTATGCCGGCCGATTCGCCCACATCGGCTTCCCGTTGCGATCGACTTCGTCATCCGCGCCGCATTCCGCGGAAGCTCTCGAGACCGGATGCCCGTCGGCCAGGCGCCGCAGCTGCACCGTGGCGACATAGACGCGCTCGTGCTGCTCGACGTGCTCCTCATACGGCGTCAACCCGATCAGCGCCGCGCACGTCGTCCAGCCCTCGACGCGCACGTACTTCCGGCCTGAGAGCACGGTGTAAAGCTGCTGGCGTTCGATCACATCGGCCAGCACCTTCGCAATCGCCGCGGCGCCGGCGACGAATTCGGCGGGACTCGCGGCGCGTAAGGTGCCCAGCTCCACGCCGGCGGGAATCGCGGGACGTTCCACGGGCATTAAGGCGGTATCAGTCACTGGACCGGCCCTCAAAAAGAGGGGACGCAGCGACCAGAAAACGGCTGTTCGGCTGCGTCCCCTGCGTCACCTGCGTCACCTCGTCGTTACGCCGCTGCCACGCTTTGGCTGATCCTGAAGCGCTTCCAGGCCATGGCCGTCTTCCGCCGGAACGCCTTCATGTCCAGCTTCGGCTTCGCCGACACCGCCAATTGCTCACGAAACCACTCCGCCAGCATCCGGGTTTCGTCATCAGGATCCGGATGGTTCTCACTAAAGACCAGTCCCCAGAACGCTTCGGCAATCGCGGCATCGGCCGCCCGATGCGTCAACATGTCGGCCACGATGATCGACCGATGCAGAAAACTCGAGTTCTTCCGGTCACGGAAGTTCGCCAGCCAGTGCGTGTACTCCAGAAAGTCCGGCCGATTGGGCACCATGAAATAGATGCCCCGTTCCCGCGACGGCAACAGCACCGCATCCTTCGCTTTGGCGGCATGCCGCTTCTGCTCGTACTCATAGAAACCATTCGCCACGTCTACCAGGAAGTCGCGGGAATAGGCTTCCAGTTCCGGCACCTGGGCCGCATACGTGCCCATCATGTCGGCGTTGTTCCGCACCGAGCGCGGATTGTTGAACAGGTTGAACACGTCGGCGGCATCCCCCATCGAATCAAATTCATAGTGGGTGATGGTGGCCAGCAGGCCCGTCGGAAAGTGGGTGCCCTCGGGCAGTGTCGTCAGCATGCCGCTGGAGTGCTGCCCGTCCAGACGGTACGTCAGGCCCGTCGCCACGCAATGGCCATCGGCCCAGTCCGGGCCGCTGAACTTGCCCCGCTGCAATTGCACCAGCAGATACATGCGGCGAGCGACCCGCACATCCCGTTCACCCGGCAACGGCGGCAGGGCCGCAAATTCGGCCGCCAGTTCCGGCGTCAGCGGCATACTGTCCACAGCGAGTTTTCGATACATCGAGACCTTCCCCTTCCTTCTCCCGCACGTCGGCAGGAGGCCTTCTGCTAGCCGACATTGGCAGCAGACGGTACCGTGTTGATCTGATCTTCAATCCAATCCAATAACGTGCTTTGCTGCAGCGTCAGCACATTGTCGTGACGCCAGCCGTGGTAGCCGTCACGACAGGCTTTCCGCTTCTCAAGAATTTCCGCGTGCAGAAATCGCTTGAATCCTTCGAGGGTCGCCAGGGGATTACTCACCAGCAGCGTGAACCGATCCCCGACCTTGATGACCTCGCCGAACAACGCCGCTTCACGGACATAGCGACGGGCGACCTTCGGATCGACCTTCCAGCGCTTGGCGAGTTGATCCAACGTCAACGCTTCATCACGCACCTGCTCGATGCGATTTCGCACGTCAATGCGAATGGTCTCGGAAAAGAGAATTTCCGTGCGGAGCGTGGGCATATGAAAGCGCGGAGCACGGTCAGCCTTCGAGGGCACGGTATTCCGCACGCTCTTATAGGCACGATTGATACTCATGGTCCCCTGCCGCAAGGCGACCTTGACATCTTCAGGCGCATGCTTGGTGATGACTTTGCCGCGATGAATAGCGTCCTTCCCCACACCGGCAATCTTGCCCAGTTTGACAATCGTCTTGTTGCTGTTGCCGGAAGGGTGTTCGAAATTTCGAACACCCTTGTTTCGACCGCCCTCAACTTCTCGCTGCCGTCCCTCTGCGGCTAGCAGCGGTTCAAGAACTAACGCCAGTTCGACCCGTTGGAACGGCTGCAGGTTCCGGCGCCCAAACTGATTCCGAATAATCCAGGCCTTTGCCGCGTTCCGATCGGCGCACGACTGTTCGACCGTCTGATACGGGATGCCGTGCACCGTGCACAGGTCATAGCGGTTGTGCCCGTCGAGCAGTACGCCCTGCCACACGACGAGCGGATCGCGGCAGCCGTCGGCCTGCAGGTTGGCTTCAAGCGTCGCGCGTTCCTCCGGCGAGAGCGGCGGAATGAGGGCGCGGAAATCCGGATCGATGTGAATCGTCATATTTCTCTTGAATCAATTCGTGAGCGCCCTGATCGCGCCGCTCCGCGCCATGTTGGAAACGCTGAAACAGATCTCGAGCCAGCGCTGAAGATCTGGTCGCGGGACGCCCAACAGCCGGGCCGCGATGATCAGATGTTCGAGCGCCTGCTCTTCGTCGTCGCGCGACGGATCCCCTGTCGTCTCAGACAGAAAAAGCCTGTTCGGCTGCATCCCTCAGCGCCCTCCCGTCGTCCGGGCTTCGATGTACGCCCGGAAGGCCGCCATGGGAATACGCACCGTCCGACCCATCCGCACGCTGGGCCAGATGCCCTGCCGGACGTAAGACCAGGCCGTGGACGTGCAGACATTCACGAGCGTGGCGGCTTCCGGGACCGTCAGCAGGAGGGAGTCGGGTGGAAGGGTCGGGCGCCGGACGCCCGGCCGCGGGCCTGGCGCCAGCTCATCAAAATGTGTGTTATCAGACTCCGTGGACATGAGATGGAGAGTATGGGACCTTCCCTCATGGAGTCAAGAGGTAATATGTGTGTGTTCGTAGTGTCTCACGAAGTGCCGCCGAGCCAGCCACGCCGCGGTACGCGGCCGATAACGGCGATTATGTGAAGGGCGCCCGGGCGGGTCACGTCGGCACCGCGGATGGCACTCGGGGACGGCCCCGCCGACCGCGCCAGTAGGCGCCCCCACGACGCGCGGCCAGGCCCGCGGCGTTAGCTGCCAGTCGCCACGCCAAACGCGCCTAGCGCCACTGGCGCGGCCGAGCTAGAATGAAACAGATGCCCGACAACGCGGCACATGCGTGGCGCTGGGATGAGGTCTTCCACTGTTACCGCTGTGGGCACTGTCTCGTCCGGGGCGACGCGCCACATGGGCCGACTTGTCCCAAAGCGCCCCCTGCGCCAGCGATCGTTTGCGGGCGGAGCATTCCCGCGGGGCCCGATGGAACGCTCACGGCTCAATCGCCAGTTGAATCGCGGCGCCCGTCGCAAACCGCACCATGAGCTGCGATTTGCCCGCGCCGTTGTCCTGCAGCCACAGCGAAGCGGTATTGGCCTCCGGGGCCGCCGGCACGGCGGTTTCTTTCAGATTGATCGCGGTGCCCAGATGGAGCGTCTTGAACCGACTAGATCCGACCCCGAGATCGCGGGCGTTGTCCGTCCACGGCGCAATGTAGTTCGCGGCGATAGCATAGTTCGTGCCCGCGCCGACACTGATCGTAACTTCTCCGGCGGTATGAAACGCCAGCGCCGGCACACTCAAGGATCCGTAGCGCACTTCATTGCCGCTGGACACAGCCACGATTTCCACGTCGCCGGTATTCGCGCCGTTGCGAGCCCTGACGGCTTCGCCATTCGCCAGCCGGATCACGCCACTCTGCGCGGGGTTCGTGCCCACGGCCAGACTGCCCGACACCGCCGGGTTCGCACTCATCACCGACGCCACGCCCGCGCCCTGCGAGATGAGCACCTGGCCCAGCGCCGCCTGCGGCACGCTGGCCGGATCGCCCGGCACGCCTTGCGCGCCCGGTGGGCCCGCGGCCCCCGGTGCCCCGTCCGCGCCCGCGGGTCCGGTGGGTCCGGCTGGCCCTTGCGCCCCGGCCGCGCCCGGCGTCCCCGGCGGGCCCGTGGCCCCTGGCGGCCCGGCCGCGCCGTCGGCGCCCGCGGTGCCCTGTGGGCCGGGCAGGCCATCCGCGCCCGCGGGTCCGGCTGGTCCCGCTGGCCCCTGCGGCCCCGGTGCGCCGGCCGCGCCCTCGATGACCTCGATGACCGGCGGCGGATCCGTGATGACTTCGATCACCGTGTCGCTCATGGCGTCACCTCTGCCGGCTGCGTAATGTCGGCCGTCACGACCAACGAGCCGCGAATCCACGTCGTGACGATCCCCGCCTGCGTCACTTCCACGTCGTAGGTGTAACTCCCGTGCGGCAGGCCATCCGGCCCGATGCCGAGGTAGAACAGGCCGTCGGTCGGCGTCGGCACGGTGACGGCCAGCTCCACGACGGCGCCCTGCAGCTGCTGCGCCCACGACCGCACCGTGGCGCCGGTCAGGTCCACAGGCGTGTCCCCGAGCTTCAGCCGGAACTGCTGCGTCCAGGTATCGCCCGCGTAGGCCGTCAGGTTTACCAGCGAAGGTAACGCCATCGTCTCCCCCTACGGCAGGAGCGCGGCGGTGGCCCAGCACGCCAGCCCGGCCGCTTGCAAGTTGACGCGGCTGGCCACGCCCGCCGCCGCCAGCACGAAGCACACGACCGCCACGAGGATCAACACCATCCGCAGCGTCAGCGCCATCGAAGCCTCCGATCAGACGGGGTGCCCGTCGCCATACGCGCCCAGCAGCCAGGCGGTCACGCCCGTTGGCCCGGGTCCCCATTGCAACTCCGCGAAGCCCCAGTAGCCGGTGATCAACACGGGCGAGGCCGGGCGCGTGCGGACCTGATAGCCGACCGTGGACGCCGAGTGCTCATGGAAAAGCACGAGCTTCCCCGGCGCCGCGGCCGTCAGCACCAGGCGTAACAGTTGGCCGGGATACGGCACGACCGCAGGCTTGATCCCCGTGATGTCCGCATTGCCGCCCGTGGCGATCGTGACGACGGTGGCGCCGACGATCCCCGGATCCCAATCCACGTAACTGCCGGCCGCGAGCGTGACGTGCAGGTACGTGGTCGCGCCCGGCCGCGGCCCCCACACGGCGCCGAAGGCGGCGTCAGCGGTCGATCGCGTCAACACCTGGCCGTCGGTGCCGCCGCTGAACCGGTGGCCGTCGTTCCAGGCCGACGGCTGGACTTGCGTCAGATCGGACCCATCGAGCTTCGGACTGACGAACCGATGCCCCAACACATTGCTCATGCGGACACCTCAAATTGCAGCCGGCGCAACACGTCGTCAAAACTGAAGCGCGTGGACGAGGCCTGCACCGTCCGCAGCGGCGCCAACTGTGGCACGTGGAACCGTGAGAGCTGCACGCGCTGAATCAGAAAACTGCCGACCAGGTTCGTCGGCGCCGGCAGGTCGATCGCAACGAGCTTTCCCGTGCGCGTCAGCGGATCGCGCGTGGTGTAGGTCACGCGGATTTCGGGCGTGGCGAAGAGCGCCAGCTCGGCGTCCGCGGTCACCGTCGCGCCCGCGGCCGACAGCCGCCGGTCCTGAATGAAGTGTTCGATCACGCCATCCCCGCCTTCGATGGCCGCCAGCGCCGCTTGCGCGGCCACGTTATCCCGCACGATCAGCAGATAAATCTCTTCACCGTCAATCAGCGCGCGGGCGCTGATGCCCGTGACGCCGGTCAGCGCCGGCGCGACGGTAATGCTGCTGTTGTAGGCGACGGTGGCCGTCAGGCTGCCCGGCCCGCTGGCCGGGACGCCCGTCAGGCTCGAGGGCGTGACGCCCGTGTACCGGATGACTTGCTCGCCGTTGCCCACGATCGCGAACCCGCCGGACGGAAGAAACGCCCCGGGGCCGCTGACGGGAATCACCGTCGCGCCGGCGTTGACCTGGCCGGCGGGCTGCTGCAGCCCGGAGGTATCGACGGTGGGCGCCGCGGCGCCGAGTGTGGCATCGCTGGCCGCGTCGGTGTAGGTCGTCGTCGTGTTATTGGCAATCGTCGTCAGCAGCTTCAGCGCGGCCGTGTTGGCCGCCGAGCGGTACACCTTCCGGCCGATCACGCTGGCGTTGCCCGTCGGGATCTGACTCAGGGCGACTTGTTGGATCTGCGTCGTGTTGGCCGTCGGCATCCCGCCGCCCAACCCGGCATCAGGCGTCGTATCGGTGTAGGTCGTCGTCGTGTTGTCGGCCAGCGTGACGACCAGGTGGTACGCCACGAGGGTGGGGGAGGCATTGGCCGTCGTGCGATACACGCGCCGGGCCGTGACCGCCGGCGGCCCTGTGGGAATCGCCGTGAGCGGCACGACGCAGAGCGGCAACCCGGCGCTGGTGTCCCCCGTCGGCGCGAGCGGATTACTCGCCACGCTGGCCGCACTATCGACGTATTCCGTCGCCGACACATTGTCCACCAGCGCGAGCCGCCGATACGGGGCGCCGGCATCGGAGCGGTAGATCGTGCGCCCCGTCGCGCGCGGATCGCTGGACGTCGGGATCGTGACCCGCACCTGCGACCCGGGCGCCGGCCCGATCGCCCCGCTGCCGCTGCGCGGCGGGCCCAGGCCGGCATCGGCGGTCGTGTCCAGGAAGGGCCGGTCCACGCCCGCGGCGGGATCGTTGTACGCCAGCGTGGCCAGCAGATACGGCACGTCGCCGCTGCCATGACTGCGATACACGCGCCGGCCCGTGACGCGCGGATCGGACGATCGGCGGAAGCCCAGAAACCAGTCCACGGCATTCATGGTCGGATCGTTGAAGGTGAACCAGAACGGCGCCGACAGCGCCGATTCCCAGGTCTCGCCGACCACATACGCCAACCAATACCGATAGCCGCCGAGCGTGTCCAGCCCGCCGCCCGTCGCCGGCATCGGGTACGACACGCCCACCGGCCCGAACACATCCACGGGCCCGACCGGCGCCGCGGACGTCAACGGCGCACTCGGCGGTCCCGGCAGCGTTTCGCCCGCGGCCGTGCGGATCGTGGTCGCATACCGCACCGTGACGCCGGTCGGGACGTTGCCGGCGCCGAGCGGCGCCGCCCCGGTGGCGCCCGGCGCCGGGACGCCCGTCGCGCCGGTCGTCGTCACCGGCAATCCGGCGATCGCGTCGGTTTCCCCGCCGGCCGTCACGAACGTCGCGGCGTAGTAATGCTGCCCGGGATCCGGCCCGGTCCCGGCCGTCGGCGCGCCCGGCACCGGCGCGGTCGCCGGCGGATCGACCTGGCCCAGCGTGACGGACACCGGCGGCGAGGGCAACGATTCCCCGGCGGCCGATTGCCACGTGACCGCGTAGGCATGCGTGCCCGCCTCGATGCCCGTGCCCGTCTGCGCCGCGGCCACCAGCGCGACCGTGGGGTACGCGCCGGGCCCGACCAGCGAGCCCGGCCCGCCGAGCACGACGCCCGTATACGTCAGGCGCTGCTGGCTCACGACGGCCTGCCCGCCGGTTGTGGGAAACATGACCGGATCGCGCACCGGGATCATCGTCTCGCCCGGCTGAATCTGCGCCATGACCGTCGTGCCCGCGCCTTCCACCAACACGCGCGTCCGCACCTGCGAGAGATCGGTTTCAACGTGCAGATCCGCGAAACAGGTGCCGCCGGGCACGAGCGGCGCGGGCTCGTCGCCGGGTTCCTCGAGGAAGAAGTGGAGCGCCTTCGTGTAGTCCACGTACCAATAGCCGCCGATGCGATTGGCCAGGCGCGTGAGCGCGCGATTCATCTCCTCGAACGTGAAATCGATCGCCACGGCGGGCAGGTTCGCCGCGACGTACTGCGTCGTGAACCCGTCGGCGGCGCGGCTGGCCATCAGGTCCAGCACGATCGCCGTGGCCGACTGCGTGCCGTAACTCTTCAACACCTTGCGGCGATTCAGTGCGCGCGTGTAGTCGGTACACGACAAGTGATAGGCCACCAGATCCGGCCGATCGCCTTCGTACAGCTGCTGCACGACCACAATCTCGCCGGCGAACAGCCGCGCGTCTGGGGCCAGCGTCCCGCGGTAGATTTCGATCGGCTGCCCGCGCCGGATCGCGGGATACAGCGTCGGCACCGGCGTCGTGACAAACGCGCCCGCGTCGAAGGCGGGCGGATAAAAGGCCGCGGTATCCGGCGCGTGCGGGGTCTGATTGACCGTGAGCGTGGCAGTATTCGGTTCCTCGTTGATCACGTCGGTGATCACGAGATCGGCCACGCGCACGAGCGCGGACGCCAGCAGGCCTTCGATGACGACGTGAATCGGCGGCGCCGCCATTACGCGCTCGAGAGCAGCCGTTGCCCGCGCATCGACTGCGCCAGGGCGTCACCGACGACTTGCGTAATGGCCTGCCGCGTCTGCGGATCGTTGGTGCCCAGCATCCCCGTCATGTTGATGTTGACCACGGTCCCGCCCGCGCCACTCGGCACCAGGCCGCCGAAACCGCCGGCGGTGCCCGCGCCGATGCCGGCAAACGCCTGGGAGGCGTGCGCCGCCGCCTTGCGCGCCGGGTCCACCATCACGCGATCGAGCTGGCCGAATTCCCTGGCGATGCCGGTGATGAGATCGGGCACGATCGAGCCGCCGACAATTTGGGCCCACATCCAGCGAAAAATCGCCACCAGTTGTTCGCCAATGAGCCGGACGCTCCCCAGCAGCGCAGTAAACCGGTCCACGATCCAGAGCTTGATCCCTTCGTAGACCTGCTGCGCCAGCGCGGGGATCTTGCCGAAGGAATCCTTGATGATGACGTAGAGCTGCTTCGCCTGATCGCCCGCCTTGTTCCAGTAGAGGATCGCCAGCCCCACCGTCCCGACAATCGCCACGCCAAAGGCCGTGAGCACGACGGTAGACGCGCCCAGCGCCGCGCCCAATCCCGTCGCGCCAATCACCGTCACGACCGCGGCCAGCGGCCCGGCGAGACCCGCGATCACGCCGCCCAGCTTCACCACCGCGGCAATCACGGTCTGCATCCAGTCGGGGAGCTCCTGGAACGTCTGCATCAGCGGCGCCATTCGCTCGGTGACGAGCTTCCCGATCGTCTCGTCCAACTCGCCCATCTGGTTCGCCATGTTCTCGACTTGCCCGTTGTAGGTCTTCAGGTCATTCTGCGCGGCGTTGCCCGTCTTGGTGTTGATCGCCTGCAACATTTCCGCGGCACTCATGCCGGGCTTGTACGCATCCCCTAAGACCTGCTGCAGCTTCTTCACCGGGCCTTTATCGGCCGACATGTTGGCCAGCGACGTCGAGACCAGTTTCGCGGCGGCATCCAGGTCGATCTTCAGCGCGCTGGCCAAATTCGTGGTCGCCGTGAGCGCGAGCTGCATCTGCTCGGGGCCGACTTTGCCAATCGTGGTCAACGTCGCCGTGATGTCCACGATCGCTTCGTCGGCAAACCGCGTCGTTTTCTGGAATTCCCCCGCCATGTCCTGATAGGACTTGATGACGGCCGGCGTGGCGTTGCCCGTCGCCTGCAAGGCCGTGGTCAGGCGGTTGACGGCCTCCTGTTCCTCGGTGAACGCCTGGATGAACGGCCGCGCCGACGCGACGATCGTCGTCACGACCTGATTGACGGCTTTGCCCGCGGCGACCGCCTGCTCCTGCGTCAGCTTGAAGGATTTGTCTGCGGCCGGGCCGACGGTTTCCGCCTGCTTTTGGAAGCCGGCCATCGCCGCGCCGGCTTCCTTCGTCGCGTCGATGAAGGAACTGAAGTCGGCCAGCAGCGTAGCGGTCAGAGCCATGACGTTACCGGCGGCGCGTCGTGCGCGCCTGCTCGTCCACGAGATACGCGATCAGCTCGTCATAGACGCCTTGCGGCACGTCCTGTAGATCCGTCCAGGTCCAGCCCATCACGCGACAGACGTCAAAGTCCTGTCGGGTGCGGTCCCGCCAGAGAGGGTTTTTTTTTCGGCGTCGCGCGCCGCCTCGGTCGCCGCCTGATGCGCCTGAATCGCGCGCTGGACTTCCATGTAGGCCGCGCTGTCGAGATGATCCAGTGCGGCGCGCACGACCGCCGGCGGCTGGTCGGCAATCACCAGCGGGCGCCCGTCGGCATCCTGAAATGACCAGTCCAGCAGGTACGCGAGCACCATCGCTTCCCCGGCGGCAATCGGATCCAGTTCCATCTGCGGCGTGCTGCCCGCCGACAGCGCCAGCGGGCGCGTAGCGGCCCGCAGGAAGGCGCGATACTCGCCCGCGGTCAGATCCTGCTTGACGATCAGAAAATCGCCCTGGGACAGTTCCAGGCGTTCGGTCGCCGGGCGTCGGACGCGAATCGACATACGCTCAGATCCCTTTCAGCGTGGCTTCAAACGCGGCGCCCGTGACGTGGTGTGCATCAATCGGCCAGCGCCACGCGCCGCCTTTGTGCGGCGCTACGAACATCAGGCCGGGCTGCGCTAGCAGATACGGGTCACTGGCGACGATCGTCCCGGTGACGCGCCACGCGCCCGACAACGGGTCACGCGCCAGCCGGTAGCCAGTCACTTCGGCGGCCGTGAGGTAGGCCGCCTTCACCAGCCCGCGCGCGCCGCACAGCGTCCCCGCCTCCAGCATTACGCCGTCGGGTCGGCCCGCTCGCGGTCCGGCTGCCGCTCGCGGTCACGCCGATCGCGGTCCTGCTGCTCGCGATCGCGCTGCGCCGCTTCCATCCGCATGAGCAGCAGCGTATCGGGCGGCTCGATCGTCCACGGCCCGGCCGCGACAAACGATCCGGTGATGGTGACCGCGCCATCCGCCGGGCACTCCAGGCCCGCCGACAGATAGGCCAGGCCTTTGAACATATGCGTCGGCGTGACCGTGGACGGAATCAACTCCAGCATCACCGGGACCACGCCCATCGCGATCCGCAGGAAGTCGGGTGACGACAGCTCATCCCACACGCCGCCGATATCGCCCTCGACGTTCGGCAATCCCAGCACGTAGACCTTGTTGGTGTCGCCGAAGCACGTCACGTCTTCCTTGTCGCGCTCCAGATCCAGCGTCCAGTTGTTGATGGACGCGATCGCCACCGTCGTCGCGCCGCCGGTGGGATCCATCTTGATTGAACCAGTGCTGCCATGTCGTCGGGCCATCGGGATACCTCACACAATCGGATAACTCATCACCGCGTACTGCCCGCCGCCGTGGTGCCAGGTCACCGCGTTGATCGGGTCCAGCTCGGGATACGCCACGCGCTCGAGCCGCTGACACGCCATCACCTGATAGCCGGCGGGCGACAGGTCCAGCTGCGCGCCGTGCAGCAGGACATGAATCCGCGCCGCGGCCGTGCGGCTCGGCGTCTTGCTGGCGTTCAGGATCACGGCCTTGACCAGATACACCGTCGTCTCATAGAGCGTCTGACGGTCCAGCGCCGGCTGCTCGCTGTGGTCGATCAGCGCCGCAATGACAAACGCCGTCGCGCCGGCGGGCGCGCGGCCCCAGAACACACCATCGGGACACAGGCTCGTGAGCGTGGCGTCATTCGCCAGCACTTCCATCACGGCCGCATCCACCAGGCCGCTATCGCTCATTGGCCGGTCACTTTCAGCCCGGTCTGCCGCACCTCGTCGACCACGGCCTTGACGAAGGCATCCCGCGCACGCCGCGTCACCGGCGTGAACACCGGCCGCGCCGGCACGCGGCTCGTGCCGAACTCGACGTGTTCGGCATACGGCGCCGTCACCGCGATCCGCGTGAACACCCGGCCGGGCGTGCGGCCGGGTTCGCGCTGGACGATCACGCTGGCGCGCAACCGGCCCGTCACGACGGGCAACCGCCCGCGAATCTCCTCGGCGGCCTGCTCGGCGATCGTGCGCTGCTGCGCCGCCGCGTCGGCCGTCAGATCCGGCGTCAGCGTGGCCAGCTCGCGCTGCCACTCGGTCACGCCGTCCAACTGCAGCCGGATGCTCATCAGCTTTGCAGGTCCGCGACGAGTTCCATCGTCTCGCCGCGCGACTCGACGTCGATCACGCTGGTGATCTGGTAGACGTGCGACTGGAACCGCATGCGGGTATCGGTCGTGACGCCAGGGTGATAGTCGCCTTCCACGACGTGCGAGACGTGCGTGATCTGCGTCCCGGCCAGCGCCGCTTCCGCGTCGCGCGCCGTCGCCGGGCGGATGCTCACGTACCACACGGGCGGATCCAGCGCCGTCCAGACTTCGGTGTAGCCGCCTTCCCCGTCGGGCGTGCGCGTCGGGTGCTCAAACGAGACGACGTGCCGCCGTTGCCCGCGCGTCGGGATGGCCATCAGGCGAAGGCCTCATCGCGCGTGCGGCGTAACCGCAGCGACAGCCCGGCCCAGAAGGGTTCATCATCGGCGCCCGTATCGTCGCCGCGGTGTTCCCACAGATGGCCCAGCGTGTACAGCGTGGCGGCCTGCACGACGGCGGGCGCCGTGATCTCCGTCCAGTCCGGATCGGCCCGCTCCCCGATGTAGTCGTAGACGATCGCGCTGGCCTGCGACAGTAACAGGGCAATCTCCGGATCGCGCGCCGGGTCGCTGACGTGGATCTGCAGCTTCGCGTCCTCGAGCCGGGCCAGCATCATCGCGGCCCCCGCGGATCGCGCAAGTCCCGGCCGCCCTTCACCATCAACTGCCAGTCCGGCGAATGGCGCGGGGCGCCCGTGGTCGTGCGCCCGCAGTACCACGCCGAGCCGCCACACGTCACGAGATCCCCGACGTCGTACGTCTTGCCGGGCACATGCACGCCGTGATAGCGCAGCCCTTGGCCATCCGTGCCGTTGATGCCGTCGATCCCGTCCCGGCCCGCCGGGCCGGGCGGGCCGGGCACTGGCGCGCGCGTCTCGAGGGTAGAAACACGCTGCGCCAACGGGTCGATCAACCCGCGAATCGTCACGCCGAGAAACTCCGCCAGCACGTCAGGCCGCATAGGACAAGCCTTCAAGCGACTTCAGGAAGGCCGCGCGGAATTCTTTTTCCTCGTCCTCCTCATCCGGTGGCGGCTCGTCCTCGTCGGGGTCAGGCTCGGGTTCCGGCGTGGCCGGCGGGGCGGGCGTCGGCGGCGCCGGCTTGCTGAACGGATCGTCCTGATCGCGCTTATGTAACGCGGCCAGGCTGAAGTTCTGCTGTTGGATCATTGGACTATCGCCGCCTTCTACCTTGCCCAGCCCGAAGTACTTAAAGCGCGCTTCGTTGGGCGAGAGCACGCCGGCGCCGACGGCATCCGCCGCGGCTTTGACGCGCACGGACGTCACCATCCAGATCAGATCATCGAGATCGAATTCGGTGCCGAAGGGCGACTTCAGCTCGAGTCCCGCATCCAGGCTGGCCTCGAAGTTCGCCAACAGCGACTGCAAGCACTGGCTATGGTATTTGGCTAATAGCGTTTCAAGGTCACTCGTGGGCGCGTCACTGATGTCCAGCAATTGCGGCGGGACGTGGAACGCGCTACACACGTTCGCCGCCGTCCAGTTCAGTTGCTCGATCAGTTGCGAGTCGGAGGCGTTGACGGTCATCGCCTCGTACTTCATGCCGCCGCTGAGCACGGCGACGTTGCCCACATTGGCGCCTGAGAACTTCTCCTGCCATTCCGCCTTCCAGCGATCGACCTGTTCCTTGCTCACGCCTTCGGGCGTCGTGAGCACGCCGCCGGGATGCGCGCCGGAGCGAAAGAACTTCTCACTCCCGGTCTGCATCGTCAGGCCCATCTGCGCGGCCATCCCGCAGGCGTAGAGCGGCGTCACACCGATGAGCGGGTGAAACAACGTCACCATCGGGTCGTGGATGATCTCGCGCGCCGGGACCACCACATCGTACTGCGCGCCCTCCGGCCCGACCGAGACGCCCGTCAGGTCATCGCGTTTCAACCCGTAGTAGACCGAGCCGTCGGGCGCGATCAGCGGCGTCACGCGCAGCGGATCCAACACGTACAGCGCGGACACCACGCCGCGCTGATCGCGTTCCTTCAGCACGTACGCATTGCCGGCGGTGAGCTTGCTCGTGATCCACTGCTCGACGAACTTGTTGACCGTCTGATAGTGATTTGGCTGGCGTAAGACCGGCGAGTACGCGGGATTCGAGGTTTCCTCCCACACGCCGTCTTCCGTTTCGGCCACGAGCCGCAGATGCAACTTGCCAATGTCCGTCGCGATCAGCGTGACGCACCCGTACACGGCGAAATAGCTGAGAGCCGATTGCGTGGTAATCGGCGGATAGTTCTGCTGCCAGGCGCCCGTAAACGGCTCGCGCACAACCGGCAGCCACCCACCGCCGAGCGTGCCCGCCGGCGGCGACAGGGCCGTCGCCGGGCGGGCACGGGTGATCTCGTAGCCGAAGAGCCGCATGTTAGGCCTTGCCGTTGCGCACCGTCGGCGCGTCGGCCTGCATCATCGTCCCGGCTGGCGCCGGATACGCCGCGCCCGTGAGGTATTTCACGGCGTTTGCGGAGGCTTTTGCCCAATTCACAAACCGCTCCGCGCGCAAGCCGACCGTGTTGGTCTGCCACAACGAGACGAAGACGGTCGTGGCATCGGCCGGGGACGCCGGCGCGCTATCCATCTGCAGCGAGGCTTCCTGCGACGAGTCGATCGTCACGCCACCATCATCGGCGTACAGGATCAACTCCGGCTGCAGCGCGATGACGTTCGTGCCCACGGCATTCGACGTGATGAACGTGAGGCCCTTGTAGCTCCCGCCGTTGATCGTGACGCCCGGATACTGCGGCGAGCCGTCGAGATTCGATCGAAACGACAGCGCCAGCGCATTGGCCGCCGACATGATGAACACCACGCCATCCACCGCGATGTTGTTCGTGGAGAAGTGCGCGATGAGGCCCATGATGTCGGCCATGGGATTCGTGGTCGCCGCCGCCGTCGGTGCGCCGTTGGTGATGCTCGCGGGATTGACGCCGGCGACCGCGGCCACCGCCGGATCCGTGAACTGTTGATCGAGGAACTGCGCAATGCCTTTGATCATGTCATTGCGCACCAACGCCTCTGCGCTGGGATTTGAGAGCTTGATCAGCTCCTGCGTGAGCACGATGATGCCCGCGGCCTTCGTGATGCTCAGTGACGTGCTCGAGAACGCGAGCTTTGTAACGGGCTTTGGTTTCGACTCACCGACCCACCCGTACGTGCCGCCGGCCGTCTGACTTGGCACCTTCGTGTTGAACGGGACCGTGCGAAGACCTGGAATCTTTCCCAGAATCGTGGCAGGCCGCAGCAGCTCGAGAAATTCGTTGCTGATGTTCTGATTCACCAGCGGCGCGGCCCACGTCGCATCCGTCACGGTGCCCGGTGCGACGGCCGCCTTGAGGAACAGCGCGACTTCCGGCGTGGAGTCGTCCCAGCGTTTGGCGTACTCCACGCAATCGCGGATCTGGCCGGTGCGTTCCAGAATGCGCGCGCACGCGGCGCGGACAAACGCGGTGCCCGGCGCCACGTTCGGCCGCACCGACACTTGTCCGGCGTAGCTGTTGAGCCGCAGCGTCGGCGCCGCCAGCGGCACGGCGGTCGCGCTGCTGATCTGCATCTTCTCCAGCTCGCGCCAGCGCACGAGATCGGCATCGAGGTTCTTCACTTGCGCGGCCAGCCCGTCGTGCTCTTCGGCCTGATCGGGCGCGAGTGTCGCGCCATCGTCGGCGCCGGTCTGCAGGATGTCGGTCATACGCGCGGTAAACGCGGCGCGCTTGTTCTCTAAGTTCTGGATGTGTTCAGCCGTCGTCGGTTTGGCCATCGTGGGCCTCGTGCTCGTGCGGCCCGCAACGCCGGGCAAGGTCAGGCCAGACGCGGCCAGGTGCGGTAAGTCCAAACTTTTGATCGTGTGGATGGTGGTCTCCACGTTCGCCGGCACCGTGACGAGCGACAGCTCGCAGATTTCCGTTTGCAACAGGTGCATGCCACCAGACGGCAGCGCCTTGATGCCGTCGGCGCCGCCGAGCGGCCGGAACCCGATGCTGACGCCGGTCATCAGCCCGGCCTGGATGCTGTGCCAGGCTTCGTTTACGCGGTCACGTACGGCGCCCGGCTCGGCGATGTCCGGCAGCGTGGCGGTAAAGGCGATCCCGTCCCGCCGCGCGGTCAGCGTGGCGCGGCCGATCGGCCGTTCGCGGTCGTGATGCAGCAGCAGCGGCAGGGGATTACGGAAGGTGGCGCCCAGCGGCTCCAGAATGTCGCCGCGGCGATCCGGCGTCGGCGTGGACGCCAGTCCGGTGATGGTGCGCCGCGGGCCGTCGAGAGCTTTGATGGACAGCAGCGCGTAGGCCCGGTCGAGCATGGCCCGACAGGGTAGCGCGGCCTACCAGGCGGGCCGGGTTTTTCGGGTTTTATTCGGCGGCTCGGACAGCGCGCGCCGAATCACTTCCGGCAGACTCATGTCCTGGCGGCGCGCCGCCGCGCAGTAGCGATCAAATTGCTTCGTCGGCAAGCTGATCGTCACCTTGATCGACGGGTCCAACGGATCGAGCGGCGGCCGTCCGGTGCGTTTCATCATGACGATCCTGTGAAGATAAATAACTCGGGTGTGACCGCCGGCCCGGCCTGATCGCGGTGCATGGCGTCCAGCGCCATGACCAGCGCCGCCACGCCATCGATCCGCTCCGTCGATTTCTGCTTCGAGGGCTGGATGTTGCCGGCGTGGTCCACGTCTACCGCCACGTTGGCCACGTTCCACCGCAGGATCGGGTGCCCGTCGTGCCGCAGCGTGCGCGCGAGTACCGCGGCCTCGAGGGCTTTACTCGGCGCCGACAGCGAGGCCTTCCCCTGCCGCATGCGGACGCACGTAAAGGCGTCCACCTGCTCGAGCTGCGAGACGAGGTGGGTCGCATTCCAGGGATCGTAGGCGACGAGCCGCACGTCGTACGTGTCGCGCCAGTCGTGCAGCAGCGCCCGCACCGCGTCGTAGTCCACCGTCGGGCCGGGCGTGGCGGTGAGCATCCCCCTCCTTGCCCATTCATCGTAAGGGACGCGGTCCCGCGTGACGCGCCGCGGGATGGTATCGGTCGGGCAGAAAAACTGCGGCAGCACGGTAAAGCCGGCGCCGTCGTCGTCGGGAAACACGGCGACGGCCGCGGTCAAGTCGGTCGTGGTGCTCAAGTCCAGGCCGACGTAGCAGCGTTTGCCGACGAGGGCCGCACGGTCGATCGGCGCACAGCAGGCGTCCCAGCTCGCCAGCGCGATCCACCGCACGGCCTGTTCAGTCCATTGCGACAGATAGAGCCGCCGGAACGCGGCTTCCTGTGCGGGAATCTCTTTCGCGCGCTGACACGCGGCCCGCATCTCCTCCAGCGACCGGAAGTCGCCGAGCGCGGGATTCGCGCGGTGCCACACGGCTTCATCCGTCCAGTCCGCATCAATGGGCGCCTCATAAATCACGCTGAGGAACGTCGGATCAATCTCAGGATGCGCGAGCACTTTTTTTCCGTGCTGGTACAGCTCCCACAGAATCGAGTGGCGGTCGTAGCCGGCCGTGCTGATGGCGACAACGAGCGGTTGCGCCCGCGCGCCGGTGCTGGACGCGAGCACATCCCACAGTTCGCGCGTGGGCTGCGCGTGGAGTTCATCGAACAGAATCCGAGAGGCGTTCAGACCGTGCTTCGAATACGCCTCCGCGCTGATCGCGCGATACACGCTGCCGCTCTTGCGATGCACGATCCGTTTCTGCGAATCGACAATCTCGCACGCGGCCGACAGCTCGGCATCGAAGCGAATCATTTGCGCTGCGACGTGGAACATCAGCGCGGCTTGTTCCTTGTCCGCGGCGGCGCTGTAGACTTCTGCGCCCATCTCGCCATCGAACAGCAGCCCATCGATCGCCAGCGCCGCGCACAGCTCGGTCTTGCCGTTTTTCCTCGGCAGCATCAAAAGGCACGTCCGGTACTGCCGGCGCCCCGTCGCGGGATTCGTGCGGAATAGCGCGCGGATAATCCGTTCCTGCCAGGGACGGAGATTAAATAATTCCCCCGCGGCCGGGCCTTTGGTGTGCTTCAACAGATTGAGCAGCCGCACCTTCTCCGCCGGCACGGGATCGCGGCGGGCCATCAGTCGGCCGTGAACACCACAACGGTGAATTGCCGTTGCGCGATGCCGAAATTATTCCGGGCCGTCAGCGTGTAGGTCGTGGTCACCGTCGGAAACACCAGGACAAATCCCGTCGTGGCCACGCTGCCGATGCCGGGATCAATCCGCACCGTCGCGCCAAAGTCGGGCACTTCCCACCGCAACACGGCCAACCCGCCTTTTGAGACGCGCGCGCTGTCGGCGCCAAAACTCACGATGTCGGGCGCGCGCTGCTGCTGGCCCGTGCCGCCGCACGTGGTCGTGGCGCTGGGGCTACACGGCGTCGTGGGACAGGTCGGGCACGTCGGGTTCGTGGTGCCCGCCGTCGTCACGATGGGCGTGGGCGACGTGGGTAAGGTGACGTTCGTCGTGACGATCGTCGCCGGGTCGCAGCCGACGGCGCCGACGAGCAGGAACAGCGGCAGGACTCGTGGCATTCTGGCCTCCCCTTTGGTTACACCGCCGCGCCCCACTTGCTGGCCGGCGCCGCCGTCTTCGGCTGCAGCAGCCGCGCCCGTAGTGCGAGCACGCACCCACTCAGGACGCGCGTCCACGCCAGCTCGCGCTGGTCCAGCCCCTTCAGCGCCTTCACGGACAGCCGCCGGCGCCGCTGGCCGCGCACTTCCGCCAGGCGGTCCACCGCATGCGCGCCTTCCAGCGCCAGCTCCCCCTCGAGCGCGCCCACGACGTAGCCCGCCAGCACGCGCGCCACGAACGCCCGGCCGTCGTCCCCTAACGCCTCGAGCTGCCCCTCGGTGGGCTGCCAGGGCGGCCCCGCCGGCGTCCGATAGGCGTGTTCGCCGGGTCGGAACGTCCCGCGCACCAGGTGCGCCTCCAGTGGGATCCGGTTCTGCCCGCCACTCCGACCGGGTCTACCTGGCATGATCTCGCTCCTGGCACGGGTTCACAGATGGCACGGCGTCACATCTGGCACGGGTTCGCAGGTGGCACGGGGCCGCAGTTGGCATGAAAAAGCTCGGTTTTAGGCCTGATTCCGCGGAAATGGTTGCGCGGCGG
>Ga0137422_1000093_pt1 | contig 23714 bp, 34 predicted proteins | sample EasRivERMZT551_2_FD_102330 | JGI IMG/M metagenome (GOLD analysis project Ga0137422, IMG submission 102330) | Soil microbial communities from meander-bound floodplain in the East River, Colorado, USA - East River MetaG ERMZT551_2 | ecosystem: Environmental > Terrestrial > Soil > Floodplain ... | reverse complement strand
CCAATGTGCATCTTGAGCTTATGTGACCCATGCCTAATGCCCTAGAGACGCCGAAGAAACCCCAGCGTATCGAGGCGTGGAACCGGAACGCACCCCGACGTGACGCGGGGGTGACGGCAACCGCCGCGCCCCCGCAAGACCCGATCGCGTTCATCAACGCGCTGACGCACACGAAGGGATCTTTCGCCGGCCAGACGTTCAACCTCCGGCCCTGGCAACTGCGGATCATCAAACAGATTTTCAAGAAACGGCGCGACGGGCTGCGCCAGTACCGAACCTGCCTCTTGATGCTGCCGAGAAAGAACGGCAAGACCGAGCTCGCGGCGGCGATTGCGCTGTACGGCTTACTGGCCGATGGCGAAACCGGCGCCGAGGTGTACTCGGCCGCCGCGGATCGCGACCAGGCCGGCCTGGTCTTCGGCGTGGCGAGCCAGATGCTCCGGAACGATCCGGCGCTCTATGCCGGCTGTTACGTGGTCGAGTCCCAGAAGAAGATCCACCATCAGGCGTCCGGCAGTTTCTACCGCGCCATCTCGGCCGAGGCGTACAGTAAGCACGGCTTCAACGCCTCGATGGTGATTTACGACGAGCTCCACGCCGCGCCCGATCGCCGGCTGTACGACGTGCTCTCGACGTCGATGGCGGCGCGGAAACAACCGCTGCTCCTGGTGATTTCCACCGCCGGCTATGACCGGCATTCGATTCTCTGGGAGCTCTACGCGCACGCGAAGAAGGTGCAAGAGAAGCCCGAGATCGATCCGTCGTTCCTGCCGATCCTGTACGAAGCGCCCGAGGACGCCGACTGGACGAAGAAGCGCGTCTGGCAGAAGGCGAACCCGGCGCTCGGGGATTTCCGCTCGCTCGAGGAGATGCAGACGATGGCCGCCCGGGCGAAGGAGATCCCGGCCCAGGAGAACAATTTCCGCCGGCTGTACTTGAACCAGTGGACGGAGCAGGCGTCGCGGTGGATCCAGATGCCGACCTGGGACGCCTGCCAGACGGCCGCGCCGATCGAGGCGCTCCGTCGCCGGCGCTGTTACGTCGGGATGGACCTCAGTACGACGACCGACTTGACGGCGCTCGTCGCCGTCTTCCCGGACGAGACCGGCTTCGATGTGCTGGCGCGGTTCTTCGTGCCGGCCGCCCGGATCGTCGAACGCAGCCGGCGCGACCACGTCCCGTACGACGAGTGGGCGCGGCAGGGGATGATCACGGCGACGCCGGGATCGGTCGTGGACTACGAAGCGATCCGCACGGTGCTCCAGGGCTGGGCCGCCGAGTTCTCACTCCAGCAAATCAGCTTCGATCCGTGGAACGCGACCGACCTGGTGACGCGGCTCCAGCAGCAGGACGGGTTACTCTGTCTCGCGATGCGGCAAGGCTTCGCGTCGCTCTCGGCGCCGACCAAGTCGCTGGAGCAGGCGATTCTCGGGCGCCGGCTGCGCCATGACGGGCATCCGGTGCTCCGGTGGTGTGTCAGTAACGTCGCGGTCGAAGGCGACCCAGCGGGCAACCTGAAGCCGTCCAAGACCAAGTCCACCGAACGCATTGACGGCGTCGTGGCGCTCATTATGGCCGTCGATCTGATGAACCGCCAGGCGAAGACGGTGGCCCCGAGTTATCAGATGCTGGTGGTCGGATGAAGCCACGAGGCCGTCCGCGGATCGCGGTCGATGACGAATCGGTCAGCGTCCATTTCCGGTTGCCGGCGAAGCAGTACGATCTGACGCAGAAACAGGCGGACCAGGCCCGGATCCCACTGTCGGAGTGGCTGCGAAAAGCTGTGGACCGGGCCTGTCGCGAGAAGGCGAAGGTCTGACCTACCCTGTCAGACCACAAAGGGGGACGGAATGATTTCGACGCTCATCTCGGTCGTGATTGTGCTCGTGATCCTCGGCCTCGCCGTGTATCTCATCGAGACCTACATCCCCATGCCCAATCCCTTCCGGGTGGTGATTCGGGTGGTGATCGTGATCGGCCTGCTGCTTTGGCTCGCCCGACTCGCGGAGTTGTGGAGTTTCTAGCATTTCTGTGGCCATAATTCGCTGACCTGTGGCGGGCAGTGCTTCACTGCCTGCCGTGGACCGTGCCTATGCGCTCTTAGAGATCAAGTCGGTCGATACTGGCGCTCGTCGCTTCTCCGGCATCGCGTCCACGCCGGAGCTCGATCGGCAAGGCGAGATCGTCGATCCCGCCGGCGTCACGTTCCGGAACCCGCTGCCGCTGCTCTACCACCACGATCACAAACAACCGCTCGGGCGCGTCATGTTGACGGCGACGCCGGACGGGATCCTGTTTGACGCGGTGCTCCCCACGCTCGATGAGCCGGGTCCGCTCAAAACGCGCGTGGACGACGCCTGGCAGTGCATTAAGGCGGGTGTCATCACCGGCGTCTCGATCGGCCTGCGGATCCTCGGCGACGGCGCGGAGTACCTCAAGTCCGGCGTCCGCCGGATCAGTAAATCCGAAATCTGCGAAGTGTCACTCGTCACGATCCCGGCAAACGCCGGGGCGACGATCTTGACCGTCAAGTCTCTAGCACCACCTACCAGGGAGCGATCTGTGATGAAGCAAACAGCCGCGGAGCATATCGAAGCGTTGGAAAACAAGCGGGCGGCGTTGGCGGCTCGCATGGTCACGATCATGGAAGGCACGGCCGAGGACGGCGCCACGCTCGGCGACGAGCCGGCGGCGGAGCACGACGGGCTGCGCGACCAGGTGAAGAGCATCGACGCGGATCTCGGCCGGTGGCGGGAACACGAAGCGCTGCAGATTACCAAGGCGGTCCAGGTGCCGGCGCCCCAGCCGGGCGTCATTCGTCCCTACTACGCGCCCGTGTCCGTGCGGCCGAACGTCCCGCCGGGCATCAAGCTCGCGCGGTTCGCGATCGCCAAGTTGGCCTCCCGGCTCGAGGGCTGCGACGCGGCGGTGTACGCCGAGAAGCGGTGGAACGATTCGACGCCGGAAGTCGCGCTGGCCATCAAAGCGGCCGTCGCGGCCGGCAATACCACCGATGCGACTTGGGCGAAGCCGCTCATCAATTCGGCGATCGTCGAAGACTTCCTGCCGCTGCTCCGCGCCGCCACCATCGTGGGCAAGATCGACGGGCTGAAGAAAGTCCCGTTCAACGTCCAGGTGCCCTCACAGACGGCCGGCGGCACGTACAACTGGGTCGGGGAACTGAAGCCGAAGCCGGTCACGTCGCTGGCGTTCGCGATGGAGACGCTCGCGTTCAACAAGGTCGCGGCGATCATTGTGCTGTCGCAGGAGCTCGTCCGCTTCTCGAACCCGTCCGCGGAGGCGCTGGTCCGCGACGACATGGTCAAGGGCATCGCGGCGTTCATTGATGGCCAGTTCATCAATCCGGCGGTCGCGGCGGTCGCGGGCGTCAATCCGGCCTCGATCACGAACGGCGCGCCGACCGCGGCGGGCACAGTGTCGCCGCTCGCCGACATCCTCGGGCTGATCAACCACTTCGCCACGAACGGGATCCCGGTGGACGGGCTGACGTTCCTGTTGTCGCCCGCGAACGCCTTGGCGCTCTCCTTCCGGACGAACTCGGACGGATCGCCGGAGTTTCCAGGGATCGGCATCAACGGCGGGACGTACAAGGGGCTCCAGTTCATTACGTCGAACGTGCTCGGCACGAACGTCGTCGGCCTCCAGCCGGGACTCATCCTGTTCGCGGACGACGGTGGCGTGACGATCGACGCGAGCACCGAAGCGTCGCTCCAGATGGACAACGCGCCGATGTCGCCGGTCGATGCGACCACGGTGTACGCCTCGATGTTCCAGATGAACGCGGTCGCGCTGCGGGCCGAGCGGTACATCACCTGGAAGCGCGTCGGGACGAACTCGGTGAAGTACCTCACGGCGGTCGCCTGGCCGTCACCGTCCGGGACCAGCGTCACCGTGGCCACGGGCAAGTCGAAGGAATAGCGTGGCGCTGCTCGACCGATTGCGGGCGGTGTTCTCGCCGGGGCCACGGGCGCCGGCGGCGGGCACGGGCGGCTATTGGCCCGTGGTCCGCGAGTCCTACACCGGCGCCTGGCAGCACAACGACGAGATCCGGCTGGAGGTGGCGTTGGCCAATCCGGTCGTCTTCCGCTGTGTGTCGCTGATTGCGTCCGATATTGGGAAATTGCCGCTCCGGCTCGTCGCCGTCGATGCCAACGGAATCTGGCACGAGACGACGAGCCCGGCGTTTTCGCCCGTGCTCCGGAAGCCCAACAGCTACCAGACAACGGGGCAGTTTCTCGAAACCTGGATGATCTCGAAACTGCTGTACGGCAACACGTACGTCCTCAAAGATCGGGATGCGCGCGGCGTCGTGACGGCGCTGTACGTGCTCGACCCGTGCCGCGTCAAGCCGCTCGTCTCGCCGGACGGCGCCGTCTACTACGAGCTCCAGACCAATGAGCTCGCCGGCATCGTCGGCACCGTGCTCGTCGTGCCCGCGAAGGAGATCATCCACGACCGGTGGAACTGTGCCTTTCATCCGCTCGTGGGCCTGTCGCCGCTCTACGCCTGCGGCGGCGCGGCCAGCCAGGGGCTGGCGATGCAAGCGGCGAGCACGACGTTCTTCTCGAGCGGCGGCCGACCGTCCGGGATGCTGATTGCGCCGACCGAGATCGATCCACAGACGGCGCAGCGGTTGAGCGAGACCTGGCACGCGCTCGGCGCCGGCAAGACCGCCATTGTCGGGAACGGCATGAAGTACGAGGCCGTCGGCTCATCGGCGGAAGAGTCGCAGTGGATTGAACAGGCGGGATGGACGGCGAAGACGATCGCCGGCTGTTTCGGCGTCCCGATCTCGATGGTCGATAGCAGCCAGCAGCCGCCCTATGCGAACTCTGAAGCGTCGGCGCTCCAGTACCACAGCCAGTGTCTCCAGACGCATCTGACCGCGATCGAGGTCGCGCTCGACTTCGGCCTGGAACTGCCGGCGCCGTACGGGACCGAGTTCGATCTCGACGACCTGATCTGGATGGACACCGCGACGAAGACGAAGGCGGCGCATGACGCGATCGGCGCCGGCGCCATGACGCCCAACGAGGCGCGGCGGAAGTACTTCGGCCTCGGGCCGGTGCCGGGCGGCGACACGCCGTACCTCCAGCAGCAGTACGTCTCGCTCGAGGAGCTCGCGAACCGCGATCTCGGCGTCACGGCGCCCGCTCCCCCGGTGAGTCCCGTTTTGGCCACGGAGACGCCGGACGGGGAGGCGTCGTGACGCTGACGTACTCGCGCGTCACGCTCGCGGGGCCGCTCTGGACGACGGCGGAAGTCAAAGCGATCCAACTGCGGATCACCGACGCCGCGCACGATGCGGACATCGACGAGAAGTTGGCGACCGCGCAGGAAGCCGTGCTTGCGTACCTCGGGCCGGCGGCCGATGCGGCGTGGACGCCGGCGTCCGCGCCCGTGGCCGTCAAGCACGCCATCCTGCTGCTGACCGTCCACTTCTACGAACATCGCGGCGACGACTTCACCGGCCAGACCAACCGGCAGGACGCGGTCATCTGGAAGGAGCTCCAGAACCTGCTCGCGTTCTATCGCGATCCGGCGCTGGCGTAGCAATGGGGATCGGGTCGTACCGGCATCTGGTGACGCTCGAGCATCCGGCCGTGGTGCTCGATCCGCCGACGTGGTACTGCGCGGTGCAGCCGGCGGGGACGCAGGCGATGGAGGGGTTGGCGGCGTTCTTCATTCGCGGCCGGTTCCATCCGGGCATCGGGCTCGAAACCCAGATCGTGTTCGAGGGCCGGACGTTCCAGGTCCAGGCGGTGAACGACCTCGACGAACGCCACCGAGAGATCCAGGTGACGGCGGTCGAGGTCGTCGGCCGCGGGACGACGCCGAGTGGGACGCCGGTCAACGTGCCGCCGTCGATTGTCGAGGGGCCGGAGAGTACGACGATTGACGCGGGCGACGTCGTGCTCCTCACGGTGATCGCGGCCGGCGCGGCGCCGCTCGCGTACCAGTGGACGAAAGACGGCGCCGATCTTCCCGGCGAGATCTACCAGTTCCTTGAGACTGGGCCGATCGTAGATACGGCCGTCTACGGCGTGCGGGTCTCGAACGTCTACGGCTCGGTGACGGCGACGGCGACGGTCACGGTGCGGCTCACGTATCAAGAGCAAGTGATCTTCGATGGCGCGTCGGACTATTGGCCCTTGGACGATCCGAGTGGAAGCTCGGCAAGGAATCTCGCGATGGCAAATCCCGGCACGATCAGCGGCGGCGTCACGCTCAATTCGCCGGGGGTGACCGCCGACTCCAAGGCGATGACGTTCGATGCGACGACAGGGAAGATCCTCACGGCGACGGCGCTCACCGTCCCGGTCACGGCGACGATTGAATATTGGTTCAAGCAATCTGTGTCGAGTGCCGGTCAACGTCCAGCATTGACGATCCGTCCGGAAGCGAGTTTATTCGTTGGCACGAACTCAAATGTGGCCGAAGTGTGGTTAGGCGGTGGGTTAATCGACGGGCCGCGGAATGTGCGGGATAACCAATGGCATCACATGGTCGTGGTACTGACGACTGGTGCTTGCGCGATCTATATCGATGGCGCGCTAGATATCAGCGTCACAGAGGCGCATGGGGCGCATACAGGCCTCGCACGGATCGCCTTCGACGATACTGGGACCAATTCCTGGCTCGGCTCCTTGCAGGACGTGGCGATCTACCCGCGGGCCTTGAGTGCGGCCGAGATCGCGGCCCATTACGCGCTCCGGGTGCCGTGATGAACGCCCAACTAAAAATCACCGGCCTCGACGAGCTCCGCGCGGCGCTCAAGAAGCTGCCGGCGGATCTCCAGCGCGAAGCGGCCGTGATCGTCCAGGCGCAGGCGGAACAGATGGCGGTCGAGGCTCAGGGCGCCATGCCGAGTGTGACGGGCAATCTCCGATCACACGTACGGGTCGAACTCAATAGCGATGTGGTCGGCGGCGTCAGTGCGCGAGTCCTCGCGACGGCGAAGCACGCCTACCTCTGGGAAACCGGCGGCAATCGGCAAGAGCGCCACTGGAAAAAGAACAACAAGAGTACCGGCGTGATGACGCCGGCCAACAAGTTCATTCCGATCGCGCAACTGCGGCGGCGCGTCATGGTCGCGGCGCTGGTGGACGTGGTCGAGCGGGCGGGGTTGACTGTCACAACCTCGACCGCGTAACCGATTGACAGTCAGGAAAGCATCAGGGGGTTCTTATGCCAGCTCCAGCCGCACCAACCAACAATCCAGGCACCCACGGCAAAGAAGGCGTGATCGCCGCGAAGCTTAACGCCGGAGACGCCTACGTCGCGATCGGGAACATCAGCGAGTACAACCTCTCGATGGCGACCGACAAGGTCGAGACCACGAGCCTCGGCGACACGAACAAGCGGTACGTCGTCGGCTTGAAGGATCTCAGCGGCACGTTCACCGCGTTCTGGGATCGCCTCGACGATATCCTCTTTGACCTCGCCGACTCGCCAACCGGCTGCTTTATCGCGGTTTATCCCTCCACCGGCTCGAACGTCGGCTGGGAAGGCCCAGCGTGGGTGGACGCCTCGATCAAGGGCGGCGTGACCTCGGCGGTCACCATCGACGGGACGTTTATGGCGAATGGCGCCTGGACGCGGGCGTCGATGGTCGCGGCGACGGGCGCGAGCGCCACCAGCACGCCTGGGACATTCTCGCCGGCCGGCGCGATGGCGCCGTCCAACCTCGCGGCCATGTCCGCGGTGACGGCCTCGCCCGCCACGGCCTGGACGACGGGCCAGTACGTCCGGCTCGGCGACGGCTCTCGCGCGTACTGGAACGCGAGCGCGTGGGTCAGCGGCGTCGCACCCTAGGCGATCGTCGTGGCGACGGTCGGCTCTCAGCGGGTCACCTTCCAGGGCGCCGCGGCCGTGGTCCGGCTCGGCTATCAGCGGGCCGCACGGCTCGGCGCCTGGACGATTGAGGGCGGCTGGATCTCGGCGGCGGTCCTCGACGTGGACGGCTTCCGGATTACCCAGTCGCCCTTGACCCTCGAAATCCTCTACGCCGAAGGGGCGCCGACGTACCGGCCGCTCGGCGACGTGTCTGTCTCCGGGGGCCGGCTGACCGGCCGGCTCCTGCCCAAGACCTGAAGGGAACTAATGGGATCACGGTATCGGAAGCAAGAGGAAGTCCGGCTCGAGCTCACCGGCGGCGATTGGCTGCTGGTCCGGAAGCACCTGACGGCCGGCGAGGAACGCGACGCGCACGCGAAGGTCATCAAGGCCGGGACGATGCGCTCGGGCGAGAAACCGGAGCTCGACCTCGAACACCTCGGGATCGCGCAGGCGGTGTCGTATCTGATCGACTGGTCGATCACGGACGCCGACGACAAGCCGATCCGGATCCGCGACGCCTCGTATCCGTTCGTGGCGGCGGCGCTCCGGAACCAGACGCCAGAATCCCTGCGCGAGATCCTCGACGCGATCCAGGCGCATGACAGTGCGATGACCGAGGCGCGGGCCGAGGAAAAAAAAGCCCCGGCTGGCGTGAGCGCACCGTGAGCGACCTCTACATCTGCCGCACGATGGGCTGGACGTACGACGAGCTCCTCGATCTCCCGGTCGATGTCTACACGGTGCTCGTCGAACAGTTAAGCGCTGAAGCCGCCAAGAGCCGAAAGTAACTGATGGCCCTCTCTGCCACCTTCACGGCGAACTTCTCCTCCTTCTACGACGCCGTGGACAAGGCCGAGATCAAGCTCAAAGAGTTCGGCGCCGGCGCCGAGAATGCGGGCAAGCGGCTCTCCGCGATGGGGAACCAGTTCTCTGGCGTGAAGATCATCCAAGACGCCACCTTGATGGTCAAGGCGATCGAGGACATCGGCGGCACGACGAAACTCACCGAAAAAGAACTCGCCAAGCTCGGCGCCACCGCGAATGAAGCGGTCGCCAAGATGAAGGCGCTCGGCATGGACGTGCCAAAGAACCTCCAGAAGATTGCCGACGAAACCAAGAACGCGGGCAAGGCCACGACCGACTGGATGGGGACGCTCACGAAAGTCGCGGGCGCGGTCGGGATCGCCTTCTCGGTCGATGCGGTCGTGGGTTTTGTCGGCTCGATCTTCGATGCGGCCAGTGCGGTGAAGGATCTCGGCAATCAGTGGGGCTTCTCGACACAGGCGGTCCAGAAGTGGACGGGAGCGGCGCGTGATAGCGGCGTCTCGACGGAGAAGCTCGGCCGGAGCATTCAGAACGTCACCGAACAACTCGTGAAGAGTGACGAGCAGTACGAGGCGCTGCTCAAGAACATCGGGCTCAGTGGCGACGCGCTCCGGAAGATGAAGTCGGAGGACGCCTATAAGGAAGTCCTCACGGCGCTGACCGCCATCACGGACGAAACCCTCCAGTACGACATGGCGCTGGCGATCCTCGGCCCGAGCGCGAAGGAAGTGATCGGCGGCATCCGGGACGGGCTGGTGGAGGCGACCGAGGCCCAGATCGCGATGTCTGACGAGACGATCAAGCGGCTCGCCGACGCCAGCGACGCCTGGGGCAAGCTCAAAGACAACGTCATCATCTACTCGGGCGAGATGCTCGCCGCCGTGATGGACGCCGGCCAGAAGATGACGCGCTCGTGGACGAGCTTCTTTACCTATGCCGCGGCTGGGCTGCGCGATGTGATGGGCGGGTCGCAGACGCTCGCGGGCCTGCTCGCCGCGGAACAAGCGATCGAGGGCGTGACCGGCGCCGCGAAGGGGCTCGGCGCGGCGCTGGCGCCCGTGGCGTCGCATGGCGACGCCGCCAACACCACGATGAAGACGGCGGCGCAGATCGCCGCGGAGCTCAAAGCGAAAAAGGAGGCGCTCGCGAAAGCCGAGGCGGCCCGCGCGAAGGCGCTTGCTGAAGCGAAGCGGATCGAGGACGCCTATACGGCGGCGCTCAAGAAGCACGACGACGCGCTCGACGCCCTCGTGAATAGTTTCGGAGGGGCCGGTGGGTCGGGCGCGATCGGCAAAGCGAACGATTACATCGCGGCGTTACGGATGGCGATCCCGATCGAGCAGATGTCCGCGAAAGCCAAGCTCGACATCCACAAGGCGATGGACGAGGCGATCGTCTCCTATCAGGCGGCCGGTCAAATGGCGCCAAAGGTCATGTATGACATCTGGCTGGCGACAAGAAACGCCACGGAAGGTGTCATCGAGTTCTCATCGAAATGGAAGAACTTCGCGCACCTGGTGAATACCGAGCCGATCAATCTCGGGGCGGGCTTCAACATGGCGCCGCCGCCGGAGCTGACGCCGTGGAAGGACGCCTTTACCAGTTTCGCGGACACGATCCCGGCGATCTTTGAGAAAGCGATGTCGGCCCGCGGCCCAGGGATGGCTAAAGTACTCGGGGCGCAGTTAACTGAGGGGCTCAGCGCGACGATCGCGTCAGCGATCGCGAAGGGGATGGAGGGTACGGACGCCCAGAACAACATGGCCGCTGGCATGGGCGTCGGGATCGTCGTGTCGATGTTCAGTGAGGTGTTCCGCAACATTGTCGAGGCGCAGGGGGCCGCCGAGGGATTTCAACGGGCGCTCGCCGAGATGACGCGCGACATGCACGCGGACCTAGTGGGACCAAATAGTCCGTACGAGGATTTCGAGGATCTCGAAGCGGCGGCCAACGCGCTCGGGATCACGTTCGTGGATGTCTGGAATCCGGACGGCGTCACCACGTTCGGGCACCACTTGCAGGAGCGCATCAACGAGTTTGAACTCCTTCGGCAGGCCGCCGAGTTTCAGGCGCAAGCGCTGGACGAGGTCACGGCCGTGGCGGAGAAGTACGGGTTTACGCTCGAGGAGCTCGGGCCGGCGATGCAGCGGCAGGAGCTCGACAAACAGGCGCAACAACTCTTTAAGGACTGGGAACTCCTCAACGCCGCCGGCATTGACACGGTCGCGATTACGGAACGGATGGCCGAGGCGGTCAATGACTACGTCGGCGATGCGCTCTCGATGGGGATCGAGATTCCCTCGGCGATGCGGCCGATGTTGGAGTCCTTCGTCAAGGCGGGGACACTGCTCGATGAGAACGGCGAGATCATTACCGATCTCGAGGATTCAGGGATCTCGTTCGCGATGACGATGAGCGAGGGCTTTACCCGGCTGATCGATAAGGTCGGGGAACTCACGGACGCGATTTCCCGCGGGTTGGGCTTGGCGATCGAGAACATTCCGCAACCGGAGGTTACTGGCACGGTGCGCTGGCATGTGGAAGGGATTCCACAAGTCAACGATCGGATCGGCGGCGGCGCGGCGCCGGAGTACGCCAAAGGCACAGACGGGTTTAAGAACTTCGGCGCCGGCACGCCGGTCATCCTGCACGGGTGGGAGGCGGTCGTCCCGCGTGATCAGGCGAATGCGACGGTCACGGGCGGCGGCGGCGCCGCCCTCGGCGGCGGGATGATGACCGTGATCGTCGAGGCCGATGGCCGGCAACTCTCGCGGATCGTCGCGCCCTACCTCCCCGGCGAAGTGCGCCGGCTCGGACTGGCGCGCGGGTAACGGGCGGGCTGATGGCGATTACGCTGGTCGCTTCGACAACGGCCACACCGGGCGCCAACGGCGGCACGACGACGGGGATTGATACGACCGGGGCGACCCTGATCATTGTCGGGACGTCGATTTACCTCAACACGCCGGTCATCACCGACAACCTGGGGAATACCTACGTTGCGCTGACCAATCACCCTCAGAGCGTCTTTGCGCACCGTTTCTACTATGCGCTCGCGCCCGCCGTCGGCCCAGGGCACACAGTCACGGCGTTTGCGGGCAATTTCTATCCGACCCTGTTTGTCTACGCCTTCGCGGGCGTGGGGAGTTATCACAGCGAGAGTGGCGCGGGCGGTAGCGGGTTCGGCGGGGGGCTCCCCACCGGGCCGGTGACGCCAAGTGCTGACGGGGCGCTCGTCGTCACCGGGTTCGTGGCGAACCAGCCCACGGCGTCACTCGCGCCCGCCGGCTTCACCGTCGCGCACGTCGCCGACGGTCCAGGCCACCATGTGCAAGGCGGCTTCGGGTATCTCGTCCAGACGCCGGCCGCCGCGATCAACCCGACCTGGACGGTCGGCTCCATTGAATTGGCCGTGTCGGCGGCGGTCTTTCTGCCGGCCGTCTCACCCGGGCCGGAGCCGCCGGAGCCGCCGCCCGTCTACGAGATCGGCATCGGCGAGACGACGGTCGTCCCGCTCCTGGCGACGTTCCGGATTCAGGAAACGATCGACGCGCCGGACACGATGATCGCCGACGTGTTCTCGCTCGCCGCGCCGCCGCCGCTGCCCGCCTATCAAGCCCGCATCCTCGCCGATGGCGCGACGGCGTACTGGCCGCTCGACGATCCCGCCGGCAGCACGACGGCCCGCGATCTCGTGGGCGCGGACGACCCCGTGCCCTTCGTCCGCTTCTCGCTCGGGCAAGCCGTGGTCGTGACCGAGAACGGCGTCCGGATCTTCGGCGGCGTCGTCACCGGGACGCGCGAGCGGGGGCTGACCGGGCCGAGTGCCACGGACCTCGTCGTCGAGGTCCAGGCGACCAGCTATGAGCTCTCCGCGGCCCGGCGCGTCATCACCGCGGCGATTAGCCAGGATGGGGCCGAGACCATTGGCGCCGCCTTCGCGACGCTCGTGACCGACTACTACGCGGAGGTCGGCGTCTCGCTCCACCCGAGTCAGGTGGCGGGGCCGGCGCTCCCGGCGGCGACCTTCACGCGCTCGCGCGGCGATGCGGTCAATAAACACCTGGCGGCGTCGGTCGGGTACCTGCAGTCGATCGACTTCGAGAACCGGCTCCGCGCCTGGGCGCCGGGCGACGTGCTCGCGCCGGCCAACTACGACGAGAGCGTGAACCCGGAGCTCCTCACGGGCGACGTCACCGTCGAGCGGCAACTCCAGAACGGCTACGCCAATCGGGTGATCCTCACGGGCGATCCGATCCCGGTGCCTGGTCATGTGGATCACTTCACGGGCGACGGCGTCACCAACGTCTGGCCAGTGACCTACGTGGTGAACGGGCCGTACCCGTATTTCGTCGATGGCGCGGTGGCGCAAGGCGTGATCCAGTACCCGGCCACGAGTACGACCGAGTCGATCGGTGGCGTCGAATCGCCGCCCGGCTTTCTCTGGGAATACGATCCGATCGCGCACACGATCCATCGCCGCGGGGGGCCGGTCGCCGCCGGGGTGGCGTTCGACTTCCCCTATGACGGGCTCTTTATCCCGGCCGGGATGGCCGAGGACGCGGCCGAAATCGCCGCCCTGGGCCTCTGGGAGCACGTCGAGAACGTCACCGCGGTCATCACCGACGTGTCGGCGCAGGGGTATGCGGACGCGCTCCTGGCCGCCAAGGTCGCCAGCAAGGACGAGATCGTCCGGCTCCAGACGCGGGCGCTCGGCTTCCATCCGGGGCAGACGATGACGATCGCGTCATTCTCACGGCTCCTCGCCGGCGACTACCTGATCACCCAGGTCGATACCGGATCCGAGAGTGGCGGGATCCTGCTGGTCCGCTCGATCACGGCGTCGAAGAGCCAGAACAACACGCACGATTGGCGGCGCGTCTATCAGCAGTGGGCGGGCGCCTCGGCGCAGACGGAGACCAGCGGCTAGGGACGAAAAACCCCGACTTCCATTCACGTATTGTTCCCGCTACCTTAGAAACCTGCAAAAAGCTTAGGGAAATTGCGAGTTGCGCCGCGTTCGCAACGCGGAGGTCGCGAGTTCGAGCCTCGCGCCGTCCATATCCAAAATCCCCGAAACAACCAATGAATCCGGGCCTGAATCGTGGGTCCGGTGTGCGTGGTCGGTGTCGCTCCCAACGCCGCTAAACGTCACCTTTCGCCACCTTTCTGCGTGTTTCATTCACGTATTGTTCACGTAGATTCTTGACTGCGTCTAGGCCCAATCCCGCCAGGCCGCGCCGGTTCTGTACAGTCATGCGGTCGTTACTCATCGCGCTTCCGGCGTTGGATGTCCGCTTCTGCCTGTCGGAGTTGCTCGGGGAAGATCCTCGCTTGACGTTCCGTCCACAGGGCCAAGTTCTCGGCCGTCAGCCGGTCGATCTCCTTCAGCGCGGCGGCAATAGCGTCGTCAAGCGACGGCGTACGAAACATCTGGGTCGAGGGGTTTGTGACCCAGTGCTGCAACATCGCGCGGTCGGTCTCGGTGAACGGCGCGTCGGTCATGGCGTCTCCAATGCGGCGAGGACCGCATCACGAGCGAGGAACTCGCCGTGCGGCCACTCGATCATCGTGCCGGGGCGGTCACCATGCACCGCATAGCGAGGTAGTCGCTCGACATCTGCCCGTATCGCGTGGAGCCGGTCGATCTCCGCGAGGGCGGCGTGAATGTCTGCCCCCACGATGCTGCTCGTCGCCAGTTGCTCTAATCGCTTCCTAGTTTCAGGCCAGTCGCTCATCGCGCCTCCTACTTGACCGCTCGAGGACGCAGCGCCCGTGTAATGGCCTGCATTTCAGGCGACGTCAGGTACAGTCGCCACGCTGCCGCTTCACGGGCTTCCGGCATCCCCACGCCGTGCCACGTCCGGTGCCACGTCCGAATCAGAGCGACGGCTTGTTCCATCCGCTCGATTAGGGCGTCAACCTTCAGCGTTTCTCGATTCAGTTCCGCCGCGCACATCTCGGCACCAGTCCGCAGCCGATCAATCTCCGCGAGGGCGGCGTCAATGGCGCGTTCATCAGCATCATCAAGGGAGGGGCGGACCTTCAACTGTTGCAATCGTTTGCGGTGCGTCTCGGTGAACGGCGCGTCGGTCATGGCGTCATCCCTCCACCTCTGGCGCTGAAGATCGCAAAGCGTCCACGATCCGGCCCGGGATTTTCAAGGCTTGCATCAGATGCTCGTTTAGAGCCGTCAGCCGGTCGATCTCCGCGAGGGCGGCGCGGATCGCGCTGTCGAGTGGTCCGCACGGTGTCGGATACGTGGGCACTGGAATGTCGAGCCACGCTTGGAGCGTGGCGCGGTGCGTCTCGGTGAACGGCGCGTCGGTCATGGCGTGGCCTCCAATTAGGCGCGTTTGCGGAGCCGCGGGGCGCCGACCATCGCGAGCTGATCTTCGCGCCGGGCCTCGGCATAGATCCGGAGCAACATCTCCGGGTGCTTCCAGTTCCCTTGCTTCTGGACGGCGCTGATCGGCGAGCCCTTCTCGAGCAGGTACCGGGTCGCGCCCGTCCGCCTGGTCGCCCAGTGGAACGTCAGCCCGCCGTGCGTCCGGCCGTACCGCAGCCCGGCCTTCGTGCAGAGGTACTCGAACCGCTGGCGCACCGACCCGACCCAGTCCCGCGGGCTCTTAGCGCGTCGGAACTTCGAAAAGTAGTACCGCTCGTCCGTCTGCTCGATCTCCTTCAGGACGGCCAGAGCGCGGGCGGAGAGAGCGGTCTCGTAGGCATCCCCGCTTTTGGCGTGCTTGACGTACAGCCAGTGGCCGTCGTGCTCGCTCCGCTCGAGGTCGAGCAGGTCACCGAGGCGGATCATGGTGTCGATGCCGAGAATGATGATCGCCCGGTCCTGGGCATCCTCGCAGGCCTCGAGGATCTGGGCCTCTTCGGCCGGCTGGAGCAGGCGGCGTTTGATGGGCGGCGCCTTGAGCCGCTTGAGCCCGACGATGGGCGAGACCGTCAGGTACTTGCCGACCGCATCGCGGAGCATCCCTTTCAGCACGTCGATCTCCCGGTTGATGGTCCGCGGGCCGCAACCGCCGGCCATCCGGGCGGCCATGTAGGCGCGGACCCGGTCGGCGTCAATCGACGAGAGGAGCTCGGGGCCGAACGCCCCGCGGAGCGGTGTCAGCATCTCCAGCTCGCGCCGGGCGCCGCGTCTCAGCGCGATCACGTCCCGGGCGTACGTCTCGGCATAGGCGGCGAACCGGATCATCGCCGGGCCGTTGGGGAGCCGTTTCACCTTCTGCTCGGCGACTTCCAGCATCCGCCGCTGATAGGCGTCCTTGGCCAGCCGCTTGGCGTCGGCGCGTTGGCTGATCGTCTCGCCCAGGAGGATCGGCGTCGGCTCGCGCGTCTTCGTGGACTCGAGGTAGAGCCACCAGTACGGCGAGTCGGGACGTTTGAACACACCCATAGGTAAACTTTACTCCCAGTTAATACTAGCGAGCAAGTCGCTAGACGGCGGCGGCGAGGAACTGGACGACGGCGAAGAGCGTCAGCCCGGCCTGCCGGCGGCGGCGCGGCGCGACGGGCGGCACGTCATCAAACGGCAGCGGGAGGGCGACGGGCTCCCGGTGAAACACCAGCCGGTAAGCTTCAGCGACCGCCTGCGCTTCGAGCGCGACGATGTTTGGGCGCACCAGCCCGATGGCCAGGAGCTCGGCGGCTATCTGCTGGACGAGGCGCTTCATGCCGCGTGAGTCCTTCGAGCGCGGCGACAAGCGGCTTGAGGTGGGCAAGGGCGAGGACGGCGATGTCTTGTTGGTACTCGATGATGTCTTGTTGCCGGCTGATCGGGTCCCGCGTCCTGGCGAGTTTGAGACGACTAGGTACATGCGACGCTCCGGTGGGGGCAGGGTGAGGCAGATAGGGAGCTGTCTCTGCGATGTCCTCAAATAACGCACTCGGGGAACAGTCGAGATACTCGGCGATCCGATCGATCATCTGGTCGAGCCTGGGCGCACGTTTCCCGGAGAGGATCTGAGAGATCCACGATTCCGTCTTACCGACCGCGCGGGCCAGATGTCGCGGTCTGGCCCCCTTCTGTTTCAGGCGCATGGCGATATTCCTGCGCAGATGGTCGAGTGTTCGGCTGCTCACAAAGTAACGATTGTCAGAATGTTAACAATCACCGTCTGTGAACGGAAGTACTTTCCGCCGTCCACAGGAAATATTTCCACGCGAATCGTTCTGAGGTTCCAACCTTCACTCGCAGCGAAGAAAGCTCTTGACACTATCTTCAAGCTCCGTTTAGTCTTCGCGTATCGTGACATTGACAACTGGCCGCCGCCTTCGGGCCTGGCTGAAAACGTCCCGCCGCTCACAAGCGGCGCTGGCGAAGGAGCTCGGCATCTCCCCGCCGTACCTCTCGATGCTGCTCGCGGGCCAACGGGTTCCCTCGCTCCCCGTGGCGAAACGGCTGCAAGAGGTCACCGGTATTCCAGCGGCCGAGTTTGCGAGTTCCCGCTACAGCGCCAGACAGAGGACCGCATGAAGCGCAAGCCACAAACGGCGTCGATCGCGAGCCCGTACTTAACGGCGCGGGAAGCGCAGGAGTACTTACGGCTCGGCTCGCCGAACGCGCTCTACAGGTTGATCACTCAACACAAGCTGCCGTTTTGTAGGCGTGGCGGGCGCTACGTGTTCCATCGGGACGAACTCGATGTGTGGCTCCACGGGTTCGACAGTGAGATCGAAATGTTTCGCGCGAAGAAACGCGCGTAGTTCAGGTGTCGGCGGGGCAAGGTCGGGCTGGGTTGGGTTTCGTACGGCAGGGTCGGGTTAGGCCTGGTGTGGCGAGGCCGGGTTGGGTTGGGCGAGGTGGTGGTTAGGTGAGGCGGGGTTGGGCACAGCCGGGTGCGGTGGGCCGTGGCACGGCTCGGCAGGGTAACGGTCGGCCGCGGTGCGGTTCGGCTTGGTGTGCTTGGACAGGGTTTGGTTTGGCTTAAACGAAGGGCCGCGTTCTGAGCGCGGCCCCAGTATCACGCGAGGGAAAACACATGACACCGACAGCGAGCAGCGTAGCACGAAGCGAAGTGATTGCGATTGGGCCAGAGGCGACGAACGGCGGCAAGACCTCGATTGAGTACGCGATCCCGTACGTCGCCTCAGTGCAGATCCTCGGCGTCGCCGATCTGCTCTTTCATCGGTGGAATGTCGAAGGCGTCGAGACGAAGGCGCGGGCCGCGAAGGGATCAAAGGCGAAGAAGTCTGATGACCTCGAGAGCTATGTGTACCGCAACGACGACGGCGAACTCGCGATCCCTGGCGAGTACTTGCGCCAGGCCGTCATCCACGCGGCGAAGTTTCGCCAGGATCCGCGCTCGCCGCGCAAGAGCGCGATGGACCTGTTTAAGGCCGGCGCCGTGTGCCTGACGCCGCTCGCGTCGCTCGGCGCGAAGGCGTGGGACTACGAGGATCGGCGGCGCGTGATGATTCAGCGCAACGGCATCACGCGCGTGCGGCCAGCGATGCGGGCGGGCTGGTCGATCGTGGTCGAGCTCATGGTGAATCTGCCGGAATACATCCCGCCCGATGCGTTGCAAGACGTACTCATCAATGCGGGTCGCTTGATCGGGCTCGCGGATTTCCGTCCGACGTACGGACGGTTCACCGTGCAGCACTTCGAGATCACTGTGCCGGAATAAGCCGGGGTGTGGCGCGACAGCGGTGGGGACGGGCTAGGTCCGGCAAGGCAAGGCGTGGTGGGGTAAGGCGCGGTGCGGGTCCGGTGCGTCACGGCCTGGTGCGGCAAGGTTGGGCCGGGTATGGCGCGGTCGGGCGAGGCGGTGTCGGGTTTGGCCCGGTCAGGTCCGGCCTGGTCGGGTCTGGTGGGGCGAGGCACGGTTTGGGCCAGGACTGGCCGGGTGGGGCATGGTCCGGTGTGGGTGTGGCAAGGCGTGGGTGGGGCAAGGGTAGGTTGGGTCGGGTTTGGTACGGCAGGGAGGGAGTATGCGCGAGCTCGATCAGTTACCGCCGCCGATCGTCGTTGGGCTCACGCCCGACGCGCCGCCCGTGACCTGCGTCTACTGCGGGGCGGACGTGCGCGTCTATCCGGTGTGGCCCGGCCACGACGCGCCGATCTGTCTCCTGTGCTACCTCGTGCACTGCCCGCCGGAGGCGCCGGCGTCGTGACGATCCGCCGCTGGTGGTGTCGGCATCGGTCGCTGACGCGGATCAAGGTCGATCGCGTCTGGTGCTGGCGCTGTGTCTGTGGCTACCAAGTGCCGATTGTCATTCGCACGGCGGAAGAACACGCGCGGGCGACCGCGCTCCTCGGGCGGGCGTGATGTGGATTGCGATCGTTCTTTCGTTTGTTTCGTTCTGTGTCGCGCTCTGGGCGTTCTGGATCGCGATCGCCGCGGCGATCAAGAACCAGGCGCTCGAGCTGCGGATCGTCCAGGTGCTCCAACGCGCCGAGGACGAAGAAGTCGCGCGGACGACGGCGCTCGAACTCCTCGATCACGTCATGTTGAAGCGCACGGAAGAGCTCAAGGCGGCGACGGCCAAGATCGAGGCGCTCCGCCACCAGTACGAAACCTCGATCGCGATTGACGGGCCGCTCGGGTCTAAACGGGTCCAGTGACTGAGGGTTGTATGCAATGCGGGCGCGTCTCCTGAAGCCGGGATTTTTTATGAACGAGGAACTGGCCCGATTGCCCGTCCGCGCCCGGCTGCTCTTCGCCGGCCTCTGGTGTCTCGCCGATCGGGAGGGGCGCCTCGAGGACCGGCCCGACCGCATCCGGGCGGCGATTTTCCCCTACGAACGGGTCCGCGTCGATGACCTGTTAGCGCGGTTAGAAAAGGCAGGATTCATAAAAAGGTATCAGTCCGCGTCGACTTGTTGCATCGCGCTGCCACAGTTCGCCAAACATCAGCACCCGCATCATCGAGAATCAGAGAGCACCTTGCCGCCAGAGCCGCGGCAAGGCACGGCTCAGCCCCAACCTCGCCCGCTAGATCCGGTAACTAGATCCGGTAAAGATCAAGATCAAGATCAAGAGATCACCGCTTCGCGGTCCGTGCCCTTCAAGGTGTATGCCGCGATCGCCGCCCGCGTCCTCAAAGCCACCGAAGACCTCGACCTCGATTCCGGCACGCTGGCCGAAGAGCTCAAGCGCGAGTACGCGAAAGCAGAGATCCCCTACGACTCCGGCCTCGTCGCCAAAGCCCTGGAAGCGGCGCAGTACCTGCGGGCGAAGAGGCGTGCATGACAGACAAAGCGCCACGCTTCAACGACGACGGCGAGTGCGAGTGGTGCGACGGCCGCGGCTGGTGGGACATGGACTACCCGACGCGGGAAGAGGATCCGACCTGGGGCCAGAAGTTCCGATCGGAACGCTTCCCCTGCGAGAAGTGCAAGGGCACAGGGTACGCCCGGTTCGATCCCGCGGATCTCAGTGCGCGCACCAGGAGCGAGCGATGACGCGACCAGCCCTGCACCTCTACGTCGGGTGTTTGTTCTGTGGCGGCAACGCGAGCGAGCCCGATCACCTCGCGCGCTGTGATGGCCGGCAAGGCTACGTCGAAGCGGACATTACCGGCATGGTCCACGCCGACGATCCGTACACGTCGATCGCGGCGGCCACGGTGATCATCCAACGGCGCACCGAGCTCCACGAGAAAGTCCTCCAGGCGTTCGCGGCCCACGGCGCGATGACCGATGAGCAACTGGAAACCTTGCCCGAGTTTCACGACTACGGCCCCTCCACGATTCGGAAGCGGCGGTCGGAACTGTTTCAACAACACGCGCTCGTTCCCATTGGGGAAGCGGTCAACACGCGCGGGCGAAAGATGCTGATTTGGAGACGAGCCTCATGACGCGGTCCGAGACCATCAACGAGCTCGCCGCCGCGCTGGCGAAGGCGCAAGGGGAGATCCTCGCCGCGAAAAAAGACAGCGAGAACCCGCACTTCCGATCGAAGTACGCGGATCTCGGCTCCGTCTGGGACGCCATCCGCGCCGCGCTCACCAAGCACGGCTTGTCGGTCGTCCAGTCGCCGCGGCTGATCACCACCAACGAGAAAGTGTGGCTCCTCGAAGTCGAAACATCGATGTTTCATCAAAGCGGGCAATTTCTGAGTGACGTGCTCGCCGTGCCGCTCGCGGCGCCCACCGCCCAAGGGATTGGCTCCGCCACCACGTACGCCCGCCGCTACGCCCTGGCCGCCTTTGCCGGCGTCGCCGCGGCCGGCGATGACGACGACGCCAACGCCGCCAGCGAGCCGCCCGCCGTGCCGAAGCCGCGCGACAAGTTCGAGACGGTCACGGTCAACGTGCTCGACATTCGGAAACGGGCGATCAGTAACGGGAAAGAGAAGTTCATCGTCTCGACGGACGACGAACAGAAGTACGAGACGTTCTCCGTCACCCATGCCAACGAAGCGAAAGCCGCGAAGGCCGCCAGTCACCCGGTCGAAATCACGTACAAGACCACGCAGTACGGCCGCGACATCGTCGCCCTGGCCGATGCCACGGTCGAGGAGCCGCCGCTATGAAGCGAAGCCTGCTCGTCGCGCTCCTGCTCGTCGCCGGCTGCGGCGATACGATCGTGAACAACCTCCCGCCCACCGCGCCGACGCCGCCGCCGGCCGTCGTCAAAACCGTGATCGAGTTCCGCGTCCAAGGCAACGCCTCGAGCGTCCGTGTCCGCTACTCCAGCCCGCTCGACGGACTCGTGCAAGTGGTGACGAGCCTCCCGTACTTCAACAGCTTCTCGACCGAGGCGAGCTCGATGTTCCTGTCGCTCGAGGCGGCGCCGCTCACCTATCCCACGATCATCACCAACCCGTTTCTGTCGGTGCAGATCGTCGTCGGCGGCACGATGTTTCGCGAAGCGACGAGTAACGATTTCTTCTTCGTCCCGCTCCAGGCGTCGGGGACGTGGCGGCGATGATGGCCGATCGCGCGGCCTGGACGAAGCACGTCGGCGGGCTGGTGGCCCCGCGGTCCAAGTACAACGCGAAGCCGATGGTCGTCGATGGGATCCGCTTTGACTCGACGAAGGAAGCCAGGCGGTACAGCGAGCTCCGCCTGCTCGAGAAGGCGGGCCAGATCCGCGACCTCGAGACGCAGCCGAAGTTTCCGATCGACGTCGTCCAGTTGTGGCAGGACGGGCGCTGGACGTGGGCGACGGGCAAGCCGGCGCCTGACCTCATCCAGTGCGGCGTCTTCACCGCGGATTTCCGGTACTTCGACGTCGGGCTCAACCGCGTCGTGATCGAAGACGTCAAGAGCCGGCCCACGAAGACGACCGCCTATCGACTGCGGAAGCGGATCGTCGAAGCGATCCACGGCGTGACGATTACCGAGGTCTGAATGCGCGACGACGGACAGGAACACAAGCTCCCGGGCCTGGTGCTGCTGATCATGCTGGCGGCGGCGGCCGGCTTGTGGGTCTTGATTTGGGTGCTGTGATGTACCGTCCCACCGCCGAAGAGATCGCCGCCCGGATCCGGATGCGGTTCTGTGTCTGGTGTGGCGTCTGTGCGGCGATTGACTGGCCGTACATCTGCGCCGACTGCCAACGTGCCCTCGCTGAAGATGAATTACACCGACGCCAAAACACCCATCCAGAGGCGTCCCTATTTCCCCCGAAGGAGTGACCCATGAGCGATGACAAGCGACTCGACCGCCCCGACAACGATCCGCCCCGTCCCGAACGCGCCAAGCCCGAAGAGCTGCGCGATTGGGAAACGATTCAGGAAAATGCGAACGAGGTCACGGAACGATTAAAGATTGCCGGCGGCTTCTTATACCGGACGGTGTGCGTCACCTGGGTCGCGATGGTGTTCGTCCCCGACGAGTAAGCCGTGCCGGCCGATGTCCTGGTGTGGCTGCGCTGTCCCGGCTGCAAGTTGGTCTGGCACGCAGCCACGATTCGGCCGGGGACGTACTGGGCGAAGGGCTCGACGCCGGCACGGGTGGCGCTCGAGGTCCACTGTCCCCGCTGCCAGCATCGGCCGCCGATGGAGACGGTGGAAACCCGCGAGTTCGAGGTCGAGGCATGACGGGACCGATTCCGAAAGTGAGGTGCCCGATCTGTGGCGGCGAGTACGCGCGCCGCCTCGACGGGACGCCGTACGCCCATACCTGCCACGATGGTCAATCGCCGCCGTCGGTGGCGAAACGCCGCCGCTGTGGCCGATGCGGGCTGTTTCTGTCCAGCACCCCGACCGTCCACTGTCCCAAATGCCAGACGGTCTGGGCGGCGCTCTCGGCGAGGACACACTGATGAGCGCGTTCTTTTTCGTCCTCGGCGTCTATGCGGCGGCGGCCACCACGGACGTCTTGAGTAGTCACTACCTGCTAGCGGATCCGGCGTTCCAGGAAGTCGGCTTTAGTCCGTTCTCGAACCGGACGGCGAATGCCGCGGTCAAGCTCGGGCTCGGCGGCGTGGCGGTGTATGGGCTCTATCGGCTGCGGGAGAAACACCCGCGGGTGGCGTGGGTCATGGCGATCGTGGCCGTGGCCATCGAGTCGATCGCGGTGTGGCGGAATCTGACCTTGACCCGCCAGAGGAAGTGATGCCGGAACGTGCCCCGCATTTCTGCGTCGTGCCTGGCTGCCCCGAGCTCGCCACCAAGCGCCGCTGTCGCACGCATAGCGTGGCGCGAGAACACGAGCGCCCCAACTACGCCACCCGCCGCTGGTACCGCACCCCCCCCTGGCGCGCCCTCCGGGCCCAGATCCTACGGGCCCAGGGGTACCGCTGTGCCGGCTGCCACCAGGTGGTACTGCATCTCGAAGTGGATCACATCGCGAAGCATGACGGGGATCCGCGACGCTTCTGGGACCGGGCGAACTTGCAGGCGCTCTGTCGGAGTTGTCATCAACGCAAGACGAGACGTGGCGAATAATCCTCCCGATCCGGAGTGGGTGACGGAAGACGACATCGTCGATTGCATGGTGTGGTACGGCGGCTCCTTCGTCCGCGCACTCGGCCGTCTCTACCTGGCGGCCGATGACAGCAACCGGCCACGGGTGGTCCTCGCCTTCCGGGATTACTTCGACGAGTACCGGGAGATCGT
>Ga0137422_1000083_pt1 | contig 24917 bp, 28 predicted proteins | sample EasRivERMZT551_2_FD_102330 | JGI IMG/M metagenome (GOLD analysis project Ga0137422, IMG submission 102330) | Soil microbial communities from meander-bound floodplain in the East River, Colorado, USA - East River MetaG ERMZT551_2 | ecosystem: Environmental > Terrestrial > Soil > Floodplain ... | reverse complement strand
GCGGGCAGTAGTTTTTCATCGGCGATTTGATACAACGCTTGCTATGCAGAGTTTAAAATCACCCTATGCACTTATGGGAACGAATGCTCCAAGTTTTGGCGATGCGTACGCAGATATTAATCATGATCGCAAAGAAAATCTTTATCCACGTTTTTTAAACCGCATATCCGAACTTAATCTTTTAACACGCGAAGCAGCAATTCAAAAAATTACGAGCATTCCCGCTAAAAAGTTTTCGCTTCATCGCCGCGGCGTTTTAAAAGAGGGGAATATTGCGGACGTTGTTCTTTATAAAGATGGGAAAGTGAGCCATACGATTGTGAATGGTGAAATAGCAGTGCTGGATGGCAAATTTACTAATCTCTATGCCGGAGAAATACTTCGATTTTCATAGAGTAATGGTAATCAACTAATCACAAATAAATAGTAAACAGTAACTGGTAACTAGTAATTGCTTATTGCTTAATGAGATATCTTCGAAGAAAATTACCTACACTTGAAATCTGACCCGCCTGCCATCGGCTTTTGCAAATGCGGGCAGGAATTTAAACTTTAAAATTTTCATAATTCATGCGCAGACATTTAAAACGCTTTAAAAGACGAAGAACCACTTCACATTCGAGCCGCACTAAGCGGCCGGATTATATAATTTTGGGAAGTATTATATTTTTGGTTCTTGCGGGTTTAATCATGCTCGGAAGCGCATCATCAAATTTGGGAAAAATTCGCTATGATGATTCGCTTTACTTTGTGAAACACCAGATTATGTATGGATTAAGCCTGGGTATTATTGGATTTATTGCAGGAAGTTTTATTTATTATCGGCGTTATGAAAAAATCGCATTTCCTGCGCTTATTATCACGATTATTCTTTTGGCGCTTGTGTTTACGCCGCTTGGAATTTCTGCAAAAGGCGCAGCGCGCTGGCTTCAAATCGGACCAATAACCTTTCAACCTTCTGAATTATTAAAACTTACCTTCCCGATGTATATTGCTGCATGGCTGAGCCGATCTTCATCAGAACGGCAGAAAAACTTTTTAAAAGGGCTTTTGCCGCTTGGGGTTGTGATAGCTATTATTGCAGGATTGCTTTTAAAGCAGCCTTCAACAAGCATGGTTGCGATGCTCATTGCAGCCGGAGGAATCGTTTATTTTATGAGCGGTGCAAAAATTTCGTATATCTTTAGCATGATTGGGATAGGGATTGCCGCGATTTTACTTATTAGTTTTATTACGCCCTATCGATGGGAACGCATCCAAACGTTTTTAAATCCATCACAAAACACCCAAGATAGCGGCTTTCATATTAATCAAGCACTTATTGCAATTGGTTCGGGCGGATTAACCGGAGTTGGATTTGGTGAATCAACCACAAAAATTTATTATCTTCCTGAGCCTGCAGGGGATTCAATTTTTGCAGTTATTGCTGAAGAATTCGGTTTTATCGGCGCAAGTATTTTTATTGCTGTATTTTTTATATTAGTTTTAAAAACCTTTTTACTTGCGCAAAAAACTTCAGATAAATTTGCGCGATTGTTGCTCATTGGATTCGGATCATTAATTGGCATTCAAGCAGCCGTAAATATTGGGGCAATTTCCGGGCTTTTACCCTTAACAGGCACGCCGCTTCCTTTTATTAGCTTTGGAGGAACTTCTCTTGCGGTTTTTATGACTATGGCTGGGATTATTGTTAATATATCCAGAAACGCGTGAGCGTTTCTAATTTCAAATGACAAATGACAAATTTCAAATGAAAGAATTGTTATAAATTATTTATTAAATTAAAATTGCAAATTGGAAATTTTAAATTATGCAACGGAAGCCTAAAAAATTAAAAGTGCTTCTTGTAGGCGGTGGGAGCGGGGGACACATGTATCCTTTGATTGCGGTTGCCCGTGAAATAAGCAAACGCACTATATCCTCAGGCATGAATCCAGACATGCGTTATTTTGGCGACGCTGGTCCGTTTCGCGAATATTTACACATTGCAGGGATTCGCACGGTTTCTGTTGCGTCCAGCAAATGGCGAAGATATTTTTCTTTGCTCAATGTTTTAGATTTTTTTAAATTCTTCTTTGGTTTTTTTCAGGCGCTTTGGAAAGTTTATTGGTTTATGCCGCATATTTGTTTTTCGAAAGGCGGGCCAGGCGCTTTACCGATTATTGCAGCTGCCCGATTTTATGCAATTCCTGTAGTTATCCATGAATCTGATGCAGTGGCAGGGCTCACCAACCGATTTTCTGCACGAAGCGCTCGTATAATTGAGCTTGCATTCACGAATGCTGAAAGCGGCTTTCCCGGAAATATTCAAAAGCATCTAGTGGGAAACCCGATGCGTGAAGAAATACAAAAAACTGTTTCCCCTGATGATGCGAAAAGAGAATTTCGTCTCGCGAATGATGTTCCCGTCATCCTCATTTTAGGGGGTTCGCAAGGTGCCGAACGTATTAATACGTTTGTGCTTGAGCGAATCCCGGAACTCATTAAAGAGTTTCAGGTTTTGCATCAAGTTGGGGTGCAAAATTTTCAAAGCTATAAAAATGAATTTGAATTTCTCTATGGAAAAGCAGCGCAGGATATAACAAATCGATATAAATTCTTTCCTTATTTTAATGAAAATTTACCGAACGCATATGCTGCTAGTGATATTGTGATTTCGCGCGCAGGCGCAAGCGCTATTTTTGAAACCGCATACTTTGGAAAACCCGCGATGTTAATCCCAATCCCAGAATCTGCAAATAACCATCAAGTTGAAAATGCGTATGCGTATGAAGCTTTTGGTGCTGCAATGGTGATTGAGGAAAAAAACTTTTTGCCAAGTTTGGTGATCAATGAACTAAAGGCAATCGTGGCAGATAAAACACGCAGGGAAACTATGAGCGAACGAGCGCGAGCATTTGCAAAGCCTAATGCCGCAGCAGAAATTGCGAGAGATATTATGGGAGTGCTTAGAGTTTAGTCACTAGCCAATAGAGAAACAATTTTTTAATAATGTTGAATGCTTAATGTCTAATTCCAAATCAATGCCTAAATGCCTAAATGATTAAATCATTGAGTCATTTGGATTTGATCAAACATTAGTCATTAGATATTTGTGATTTTTAATCAGTTGTTAGTTATAAACTCAGCTTTATTTTAGGGCATTACCCCAACCCATTGACACAGCCTCATTTTAGGTGTATAATGTATATACGAACCTTGAAATAACTCATATTTGCCCAAGCAGAGAGACCCTTAGGAAACAAAGGATAAGATTCCCAACACTGATAACCTTTTTTTTGAACCTGTATCTGATTGATGATTTTTAAGGAATTCTCTGCTAGGGCAAATCCTGACAGATTTTTTTACACAAGGAGAGGACCTATGAAGTTTAAGGACTGGAAGGATTGGATGGCCGGCGAAATGATCGCTCAATACTTTGAAGCAACCGAGAAAGAAATTACCAAACTCACTGTTGAAGCTCGTTATGAGTTAGCGACGATGATCAACGATTATATGAAGAAAGAGACGGACCGCACGCTAAAGGCAAGATATGCGAAATATCTCAAATTCAACTCGCGCTTTTCTTAAGCGTTGCGATAGGCAAATCCCGCATGGTGAAAGAAGTCCTTACAATGTCGGAGGACATGATCAATTTGAATTACCCCAAGAACAACGAGATCTTCACCCTTACCATTGCCGAGCCCTTTACCGGACTCGAGATGGTGCGCAATGATGGTTTCCACTCCTGGGAGGAGTGGAAGTTCACCAGAGAAGAGATCATCACTCCCGTGACTAAGCGCTTCAAGCTCGTGAGTATCGGCTACCAACCGAACTTCGAGGCAGTGCAACAAGAACTCACAAACTACGGCAAGATTCCGCAAGGCCAGTGGCGTAAGGCTTTCAAAAAAGCCTATCCCAAGGCTCATGGAACCTGGATCGGAGTTGCTGATTCCTCGTTGGTGGATCCGTACGGCTTCGTCAGCTTCCCATGTGTCAGCGACGGTGGTGATAAGAACTTCGACTGGGCCGACCGCAGCTTCAATGACGACTGGCAGTGGCTCGTCGAGGTTGTTGAATAGTTCTTTATTAGACGCTCTGGAGATATGCGTTCAACTCCACCCCTATGTACTTCGGTGCATGGGGGTAAACTTTTTTATAGAGAAGAAACTGGAAATTGAGCTATTTTTGGAATACAATATTATTTACTACTTGTCTTAGAACTAATTAACTAATCACTATTTCACTAATTACTAAAGGTATGGTTTCCCACAAACAAGTCCGGGTACGCATAGCACCAAGCCCCACAGGATATTTTCATATTGGTACAGCTCGGACCGCGCTTTTTAATTGGCTTTTTGCTAAAAAACACGGGGGTACATTTATCCTTCGTATTGAAGACACAGATAGGGAACGATCTAAACAAGAATACGAAGAAGATATTATTGAAGGCCTTAAGTGGCTTGGTTTAAACTGGGACGAAGGTCCCTTTTACCAAAGTAAAAATATAGACATTTATGAGCGCGCTATTGGAGATTTATTTGAAAAATCATCAGCATATTATTGTTTTTGCTCAAAACAGGATTTAGAAGCAGAGCGTTCTCAAATGCTCACGAGTGGCAGGGCACCAATTTATTCTGGCAGATGCCGCACCTTAACGGAAAACGAAATACAAGCAAAAATGCATGCACTTATTCCTTCGGTTATCCGGTTTCGTATGCCTGAAACCACCATTACGTTTACAGACATGATTCGTGGTAAAGTTACGTTTGACACCGTGCTTCTTGGCGATATTGTCATTGCAAAATCTCGCACTGAGCCGCTGTATAATTTTGCCGTGGTAGTGGATGATCACGAATCAGCTATCTCGCACGTTATTCGTGGTGAGGATCATTTAGCAAACACCCCAAAGCAAATTGCCATTCTTGAAGCACTTGGATTTGAGCGGCCGCGCTATGCGCATTTACCGCTTATTTTAGATGAGGCGAGGGCAAAACTTTCAAAACGTTTTGCAGCAACAGCTTTAAAAGAATATCGAATGGAAGGATATCTCCCAGATGCCCTTATTAATTTTTTAGCATTATTAGGTTGGCATCCAACACATAATCGAGAAATTTTTTCGCGCGAGGAATTGATTCGCGAATTTGAATTAGAACGCGTGCAAAAAGGAGGCGCGGTTTTTTCACTTGAAAAGCTTGATTGGATTAATGCGCAATATATTAAATTATTATCTGATACTGAATTATTAGAACTGTTTCAAAAAAGCGGAGGATTTCCTCAAATACCTGGTAAAAAACTTGATGAAAAATCATTAATCAGCGTGGTGCGTGATCGTATTAAGAAATTAAGCGATATTTTGCCTGCTTCAACGCCCTTTTTTGAACTTTCGGAATATGCGCCCGAGCTTTTGATCTGGAAAAAAACCTCAAAATCTGATACTATAGATAATCTCAAACTGGTGAAGGTAAAAATTGAAGAACTTGATGAGCGATCATTTACACTCGATGCCTTAAAATCTGCATTTGAGGAGCTTGCCCAAAGCCGTGGCAGAGGAGAAATATTCTGGCCACTTCGAGTAGCTTTGTCAGGCTTAGATGCTTCTCCTGGCCCGTTTGAAATCATGAGTATTTTAGGGAAAGAAACAACCTTAGAGCGAGTTGAAATTGCTATTAAAAAATTAAACGCGAGTTAATCTATGAAAAAAATTAGTTTAGTTATCTCAATATTTGCTATTGGTGCAGTTATCATCAATAATGCATCGCCGGTATTTGCTGCTACCCCAGAAGAATTACGGCGCGCAATTGAAGATCGCGCAAAAGAACTACAAGATATTAATCAACAAATCCGTCAAACCCAAAGCAATCTTCAAACCACTACCCAAAAAACAAAAAGTTTGAGCCGCGAAATTCAACAGATTGACCACAGTATTAGCCAGTTAAACCTTGGGGTACGAGCGAGCGAAATCCAAATTTCAAAACTCAGTCTTGAAATCGATTCGCTTTCGTATTCGATTAAAGATCGTGAAGCAGAAATCCAATTAAAAAAAGAAGTGGTGGGGAATTTCTTACGTGAACTTCAAACCAAGAGCCGTGAAAGCGAACTTTTTATCTTTTTAAGAAGTCAAAGTTTATCGGATAGTTTATTTGAAACCCAGGCATTACATGATTTAAGCGATCGAATGTCCTCTGAAATCGATGAACTTTTCAAAATAACCACCGCCCTTGCCGCGGATTTAGACACCACTGAAAAAAAGAAGCGCGCAGCAAACAATGAAGCGCTTTCGCTCATGAATAAAAAAGCAGTTATCGAAGACCAAAAGGTGGAGCGAAAAGATCTTCTCGCCAATACCAAAAGCCAAGAAAAGCTCTATCAATCACAATTATCAGAGCTTGAACAAAAACAAAGAAAAATAGGTGCTGACATAGAAAATTTTGAGCGTGAACTCCGCGAAACTTTTAATGAAGACTTATTACCGGTAAAGCATCCTGGAGTTTTCCAACTACCTATACCTAATCCGGTATATTTAACACAAGAATATGGCGCAACAGCGTTTGCTAAGCAGGCATATTCTTCAAAATTCCATAATGGACTTGATTTTGGTTCAGCTTTTGGCACGCCCGTATATGCTGCACGTAACGGAAAAGTTGTTATAGCAGGAAATAATGGAAGGTATCAATACGGAAAATATGTGATTATTGAACACGATAATGGATTGAGCACGCTCTATGCTCATTTATCAGTGCACAATGTTTCGCAAAATCAAACGGTGCGTGCAGGTGAAATTATTGGCTCAGTAGGGAACACCGGCTATTCTACAGGCCCTCATTTGCACTTTACCGTATATTGGACACCAAGCTTGGCGCTCAAAGATTTTCCCAACTGCAATTGTGGATTAGTTCCCGTGGGAGTTACCGCAGATCCATTTGACTATTTGCAGAGAATGTGATATTATTAGTTATTGCTTATGAAAATTATATTCGTTGCAATCATATTCATTGCACTTAGTTTTGGTTTTATAACACAATTAGTAAATGCAGAAGAATCATATATTGATTCGCTTGATAAGAATTTAGAATCTGCGCAAAAAACTATTGAAAATGAAACTGGAAAACATTTAAAACAAATCTTGAAACGTATAGCGTATGCTTATAAATCAATGGAATTATGGCTTAAGGAACATATTGGATTTAATAGCAAAGGCGTTTTAAGCCTCTTGCAAAGGGTTTCGGTCAGAGCACTTGAGTCTTGGATCGAAATTTGGCAGTGGACGAAGGCATTAGTAACTAGTAATCAGTAACTGGTAACTAGTAATTGGTAAATAGTTAATTAGAAAGAAGAGAAATACTAGAGCTAAAGCGAGAACGTGCTTTAAAATGCGTATAATTAGTGATTGGTTAATTAGTTAATTGGTAAATAACTTCAGTAATTTTTAAAATTCAAAGCAGGGTAGAAGTGTTAGATCTATATACATGTCGCAAAAGGTATATTGTGCGACAGATAATAGATTAAGCCTAAAGACCTTTTCTACTATTCCCCATCTTGTATTCTCAGCAATACGAAAGCCCCACTTCTTTTTTTACATGGGGCTCTTGTTTGGCTTCGGCTCTAGGCTTTTTTTAAGATCATTTCTGAAAGTTAGCTCTAGAAATTTCAAAAGAGTTTCTTGTTCTTTTTTTGATCTTTGGGTTGCCCTACCAAGATCGAGATCATGCATTCCATGCGCATGAATGATTGCTATGACTGCGCATACGAGAATGCCTTTCTCCCCTATTTGTTCTTCAGGAGTTAATGATTCTGCAATTTCTACAAGTCTTTCAAGAACATTTTCATAACCCTGAACACCTTTCTCAAAATATAATTCTTCTAATGTTTGTAATTCATTTTGAAATGCTTCATCCATATTTATCTCACAAAGTACAAAAGTAAAAGGACAGCGCAGAGAAACAATCGCGCGAAGCGCATGCCCTTACTTGGTTCCACAACTCATATGCTGTTTGTAGCGGTGGTGCCGCACTAACAGATTAAGTTATGGATGCTTGGGAGGGTTCATGGCTTCCCTAAGAAAGCCGCGCGTGCCGTTCGTTTCTCTGCGCCATATTTTAAGGTTACGCTCCTTTTTATTCGGTGTCAATTTTATAAACATCGCACTTTCTTATTTTCTTGTTTTTAGCGATAATAAAGGTATGTTTAAATATGCACTGACAAGCGCAATTTTTTTTATAGGAATCAGTTTTTTCTTTATGGTTCATGCTGAAGAAAATCCCGAACCTCCATTTTTTGCCGAAATTTCTCGGTTAATTCAGGAACTCAAAAATTCTATAACCAATCTTGAAAACAAGGTCACCATGCTTCAAGAACAATCGTTCATGCTCTACGGAAATACGGTGCTTGATTCATTTGCAGGAGCACAAAATATTTTCCCTTATTCCCTTTCCCGCGGCATGCGCGATTCTTCAGTCAAGTTATTACAAACCTGTCTTGCGCGGCTAAAATTCTTTAATTACCCTGACTTTACTGATTATTATGGCGAAGTAACTGAAAAAGCAGTTATGAATTTTCAGCATATGCGCGGTATTGCAGATTATGGTGATATTACCCATGGTTCAGGCCGGGTTGGCCCAACTACGCGAGCTATTTTAAATGTTGCCTGCATCCCAGGGGCATATAAAAAATAGATTATTAGTTAATTAGTGAATTAGTAATTAGCATTTAGTTAAACTTTAGCCTTTAAACTTTAAAATTAACACTAAAGGTATATGGATTGGTTCACTAACGAAAAAAGTTTTATGGAAGCAAGCGGATACACCATTGATGGAGTGTGGTATCCGCGGGTTACAAAAATCATTGGCATAAAATCAAAGCCAGCGCTTTATCGTTATTATGCGGAAGCAAAAGATTATAAAACTGCGCAAGAATTTACAAAAAAATCTGCAGAAGAAGGCACGCTCATGCACGAAGTGATCCAAAAAATCATGATTGGAGAACGTCCTGAAATTCCCCGCCAGATATTACCCGCGGTAAACGCAACGGTTAAATTTCTTGAAGAGCAAAATATCCAAGTTGATCCTGAATTTATTGAAAAACGCGTGGTTAATTTAAACGAACGTTATGCAGGCACTATTGATGCGCTCGCGCTTGCCGAGGGTAAATACGGCGTACTTGATATTAAAACCTCACAAGCTATTTATCGAGATTATAATTTGCAAACTGCGGCATATATGGATCCCTTGTCTCAATTAGCGCCCGGTCTTCAAACGCGCTGGATTTTACGCATTGATCAAAATCAAACATGTATTCGTTGTGGAGCATCATTGCGCACAAAAGGAGGTAGAGAGAAAATAAAAAAAGCACTTCGTTCAAATGGTAATTCTGCCTGCCCTGAAGGTGAGCATGATTGGTCAGAAGTGCGCGGTATTGTTGAACTTAAGGAATTCCCCTATTGGCAAAGCGATTATAAGGCCTTTTTAAGCGCCAAGCACCTATGGGAGTGGGAAAACGACTACTGGCTTAAGAAGATCGGCTATACGCGAGAATTTTGAAGATAGCCAATTATAAATTAACGGCTACGCTAGGGTTAGCCGTTGAGTTCATTTAAAAAAAATTGACACAGATCTATTTTAGGCGTATAATGATAGATAGTAACTTTGAAATCTAGCTTAATTTGCCCTAGCAGAGAGACCCTTAGGAATCAAAAGGATAAGTTTCCCGATTGAATTGATTTATTTTTTGAAACGCATATCTCATAGATGTTTTTTTAAGGAATTCTCTGCTAGGACAAATCCTAACCTTCTAGTTTAAAGGAAAATCAAAAACATGCCTAAGTCACTTACTTATCCCTTCACGGATAAGGAACCCCTAGATTGGGGATGGACTGTGAAGCGGGAGGGTTCACCGTGCAAAAAACGCATCGACATCAGCTGTCTTGAACTCGTTCCTTTTCACAAGGAACATGAGAGAAAGGTCAGCGGCAAAGAAATGCTCCGTCGCTCAAAAGATAAACGCGCATTTCCCGGATGCCAAGGCTGGAGCCAGCACTATGCTGAGGACATCATTTTTGAAGATCGCTACGAGAAACCAGAGCTTCCATCGTCTTTCCGCGAATTTCGCATTCTCTTTCCAGATACAATTCTGCTCGATATGAAACTCGAGTGCATGCCGTATATTGAGTGGATTGACGATGACGAAGATCCGGATTGGTCTTTGAACTGGATTTGGATTGGTGATGGCTTCGAACGTGACTGCCGGTTCCTTCGGCTTCGTCGCATACGCGCTCCTCGAAAATCCTCTGGGTGATTAGGAGTTGCGAACATTCTACTGCCCGCATATTCGTTTATGCGGGCAGAATTTTTTTAGAAAACTTTTAAAGCCCTGCCGCTTGCATGAGACTAAAAGCGGTAGGGCTTTATCCTATGCGCCATTTGGCTATCCCTTCCCTTATTTTCTATCTTTTGCTCTTCACCACATTCGGCGGCTTTTCTCCTTCTAATGCCGCGATAATATTTTTTGCTGCAACTTCAGACATTTTTTGCCGGGTTTCTTCAGTTGCTGAGGCAATATGTGGAGTTACAATTACATTATCTAAATCTTTTAAGCCTTCTGCCATAGCAGGTTCGTTTTCAAACACATCAAGCGCAGCGCCTTTAATAACTTTATTGCGAAGTGCCTCTACAAGTGCTTGTTCATCAATCACTGGACCACGCGAAGTGTTTATAAGATATGCAGTTTTTTTCATCATTTTAAGGCGATCTGCATTGATGAGATGTTTTGTTTGGGGTAAAAGCGGCACATGGATTGAGACAAAATCTGCTTCTTTAAGTATATCTTCTACTGAATTTTTATATATTGCACCAAGTTCTTTTTCAAATGACTCATTACGCGCTATATCATAGTATAAAATATTCATATTAAATCCCTTAACGCCGTGTTCTGCAACGCGCGATCCAATTCTTCCTAATCCAACTACGCCCAATGTTTTATGACTAATATCATCACCCAACAAAAGCATTGGCGCCCAACCCGTGTATTTTCCCGCGCGCATAAACGTATCTGCTTCAACAATTCGATGCGCAATTGCGAGCATAAGGGTAAATGTGTGTTCAGCAACCGTTTCATTTAAAACATCAGGAGTATTAGTAATCACTACTCCCCTTTTTTCTGCTGCGGCTAGGTCAATATTATCAAATCCAACTGCATAATTAGCAACGATTTTTAATTGTGTTCCTGCGGCATCAAACACTGAATCATCAAAACGATCATTTAAAAGATTTAAAATAGCGTCATATGTTTTGCCCTGGATATGAGAAATAATATCTTCTTTTGTTCGATCGTGCGCATCGGGAAACACATCTACGATATACCCTTTGCTTTTTAATAAATCTATTCCCCGATTTGGTATTGGATGAGTAATAAAAATCTTTTTCATAGATTAAAAATAAAATATTTGTGTGATTTCATAGGGTGCAAGTTTAAGATTTTCAGCATCAGAAAATTCACGATGCACAAACCGGTCAATAATATCACCGCGCGAGGTTTGCGATATTTTCCATGACGGATAGGTAGCGGCAATATGTGCGATTATTTCTTTAGTGCGAAACGGAGTGCTTGCTGAAGCAATAAGACGGATATTAGTATTTAATTTTTGCGCTTCATTGCTTGGCACACACACAACCTGAAGTGCTAACCCTTCGTCAACTAATTCAATTCTAGAAAACATATGCAGTGTTTTCAAAAAATCATTTACCGATCCGGGTATTGCGGAGTCGACCGGCAAAAAATAGCTTCCTTCGCGAACTCCGGATGATCCAAAAATTGTTCCTTCTTGATTTTCCTCAAGTATTGCTGCGCTCCAAAGCTCTGTAAAAGTCTTTTTTAAAAAATGGATTGATTGTTGTGGAACCGCGATAAAGAATTTTAAGTGGTTTCCTAAATTTTCAACTACCACCTCACAGGCAAATGGAATTCGTGCATTAAGAAGTCGAGTAAGTAATTCTTCGGTTTTTTTCGGATCTAATACTTTATCCGTCATCGGCATAGTCACTAAAAGCGGCTTTAGCGATGAAATATGCGAAAAAAACTTTTTAAAGAAACTCACCATTTGTAGTTTTGTAATTTGTCCGGCAAGGTCGGATCGGGCTTCGCCTGATAATTTGGAGTTTGTCATAGGCTTTATAACATTCTTTCCAATTAACTAATTAACCAAATTTCTAATTACTCGTATTTATGCTCCGTGCCGTATGAGTATAACATCTCCATCTTTCAAAATATAGGTTTTTCCTTCGGTTCTTATTTTCCCTTTTTTTTGCGCATCATTCCACGAGCCGGTTTCAAGTAATTCTTTGTATCCAATTACCTCCGCACGGATAAATTTTTTCTCAAAATCCGTATGGATCACGCCCGCTGCCTCGGGAGCCATCATCCCCTGCTTAATCGTCCAAGCGCGTGTCTCTTCTTTTCCGGTGGTAAAAAAACTAATGAGTCCCAAAACTTTATATGCCTCAACAATCAATTCAGGAACTTCTATTACCTCATTTAAATCTGCAATAATATATTGCGATCCTTCTTCTTTAATTTTTTCTAATAGTCCACTTGAGATATCCGAAGTTTTTCCATTCAAAAAATAAAGTTGGCGCTTAGCAGTAAGCAATCCTAATTCCTTTAAAAAAGGAGCATCGGAAATTGGGCCAATTATGTTTCCCGATTCAAGTTTTTGGATAAGTTTTTTAATAAAATCAAGATTTTTTTGCTGTTCTTTGTCTCCTGATTTTGCTTCTACTTCCCACTTTTTTATTCGGCTCTCTAAAATTTCTAAATCATGCAAAATTAATTCTTGAAGAATAGTTTCTCGATCGCGCAACGGATCAATTGAAGCATCAACGTGCGTGATATTATTGTCCGAAAAACACCGAATCACATGGATTAACGCATGTACTTCGCGGATGTGGGACAAAAATTTATTTCCTAATCCTTCGCCTTTATGTGCGCCGCGAACCAATCCCGCAATATCATAAAATTCAACTACTGCAGGAATTTTTTGTGCCGATGCGCTCATCTTTGCCAATGCTTCAATACGCGGATCAGGAACTGGGACAATGCCAATATTTGGATCAATCGTACAAAAAGGATAATTAGCAATATTTACCTCATTTTTTGTAATAATTTTAAAAAGTGTGGATTTGCCAACGTTAGGAAGTCCAATAATGCCAAGTGAAAGTTTCATAAAAACAAAGATAGCATATTCTTATATAAAAAAAGAGACCTGCCCACGCGGGGAAGATCTCGAGCCTAAGTATTGCTTCTCATAACTCGTATGAGTTGCAATTCATGCTTTCTTCGTGATCTGTGGGATTGGCGACCGATAACGACCCCTTCAAGCGCTCTAGTTTTAGACGGCACTGTTCCGCTTATTCGCTCAGAACTATACAATTTACAAACTTTTTCTAAGATAGCAGATAGAAACTTTTTGTCAAGTTTATTGAATAAAAAAGTGCCTGGGTAACAGTGCTGGATTTCTCCAGCTGCCACCCAGGCGAGATTGTGGACAAGAAGATCCTTAGATCTTCATACTATCTGCTCCCGGCCGTCTTACCGAGTCCCCATCGGTCGCGGCTTCCACTCCAGTCTCAATGTCGTGGTCGTGTTTGTAAGACACAACTGAACACAGATAGCATGAATTCTTAATCCACATTCTCTATTAAACATAATCCCTTTTTTGCACGTGCGCAAGTTCTTCGAGAATATCATCCGGAATAGGAATTGGTTCTCCGGGCTTACTTATTCCTGGGTAACGCCATGCGCTAATCATAAGAAATTTTCGCGGACTCTTTTGTAGCTTATTTTTTTCATTTTTTTTAATTTGATACATAACCCATATTTCTTCCGGAGTTTTTCTTCCTTTTTTGGTTTGCATAGCTGCAAGCGTATCTTTTGCAACACCGGTTTCTATCCGATTTGGCGATGCTAGAACTCTCCGAATTCGCTGCTCCGAAAGACCGTAATACAACATTTTCCCTTTAATGTGCCGCGTCCATTGAAACCGGCTATCATCTTTTGGAAATTTAATGAGCATAATTTCTATATACGCTCTATAACATATGCTTTGTTTGGCACGGTAAGATCAATAGAAGAATAGCTTTCAATTGATTTTCGCTCGAGTAATGTTTGCAAAGCACTTAAATTAATTTTTGGATTAAAACGAAGGCTCATTCTTAATTTTGTTCCTTGTGATAAAATAATAATCTCATCATGCGCATGGTCAAGTGTTATTTCTCCTACAGAAACATGAATTTCTCGCAACGTTTTTATAATGGATGAAAAATATTGAAATTCTAAATCCGGCAATATTTTTTCGTCTTGCTGAATAGGAGTTTCTCTAATTTCCTCAATTTTGATAATAATTCCGCCTTCTGCAGGAAAAGCTTTTTCATAGGCAGCTCCCGTTTGCGTATCAATCCACCAACATGCGCTATCAAATTTTTCGTCGTTTATTATCGGATAGACACACCATATTCCAAACCGCGTTTTTGGAAGTGCCGAAATCTCTATGATGCGAGCCAATGGTTTTTTAACAATGGCAATCGTGCTAAACCGTGGATGGTTAAGATTTGCTTTTTCACTCCAGGTAAAATAATGATTTTTTCCTAATATTTGTGACCATTTCTTTTCAAGCATTGTTTCGTGAAGAGTGCTTAAAAAAAGAGCGCTCTCTGTTTCTGGGACTCCCTTAATAACAATCTCTTTGATCTGGAAAAAAGGTGCGTTTTGAAAAACTTTAAAAATTCCAAGCACAAAAAATAATAAAAAAATAACTCCTAAAACTAATTTGAAGCTTTTTCGCGAGTGAGTGTTTTTTTTTCGAAAACGAGGAACAAAATGTAAGGCCATAGTTAATACCTATTTAAGTAAAAACTAACCACTTAATTAACTAGTAACTAATACTCGTTCAATAAGCGGATTAATTCGGGTTATAACTTCATAATGGCTTGTTTTTAACTTTCCTGCCATCTCTTCTGCAGAAATTATTTCTTTTCCCTCTTTTCCTAATAATGTAACAATCGTTCCTACGTGCGCGGATATTCCCGTAAGATCAACTGCGATGAGATCCATCGAAACTCTTCCTAATACACGTGCACGTTTTTTTGACACAAGCACCTCCCCAATCCGAGAAAGCCCACGGCTAAATCCATGCCAATAACCAATCGGAATAATGCCTAATTTTGTGGTTCTCACGGTTTTTTCTGTAAGGTCATAGCCAATAAATGCGCCTTTTGGGACTGTCTTAATTTCACTGATGATGCTTTTCCAGGAAAGTAAAGGTTTTAATCCTGCATGCGATTTTTGTACTCGTAATTCACTTGATGGCCAATATCCATAAAGCCCCGCACCAATGCGCACAGCATCAAAATGAAATTTTTTATCCATGAGTGTTGCCCCGGTTGCAGCAGCTGAAAATCGTATATTTTGAAATCCTGCTTTTTTTGCTATATCAATCATGCGGAGAAAAACAGAATATTGTAGATTTACAAATGAAAAATCCGCCGTGTCATTTGCGGAGGCAAAATGCGAATACATGCCAATTAACTTATCTTTTCCCTTTTTTGAAATTAGCATAAAAACTTTTTTTAACTCTTTTTCATCAAATCCTTGTCGATGCATGCCCGTATCCACTTTAATATAAAATTTTGGGATATATCGTGATTGAAGAACTTCTTTAAGCGCCTCTCGCGAAGAAATGGTAAGTGTAATATCCTCATCATACGCGGATTTCGAAGAATTATGCGGAAGCGTTGGACCAAGTACAAGAATCGGTTTTGTTATTCCAATAGTGCGCAATTTCATTCCTTCTACTAAAGAATCAACACAAAAACCATCAATTCCAAATGAATTAAAAAGTTTGGCTACAAGCTGCAATCCGTGGCCATATGCATTTGATTTTACTACTGCCCAAAGCTCGGTTTTTTTATCGAGCAATGATTGAAATCGATCAAAATTATTGCGCGCAGCTTTTTTGTCGATTTCAATCCAAACTTTTTTCATGAACTCCTTTTTGTTTTTGCTTTAATTTCTTTTATTCCTGAATATCGCACGAGTGGTTTTGGAATTTTTATGGTGCCTTTTTTTGTCTGACAATTTTCAAAAATTGCAATCAACATTCTTCCAATAGCGAATCCAGTTGCATTCAACATATGAACAAATTCTTTTGTATTTGTGTCACGCTTTAGATATTTGATATTTACGCCGCGCGATTGAAAATCCGTGGTATTTGAAGCTGAATTCGTTTCTCGATAGGTATTTTCACTGGGAATCCATGTTTCAATATCAATCTGTTTTGCATCGCCAAAACCCATATCTCCAGTAGCGATTTGCACTACCCGATAAGGAAGGCCAAGCTCAGTAAGCAAACTTTCTTGAAAATCAACTAAAAAGTCATGTTCTTTCATTGAATCCTCTGGTTTTGTTATTGAAAAAAGTTCTACTTTATCAAATTGATGCACTCGTAAAATTCCTTTTGTATCTCTTCCATACGATCCGGCTTCACGCCGAAAGCACGTTGAAAAACCGATATATCGAAGAGGTAATTGGTCTTCGCTTAAGACTTCATTACTATGCATGGGTGCAATAGTGTGCTCTGCGCTTCCGGCAAGATATAAATTATCCTTTGCTAGATAGAAAGCATCTTCGTTTTGCATAAATTGGCCTTTTCCAATACCCGCAAGTATTTTTGGGTTTACCATAACAGGCGGGACAATCGGAATAAATTTTTTACGCAATGCACGATTAAATGCAAATTGAATAAGTGCAAATTCCAAAAGCGCTGCTTCATTTTTAAGATATCCAAACCGGCTCCCAGCAACTTTGGAAGACCGTTCTACGTCAATAAGATCATAGGTGTTTGCAACCGTAAGATAATCAATTGCGGATTTTATCGGTTTCCCCTTGATTCGCAATATTTTATTATCTTTTTCTGTTGGACCAATAGGAGTTGATGGATCGGGTATATTTGGAATCTGATACAAAAGATCGATTCTTTGTCGCTCAAGCTCTCGCTCATCGTTTTCATATTTTTTAAGCTCTTCTTTAAGGGCTTTTGCTCTTTCAATTGCTCGCTCATTGCTTAAAACTTTAAGCTCTGCTCTCATTTCATCGGTTTTCTTAGTAATTGCTCTCCATCGTTCATCAATCGATATAAGCGTATCTAAAACATGCGTATCTGTATTTCGATTACGCATTCCTGCTCTGACTTCTTCAGGATTATTTCGAATACGATTGATATCAATCATGTTTTTTTTCTCCGCATTAACGGAAATATTACTGCTTCACGCATTGGTCGATCCATAAGCACCGCAAAAAGCCGTTCTGAAAATCCAAATCCAGCCATTGGAGGCATGCCGTATTCCATAGCTTCAATAAAGTCTTCATCAAACGATTGCGCTTCTTTATCCCCTTCTAATTTTAGACGCTCTTGCTCCTTTAAGCGCTCGCGCTGGTCAATCGGATCATTTAATTCTGTATATCCATTTCCTAATTCCGTTCCACACGCAACGATTTGCATGCGTGCTGCAAGTTTTGGATTTTCATCTGTTCGCTTTGCCAAAGGAACAAGTTCGATTGGAGGATTTATTAAAAAAACTGGTTCAATGAGCGTAGGACGTACTGTTTTTTTATAAATTAGATCTATAAGTCTCCCCTTGCTTAAACTTGGGTCAAATTCGAGATTTATTTTTTGAGCATGTTTTTGTAAAACATCGAGCGTTGCATGCGATGGATCAAAATGATTTATTTTTTTAAATATTTCACAATACTGAATTACGTTCCATTTTTTACTCCAGTTAATTTTTCTTCCTTGAAAATTTGTACTAAGCGAACCTGTAGTTTTTTTGATCACTTCTTTTACCATGCGTTCGGTAAGACGCATTAAATCATGATAATCATGATATGCCCAATAAAACTCCATAAAGGTAAAATCCTGAAGATGTTCCCTATCAATTCCTTCATTTCGAAACACCCTTCCAATTTCAAAAACTTTTTCAAAACCGCCAGCAATAATTTTTTTAAGAGGAATTTCGAGTGAAATTCTTAGAAAAAAAGTTTCATCTAGTGCATTATGGTGTGTTTGAAACGGCTCCGCATCAGCTCCTCCGGGAATCGGAACAAGCACTGGCGTTTCAACTTCATGAAATCCTTCCTTAATAAGGAATTCGCGCACCGCCGCCCAAAATTTTTCCTTTTTTAAAAAAAGTTCTTTGAGATTAGGATCGCTTAGCAAATCAAGATATCGTTTACGCAGCCGTGTTTCAATATCGTGAAGCCCATGCCATTGTGACGGAAGCGGCCGCAAACTTTTAGTGAGCATTCGAAGTGAATTTATCTGCACGCTTTTCTGCCCACTTTTTGTTATGAATGCATTTCCCCTTACCTCAACAAAATCTCCAATATCTAATATATCGGCTATGGTTTCGTAATTTTTTAATAGTTCTTTTTTTGCTACACATTGCACCATTCCACCTTCATCGCGAATATCAAAAAATAAAACACCTCCCTGATTTCTTAATCCGACGATTCTCCCGGCAAGAACTACTTTTTTACCAGTTTTTTTAAAACGAGCGAAATAACTTAAGAATTCATGAATGACGTGTGTGCGCAAAACTTTTCCTGGATACGGAGAAAGTCCGGCGTTTTTCAGAACCTCAAGCTTGCGCTTGCGTTCGTGCATGAGATCATCGATCATAACGTTCTTTTTGCTTATTCAATGGACTGAATTAAATATTCTACTTTCCCATTTGGCGTTGCGATCACCACTTTTTCGTGCGCATGCTTTCCTAACAGTGCTTTTCCTAAAGGCGATTCGTTTGAAATGCGTCCTTCTTCTGGTTTTGTTTCAGAAGAACCTACGATGGTAATCGTTTTCGTTGCCCCATTTCGTTCAACGATAACGGTTGATCCAATCTGGATCGTTTCTGAATGTGCTTTTGGTTTTTTGATAAGGATCGCATTTTTTATGAGATCTTCGAGTTCATAAATTTTTCGCTCAATCTGACTCTGCTCTTCGCGCGCTTCAATGTATTCGGAATTTTCTGACAAATCGCCCAATTCTTTTGCACGTTTCAAGCGTTTTGCAACCTCAATACGCTTGTTTATTTTTAAATCTTCTAATTCTGCTTTAAGCTCTTCGAGCCTCTCCGGAGAAACAAATTGCTGCATATAGTTATATAGTATTGATTTGTTCGTTAAATTGATATGCACCATGCCTATGCCACCACCAGATTTTAAGGGTTTCCCAAAACATTTGCAAGTATTCAATGCCTGCAATTGGGTGTTTGTTTTTTTGGGATGCGGATACAGGAAATTCTTCAATTACATATCCCATTTCAGTTCCTAAAAACAAAGCTTCTGCTACATAGCTTTGCGTAGATAATTTTATGTTTGAAAAAATGTGCTCTGCTGCCTCTTGTGAAAAACAGTGAAATCGGAGTAAAAAATCGCTGCATGGAAGTTTAAGTATTTTTTTGCTAAATCGATTCAAAGAATATTCTATTATTTGATACCTTAAAGGAATAGGAATTTCGAAATGTGTTTCTTCCATTCCCCGCGATGCGATAAGGATGTCCGATTTCGATCCCGGGGTAAGTTTATCAAGAATCCTATTCAATTCTGAAATTCCAATTATATTATGAGAATCCATAACTAATCGCCAATTTCCTTTTGCCGCAATCATGCCAAGCCGGACTGCGGTTCCTCTCCCTCGATGTCCTGAATTTTTTATAAACTTCATATTTTTAATAAAGGTTTGAAAATGTTCAATTATGCGCTGTGTTGAATCTTCAGAACCATCATCAACCACAATAATTTCATAATCGAATTTTTGTGATTTTAGATACCGATCAATATCAATAATAGTGACCGGGAATTTCAAAGCGTCATTATATGTCGGCAAAATAACCGAAAGAAATGGGTGGGTCATAAATTATTCAAATGCGGTTACTACTTCGCAGGCGTTTCTGGTAACAATAATCGTATGCTCTACATGCGCGCTTAAACTATCATCAATAGTTTTATAGCTTTCATCTTGAATCTGTTCAATGTATTGACTTCCAGTGCTAAACATTGGTTCTATTGCAAGCACCATTCCTGCAACAAGCTTCATGCCTTTTCCGGGATTACCATGATTTAAAATCATTGGATCTTCATGTACTTTTTTTCCAATGCCGTGTCCAGTTAAACCTTGAATGATTGAAAACTTATGTTCTTTGGCCGTTCTTTCAATTTGAAATCCAATGTCGCCTAATGTATTTCCTGGTTTAACAACTTCTAACGCCCGTTTTAAAGCGATTTTAACTCCAGAAATAAGGCGTTCCCCAATCACCGGGATTTTCCCAATTCCTATGGTAATAGCTGCATCAGCACAATACCCTTGAAATCGAACCCCAAGATCAAGGGATAGCAAATCACCATCTTTGAGCCGATATTTTGTTGGCACACCATGAACAATAATCTCATTTAATGAGGTACATAAGGTGTTAGGAAATCCTCGTGCCGCACCTTCGGGTTTATAATTCAAAAACGCTGGCTCTCCTCCTCGCTCTTTAATGAGTTTCTCGGCAAGCGCATCAAGCTCAAGCAAGGAAACTCCTTTTTTTGCATACTCGGAAAGCTTCACTAGTGTATAAGCAAGAATACTGCCCGCCGCACGGATTTTTATAAGTTCTTTCTCAGTTTTTATAATAGCCATTGTCTGATTTTTTCAAATACTAAAAACGGTGGTTTGTCCGCATCAAATTTTTTAAGTGAAAACTCTTGTGTTTTCAGTGCTTCTAAAACCGGCTCAAGTTCTTCATGAAAAACCATAAGCCGTTTTTGAATAATCGAGGGTTTATCAAGCGTGCGCTCTCGAAGTGGACCAGCACAAATCGGACAGCGAACTGTATGTTGCTCTGTGCCAAAGTGTATAACTGGATGATCACAAATCGAACAAACTTTTCGATTACTATTGCGCTCCATTGAAACTTTTTCCGGAATATCAAGATAGATAAATATTATATTTTCTTTTCCATATAATTTTTCAATTACAGAAAGAAGCCCTTTATTGTTTTTACCAAAGGTTTCTTCCATCGTTCGAAACGAGCCACTTAAAACAATACTAAAATCTCCCCGCGAAAACGCTTTTATTCGCTCGCCTACAATGCGCATGACCCATTTTGAATCACATAATTCACCGGAATCAAATTTCTTGCGCTGTTCTTGGATAAAGGGGTCTGATTTATTTTTTGGATCATGCACAATTGACTCTAAATAAGAGCCGATATCAAATTGTATAAGTCCAAGTTTTACTGAAATTAAATATGACTGTGTTCCTTTTCCAGAGCCCGGCGGACCATAAAGAATAACAACACGTTTTTTCATACAATTATTTATATTGTAACATATAAAAAAACCCGTACCTTGCATGTGCGAAGGTACGGGCGAGATTCCCGAGTTGTCAGATCATATGGTGTCAGCAGTCCGATTGATGGCGCGCATTTTCGCATTCGGCCGATCAAGCTCATTCCAGAGATCTCTGATCAATCTCCAGAGCTGGGCTTGATATGCAGTCTTCTGAATATTCGCGCATACCCATGGCAGAGAATGCTTGTGTCCATTTTCTGAGAAACAGAAAGCGAAGAACTTCCCTTTTCGAGCACTTCTTGCGAGACGAATCAAATCTCTTCGTGCAAGTCCAGGTCCCCCATGCATACCATACGCAAGCTCAAGCTGACGTTGGGCATTTGGAGAAACGCGCCTAAAGAAATTCTCGATCCTGGTACAGATTTTTTGGTCTGAATGCGGATCCATACCCGCAAGGGACTCTCCTGTATTTCCAAGACAAGGAAGTTCTGTTAGCACCGCTCGGTCAAGCCAGGTACCACGCCTCTTTTTAAGAGATGTGGTTTTCTGTTGCGTCATTTTTCCCCTTTCAAACAACTATTGGATTAGTTGGTCAGCTGGCAGTTAGCTGACACCAAGGAGTAATATAGCATAAATACACTAAATTTACAATATTTCTATTGAATTCCTTCGTATTCGCGCATTACGAGCTGGGAATCAATCTGTTTCATGCTTTCAAGTGCCACTGAAACTACAATTAAGAGTGCGGTTCCTCCAATGGTCAAAATTTGGACTCCGGTTAACAATTGGGTAACGTTCGGAAGAACTGCCACAAATCCTAAAAATATCGCTCCAAAAAAAGTAATTCTTTTTGTAAGTTTTGCCAAAAAATCTCCGGTTGACTCCCCTGGTCGAATGCCGGGGATAAAACCACCGTTTCGCTGAAGGTTTTTTGATATTTCTTTTGGATCAAAGGTGATTGATGTATAAAAATAGGTAAAAACAACCACAAGCACAAAATAAATTGCACTATAAAATATCTGGTTATTAAAAAGTCGATTGATAAATTCAAAAATCTGTTGTGACAAATCTGATGAAAAAATAGCAAGTATTTGAGACAAAAACTGTGGGAATAGTAAAATTGAAATTGCAAAAATAATAGGAATTACTCCTGCTTGATTTACCCGAAGCGGTAAATAACTTGTTGCTCCCCCATACATGCGATTACCACGAATCCGTTTTGCATAGGAAACTGGGATTTTTCGCTCACCCTGATTTACAAATACAACTCCTGCAATAATAAGCACGCTCAACACCACAAAGGCAATATAGGTTGGCATAAGTGACGGAGTGTATGATAAAAATGCAGAGCGAACTGTATTTGGTAAACTTGATACAATACCTGAAAAAATAAGAAGGGAAATTCCATTCCCAACTTTATATTCAGTAATCAGCTCCCCAATCCACATAAGCACAGTTGACCCAGCGGCGATTACTATGATATTTGGAAGCATTTCACTAAACCCAAGTGGATGTATGACCTGCTGACTTTCCAGAATTTTTAAAAATCCATAGGACTGCATAAGCGCAAGCGGAACCGTAAGAAATCGTGAATAGCGGTTAAACTTTGCTCGCCCTTGCGCTCCTTCTTCGTAATACATCGCTTTCATTTTCGGAAAAATCATTGTCAAAAGTTGCATAATAATCGTTGCCGTAATATAGGGACTTACCCCCAACATCATGATTGATAAATTAGAGAGAGCGCCTCCTGAAAAAATATTTAAAAATCCAAATAACTGATTTCCTTCAAAAAAGGTGCGTAAACTTTCGGCGTCAACTCCAGGGATAGGAATTGCGGCAAGCAAACGAAATACAACAAGCCACATGAGTACCATGAGGATCTTATTCCGCAAATCAGGAATTCGGAAAATTTGTAAAAATGTGTTCATAAACTTATGTTGCGTGGACCGTGCCGCCCGCATCAATAATATTTTTCTTTGCGGACTCTGAAACCGGTATGCCGTGAATGATTAAAGCTCTTGTTATTTTCCCATCAGATAAAATCTTAACACGAGTTTCAGAATGCGGAATAAGTTTTGCATCCCGCAATGTTTCTATATTAATATTTGTGCCGGGCATTTTTTTGGCTACTTCTCCTAAATGCAGGATATAGGGTTTGTCCTTAAGAGACGGGTTTGAAAAGCCCCGAAGTTTTGGCGATCGCTGAATAAAGTCGCGCTCTGCAGGGCGAATACGATGCCCTGAACGTGCTCGTTGACCCTTGGTGCCGCGGCCCGCGGTTGTTCCACGCTTACCACCCCTGCCAACCCGTGCGTGCGGTTTCTTTTGAGTTTTACTTCGTTGTAATTCGTGAATCTGCATAAATCTATTGTTTTATTTTCTCAGTTTTTAATTGACGCAATGCTTCAATTGTGGCTTGTGCATTCGTTAACTTATTTGAAGTTGAGCCCATGCATTTTGCCGTAATATCTTTTACTCCTGCAAGCGCTAAAACTGCACGCACTGAACCTCCTGCGATAAGACCATGTCCAGTTTTTGCTGGTTTTAATTGAACTTTCGCTGCAGAAAATTTTGCATCAACTTCATGGGGAATAGTCCGGCCTCGAAGCGGAACGATAATTATATGTCGTTTCGCATTCGCACGAGCTTTTGCAATAGTTTGAGAAACATCTAAGCCTTTTCCAATACCAACCCCTACTTTTCCTTTTTGATCGCCAATAATTACCGTTGCTCGAAATCTAAATCGCTTACCCCCTGCGGTAACTCGAGTTACTCGTCGCAAATCAATAACCTTGTCCTGATATTCATCCTTTTTTTCCATACCGCGATGCGGTTTTCTGTCTCCTTGTTTTCTCATATTATATTTTTAAACCATGTTTTCGAGCTGCTTCAACCACCTGACGAATCCGACCGTGATACAAATAAGCACCGCGATCGAATAATGCGCTCTGTATACCTTTTTCTTTCGAAAGAACTGCTATTTTTTCCCCAAGTTTTACCGCTGCTTCTGTTTTTTGGATTGGTTTTTTAACATCTTCTTCTCGCGTAGATGCAGAAATAATTGTTATTCCATTTTCGTCATCAATCATTTGTGCATATACAAATTTATTACTTCGAAAAACTGAAAAACGCGGTCGTTTTGCGGTTCCAAAAATACGGCTTCTTACTCGCTCTTTTCTCCGTAGAATTCTTTTTCTTATTTGTCGTATTCGATTCATAAATATGTTTATTTTTATGAAGTAGCGCCAGCAACTTTTTTTCCTGCTTTTTCTCGAACCACTTCGCCTAAATAACGAATTCCTTTTCCTTTATAAGGTTCGGGTTTTTTAACACTTCTTATTTCAGCCGCAAATTGCCCAACTGCTTGTTTATTTGAACCTGAAATAGTAATTATGTTTTTTTCAACAGTGACTTGAATTCCTTGCGGTGGCACTAATTTAACCGGATGCGTGAATCCAACATTGAGACTCAATGTAGCTCCTTCCATTTGCGCGCGGTATCCAATACCTTGAATTTCAAGTTTCTTTTCAAAGCCTTGCATTACACCGCTTATCGCGCTC
>Ga0137422_1000077_pt1 | contig 26069 bp, 17 predicted proteins | sample EasRivERMZT551_2_FD_102330 | JGI IMG/M metagenome (GOLD analysis project Ga0137422, IMG submission 102330) | Soil microbial communities from meander-bound floodplain in the East River, Colorado, USA - East River MetaG ERMZT551_2 | ecosystem: Environmental > Terrestrial > Soil > Floodplain ... | reverse complement strand
CCGGCTTTCGCCTGAAGACGCGGCGGAACTCGCAGCCACCAATAACGCCGATTATGTGTCGGCCAAGCTGACTGAGTTCAAAGCATGGAAGGTGTCCGAGGACAAGAGAATAGCAGAAGACCTAGCGAAGAAAGAGCAGTTGGAGTCCGCCATCGTCCCACAGGGCGGCCGGCGCGGTGCCGTAGGTACGAGGGGCACCGATGAAGAAGAAGAAGCAATGATGGCCAGTTACGGCCGCAAAACATAAATCACATCAAAGGAGTAACAAGCTATGTTATCCACAATGCTCACACCCGCACAGCGAATCGGAAAAATTAAAGGGGAGATACTCACCCACGCGATCCCAAGAGAAATTTTGGGCCTGATCGGCGACACCAAGCCGATGCCGAAGAACAGTGGCGACACCGTCATCTACCGTCGCTGGCTGCCGGTCAACGCCACATCCGCTTCGCCCAATACTTTCTTCGCAGACGGTACCGGCGACCGCACCCAGGCACTGGTCAACCAGCACCTCTCCAGCGAAGGTGTAACACCCAACGCTGAGACACTGACCCCGCAGGACATCACGGTCACCCTGAACGAGTACACCGTGCTCTTCGGCTATACCAAACGTACTGCCGACCTGTACGAGGACGACGTCCCGGGCGCCATGAAGATGCAGACCGGTGAGCGTCTGGCACTGGTACGCGAGTTGGTCCGTTTCGGCGTGATCAAATCCTGCACCAACAAGTACTATGGCGGGACCGGCACAAGCCGCGCCACAGTCAACGGCAAGCTGACCCTGAAGATGCTCCGCAAGATCACCAAAGGGCTGGACATCCAGCACACCGACAAGGTCACCGAGATTCTCTCCGCCTCGCCGAAGTACGGCACCTCGGGCGTGGAAGCATCGTTCTTCGTGTTCATCCACACCGACCTCAAGCCTGACGTCCGTGACATCCCCGGGTTCGTACCGGTCGCCAAGTACGGCACGATGAAGACCGTCAGCCCCTACGAGTTCGGGACCGTAGAAGAGTTCCGCATCATCGCCTCCCCTGAACTGGTCTGTGTTCAGGACTCCGGCGCCGCAGTCGGTTCGCTGGGCCTGATCTCCACCAGTGCTTCCAACATCGACGTCTACCAGGTCGTCGTTGCCGGCCGCGATGCATGGGGTGATATTGCCCTGCGCGGTGCCAAGTCCCTCGACGTTCACGACCTCACGCCCGGCCAGATCGACAAGAACGACCCGACCGGTCAGCGTGGTTACATCGGCGCAAGCTGCTACTACAATGCCGTGCTCCTGAACTCCCTGCACATGGCCGTAGCAGAAGTCGGCGCATCCGTCCTCACGGACTAACCCACATACTAGGATGAGGGGCTTCGGCCCCCCATACCTACGAAGGAGAAGTTATGCAAAAACTCGGAGAACTCACAAACGCGATTGCCGACAAGAAAGACGGCATGCTGCTCAACGCCATGATCCGCGGCATCTACGCACGGATGTCCAGCATGCTCCTGTCGACCGGTGGTCTGGCCATCAAGGCTGGCGGCGGGGTACTGGTGAAAGCCGGCACACTCTGCAAGGCTGTGGTCAACGGTGTCCTGGTATCGATTGCGGCCAACACCGACAGTGCTGCCCTGGTCGGAACAGTGGTCAACGCCACGTTCAACATCTTCGTCATCTTCGTCGATCAGGCTGGCACTCTGACCACTACCATGGGACAGGCCGGCGCGACCCTCGGGGCAGTGAGATTCCCGCCCATCCCTGAGAAGAAGGCCATGGTCGGGTTCGTGATCATCAATCCGACCGGCACCGGTGACTTCGTGGGCGGCACTATCGCCCTGGATGATGCCACTGTCGTCCCCAACGCCGTCTACGTCAACACGGTCGGATCTTTCGACCCTACAGCATTGATCTAAAAATCACATTTCAGAGGAGAATGAGTTATGGAACCAACAGCATTGAACGGACTCACCGCATGTCTCCACAACAGTGGTGTCACGATGGGTACTACAACCACTGTGACCATTACCACTGCCGGCACCGTCAGCATCAGGGGTAAAGCCTACACCACCACCGCAGCCAGCAACACGGCTGTCACCAGTTTCCTCGACCCGAACACCGGTCTGGCCCCCAAGGGTGTCGGCCCCGGTCTGGGGTGCATCTTCGTGGCCTGTGTGGTCTCCACCGGCACGGTAGCAACCATGCGCTTCGTGCAGAGCGAGATCGTCCCTCTGCAGGGGAACTCCGCAGCGTACACCGCCGGTGCCTTCCTTGATGCCCCGGAGTTCCCGGCCATCCCCAACAACCTCTGCCCCATCGGTTACTTCGTGGTCAAGGTCGCCACGGACTTCACCGCCGGCGGAACTCACATCTTCGGCACCACATCGGTAGCAACCGGCGCAATGAACTCCGCAGCGACAGCCTATTCCGTCACTGCGCAGTCCGTCTGCACCCTGCCCGACCGTCCGCAGATCGTGTAACAACCTGGGGGGCCGCCAGTGAATCCTACTCCGTATGAGATGGGTAACGGGCTCCCCTTATTTTAGCCAGCCAGCTATACAAACAGACAGATAGGGAGATAGACAATGATTCTCAAAATGAGAGCAACAAATGATCCGAACAGCAATCTTTGCCCAATGGAGTCGTGGCGTTATTTCGAGGATGTTCAAGGTTTGCATTATTCGGTGTACGCCAGCGAAGAGCATTTCAGGAAAGAGAACGCTACATGGGGCTTACCGTCAGATGTGCAGGAAATATGGTTTGCAGAGCAGAAACCGGCTGATGGGTCAATCCTGTTCCTGGCGTTCCACTCTGAATCGTTGGGTGCCGTACATCTGTTCTGCAACACCCAATGCTACCTGATGAACGACAACGGAAAGACCATTGAAAAACTGATTTAACCTCTAGCTGGCTGGCTAGAGAAAAAAACGAACCCCGGAGGGGAAAATGGCAAGAGAGAAAGATACAACCGGCATGAACGTAGGGCAGCCCAAGGATATCATCCTCGGCGACGGGACTCTGGATACGAATGGAGGGGCATTGGAGTTGGTTACCGAGAGAGACGGCAAAGCAGATTACCTGGACGAACTGGCCTTTATGGAGGAGGAGTTGATCGTCATGGTCCACGAGACCACGGATGAGAACGCCGAGAACCCTGTGACGGTGGGATGTAATGGGGTCTTCAAGCAGTTCTTCCGCGGTCAGAAGACACTGGCCAAACGCAAGCACGTTGACTGCCTGATCGTCAAGTCGGCCAGGGTGTCGACACCGGAGATCCAGAACGGGGCAGGAGAGCGCACGTATGCCATCCGGCAGCACAATGCCCACAAGTTCCCGTTCTCCATCATCAGTGACCCCTCGGGCGAAAAAGGAATCGAGTGGTTCAGCAAGCGGATGTCGGAAGCAGTCTGAGATAAGGGGCGAGTATGAAAACCATCAGCGTCGACACAGACATCTGGTACAAAGCACTGAGGACCATGCTGCGCCCTTTTTTCTCCTGGTACAACAACGGGGTGCTGGATGAGGACGCCACCGAGTTTTTGGCATGGGATGACGTGAAGGTCAGCCTGTCCCAGGCGAAACGTCTCGGCAACTCGGACCCTACTTTTGAGAAACTGGCTGATGACGGTGCTGGGTCGGTCGGGGTCTACGCCACAGCATTCAGTAACTCCGCTCTTCAGGAAGTTTTCTTCGACGCCCAATTACCACACGCGTACAAAGCCGGGACCAACATTAAGTTCCATATTCACTGGGCACCTTCTGGAACCGGAACAGGGAATGTCATCTGGGGTATTGAGTATGTGGCCTTGAATGACGGAGTGCCTATTGGGAGCACAACCATAGTAGAGGCCACAGTCGCAGCCCCTGGCGTTGTACTGGAAAAGAAGTCTGCCGTTGCCACACTGTCTGGCACTCTACTGGTAGAGTCAAGCGTCATCATGTGCCGCCTTTACCGGCAGACCACAGGCAACACCTATGCGGCCAAGGCCTTCGCCCTGAGTGCAGACTTTCACATCCAGAAAAATAAGCCCGGCACCTACCTTGAATTCCCGGTATAAGGAGATAGCGTTAATTTTTTATAACTGATATAAAGAGGTGCGGCTAGGGTAGCTCCCGAAAAACATGGACTCCACCATGTCTGCCGCTAAATCAAACCTTGGAGAGCGAAGGGAGATCGCTATGAATAAAGTAAAAGATTTATCTGGATTTCTGTATGGGCAGTTGGCCGTAGTGAAGAGAGAAGGCATAGATAAAAGCGGGAATGCTACATGGTTATGTTTATGTAGTTGCGGGAGGCACCACATTGTACGGGCGGATTGCCTTAAATCAGGAGCTATAAAAAGCTGTGGGTGCTTGGGCCGTTACACGACAAAAATCAGAAGCACCACACATGGAATGAGCAAAAGTAAAGAGTACCGAATATGGACAGGGGTTAAGTCACGATGTAGTGATGCTAAGAATATTTCTTTTAAAAACTATGGTGGCAGAGGAATTAAGGTCTGTAAGGAATGGGAGAATTTTGAAACCTTTTATGCAGACATGGGACCATGCCCCGTTGGATACAGCATTGAGCGGATTAAGTTAGATGTTGGTTATGAACCTAGCAATTGCGTGTGGATACCGCTCAAAATGCAAAACCGGAACAAGAGAAACACTATCTACCACGAAGGGTTAAACACAAACGAATTGGCCGTTAAATATGGATTAACCGTGCAAGCAGTCATAGCTCGACTGTCAAGAAATAAGCCACTTGATGTCCCCATGAGAAGGCGGTAAGACAATGAACTTCCTTGAATTATGTAGGCGGACAAAACAAGAATGCGGGATATCGGGCAATGGTCCCACGACGGTAATAGGCCAGACGGGGGAAATGAAACGCCTCATAGACTGGGTTGCCCAAGCATGGGTTGAACTAGCCAACGAACGGTCTGACTGGGAGTTCATGCGGAAGTCCGTCATTTTCAACACGGTTGCGAATGTCGGCACCTATGCGGTGGGCCCGGGGCTGGCCATCGACCTGGCTGACTTCAGGCGGTGGAAGACCTATTCCTTCCGGCAGTACCTCCAGTCCGCAGGGATCCCGACCGAGATCATCCTGACCCAGTACCTCAACTACACGCAGTTCCGCGACTTCTATGAGCTCGGTTCCCGGCGGCTGACCACTGGCCGGCCACTCTATGTCTGTGTCGCGCCTGACCGCAGTGTCAAGTTCGGGTTCACGCCCAATGATATCTACGTCACCACTGCTGAGTATTACCGTTCGGCCCAGGTCCTCGCGGCGGATACCGATACCCCGATCATCCCCGACGAGTACCACATGCTGATCGTCTACCGGGCGGCCCGGAAGTACGGATACTTCGAGGTGGCCAGTGAGCAGATCGAAATCGCCGGCCGGGAAGCGGCAGACCTCCACAATAACCTGATGCTCGACTACGGTCCTACGATTGAAATGGGTGACAGCTTCATATGAACCGTCCCAGCATAAACATAGACGCCATCGTCTGTAAGGGAGGTCTCGACCAGATCACCCCTACCCTGACCCTGGCGAATACGTTTGCTCGATTCTCGCTCAACTTTGAAGCGGCGGTCACCGGTGGGTATTCAAGGATCGTGGGGTATGAACGGTTTGACGGCCGACCTTCTCCGGCCGATAGCGCATCCGGCCATCTCTACCAGATAATAGAAGTCAGTGAATCCGAACTGATCCCCGCCATAGGGAGCGCACTGACGTTTACCGGTGGTGCCACGGCGACAGTAGCTTACGCCACTGGAGAGTTTTTCTCCGGTCCCGCATTTTACAACTGCATGTATGTTCTAACTGATGTGACTGGGACTATCCTTCTGGGTGACGCAGTGGATGCTTCCAGTCAGTACGCTGGGGTTGTTGGCGCATTACAGGGCAGCGTGACTACTCCCGAAGAGGACAGTCTTGTCAAGAACGCGGTGGCTGATCAATTCAGGGCAGACATTGCAGCAGTCCCTGGGTCCGGTCCGGTGAGGGGGGTATTTGAGTTCAACGATGTCGTCTACGCCTTCCGCGATAACGCCGGGGCGGATGCATTGGTGCTTTACAAAAGCACGGCCGGCGGATGGGTAGCGGTACCTTTCTACTATTCAGTGCCCTTCACCGATGGCGGGACCGATACCCCAGCTGACGGAGATACACTCACCCAAGGGGTAGAGACCGCCCTGATTAAGCGGGTAGTTCTTGAAGGTGGGGAGTGGCAAGCAGGCGATGCCTTCGGCCGGCTGATCATAGAGGCCGGGTCGGGAATCCTTTTCGCTGCGGCGGCCACGGCCGGCACGGCTGATGTCACCCTCGCCGATACGCAGGTCCAGATATCCATGCTGCCCGGGGGGCGTTTCGAGTTCGAGGAACACAACTTCTACGGACAGGAACCGACCACCAGAATCTACGGGTGTGATGGGGTCAATAAGGCTTTCGAGTTCGACGGCGATATCTTGGTGCCGATCTCCACCGGGGCGACCACGGATACTCCCACACATGTTGTAGCGCACAAGGGTTTTCTGTTCCTCTCCATCGGATCCTCGGCCATGCACTCGGCACCCGGCTTGCCCTATAACTTCACTGCCCTCAGCGGAGCAGGGGAGTTGGCCACCGGAAGCGCAATCACCGAGATGCTCTCCATGCCTGGGGGGACCAGCACTGCAACTCTAGGTCTGTTCAACCGGAACAATACCAGCATTCTTTATGGCACGGGGCCGACCGACTGGAACCTCGTCACGTACAACACAGGGACAGGGGCGGTGCCTTTCTCAGCCCAGAACATGTCCCAGAGTTTCGTGTTCGACGACCGTGGGGTGAACTCGGTCCAGACCGCCCTGCAGTACGGGAACTTCACGCAGTCGACCCTGACCAACACCATCTTGCCGTTCATCACCAGCAAGATCAACCTGATGACGGCCTCGACTCTCTGCCGGCGAAAGAGCCAGTACCGGATATTCTTCAGTGACGGGTATGGGGTCTTCATCACCGTGGTGAACGGTAAGTTACTGGGGTGTATGCCGGTCTACTTTCCGAACCCGGTCAGATGTTGTTATGAGGGGAAGAATTCAAGTGGTGCCGATGTGATTTACTTCGGGTCAACCAACGGCATGGTCTACCAGATGGAGAAAGGGACTTCCTTCGACGGGGACCCCATAGACTTCAACCTGACGATGAACTACTCCAACGCCAAGAGTCCCCGCACCCTCAAGCGATACCGCAAGGCCGTCCCTGAACTGGCAGCCGACTTCGGGTCATTCGTGAAGTTCAGGTTCGGGCACATCCTCGGATATGACTCTTCGGCTTACTCCCAGCCAGGTTTTTATTCCTATGATCGGTACGTCGGGTCATCCCGGTGGGATTCATTCATCTGGGACAATTTCTTCTGGGACACCAACGATACTGACTTTGTAGAGGTCGGGATTGACGGGACCGCAGAGAACATCGCTATTGCCATCAACGGATCGTACGATTATGTCCCGGCCTTCACGATCAACAGTTTTCTGGTTCACTATTCCCCCCGCAGGATGATGCGTTAAGAGAGGTACAACATGGGAGCATCCAGAGACGCAGCAATAGCAGCCGGGCTCGAAGACGCGTACAACAATGGCGACTGGGATCCAGGTAACGGGTGGGCATCAGGAGTGGACCCTTATTACGACCCTCCGTACGTTCCCCCCACTGGCACCGTGACTCCACCAACTACTGGCGGCACAGTCACACCTCCTGCTGGAACAACCACAACTCCTCCGGTTGCAGGGACGACAACTCCTCCCGCCGGCGATACCACACCCCCTCCCGCAACAGGGTTGATTGGAACGGCAGGGCAGGGCGGGACAACTCCCCCGGTTACCACACCACCAACGGGCGGCACAACTGTGACTCCTCCAGTGGTAGACACCCCGGTGGTGACTCCTCCGGTCGGCGATACTACAGGCACACCTCCTGCGGCAGGAACCACACCGGTAACAACAGCAGGCACCCCGACATTTCCTACGCCTTCACCAACGACCGTTGCTTCTGTTACCGCACCAACCAATGTCGCCCGTACCATCGGGGACAAAGAGACTGTGGCCGGTCAGCTGAACGATCTGCTCCACGCCGACAGCAAGTACATGCAGAGTGCCAAGGCCAATGCCATGGTCCAAGCTAACTCACGGGGGCTGATCAATTCCTCCATGGCGGTCGGGGCGGGACAGAAGGCGGCCATTGACTCGGCCCTGCCCATCGCCCAGCAGGACGCAACCATCAACGCCAACGCCGGGCAGCTGGCACAGCAGGGTAATCAGGACATCAACCTGACCGGTTACAATTCTCTCCTCGGGTCAGCCCAGGCCAAAGAGAATGCCGGCTACCGGAAGGAAGAGAACGAGCAGAACATCCAGGCCAACAAAGACCTCAAGACCATGGATGCCGAGAATAATGCCGCTCTCAGGAAACAGGCTGACGATGCGACTTACAAACTGGAGATGGACAGGCTGGCCAAGACCATGGAGTTTGACCTCACCAAGCTCGACCGGGGAACGCAGGACCGGATGGTCGAGTCCTTCGGCACTCTCTCCCAACAGAGGCTGGACACGATCAAGGGTATCAACATGACCCCGACTGCCCAGCTTTCCGAGCAGGACAAAATCAGGATGATCGACCAGATCAATCAGGATTTCGATGCCCAGGCGCAGACCATGTTTGCGATATCTGGGTACACCTACAAATCGAACTGGGCTCCCACAACGACCCCCGGCACAACCCCGGGGACCACACCCGCAACCGGTGGCACTCAGTTGGAAAGGTACAACGCCGACCTCAAGACCAGACAGGACGAAGCAATCAACAGCCCCTTTATGAAGGCCTATAACTGGGCACCATGGAATGAGGCCGATCCTGAACCGGCCGGCTACCGTAAAGAGTTTGTCAACAACACCTGGATTATTATGCCAATAGGCGGATGGGGTGGCGTAGGAGCGGGTGCATGATCCGCCCTGCCGAATATAGGGACATCCCGGTGATGATGGAGATGTGCGCTTCCTTTATGACTGATGTCCCTGAACTGGAAGCCCTCGGAATGACTCCCGACCCTGACACGATTGAGTTCCTTTTGCAGGACCACATCGATCTCGACAGTTGCTGCATTCTAGTGGCCGAGGTCGATGGGCAGATAATCGGCGGGATCATTGGTCTCGTAGCACCCTGGCAGTGGAACGGTAACATCATCACCTTGATTGAACGGGGTTGGTTCATCCCGAAAGAAAACCGAGGCAAATACCCCATGGCAGCACTGGGGCTCAGAAGGCAGTTCTATAAATGGGGCAAAGAGCAGGGTGCGACTGTCTTGGTCATGGTCTCAACCGTCAGGGAAGAATCACCACGGGTGATCGAGCACTACAAGAAAGATGGAATGATTCACATGGACAACAACTTTTTGAGGAGGCTTTGATATGGCAATCGTGACGGCGGCAACCCTCGTAGGGATAGGATTTGGCGCGACCATGGCCGCAGTGACTTCCGCTGCTATCACCGGGTTGGTAATCGGGGCGGTTGTTGGTGCTGTAGTAGCTGCGGCGACCGGTGGCAACATCCTGAAAGGTGCTCTGATCGGTGGCCTGCTGGGGGCTGTCACGGCAGGGGCACTGGCCGGGTTCGAGCAAGTGGGCGCTGGTGCTGGTGCTTCCGGTGCTGGTGGGTCAGGTGGTGGTGTTGGTCCACTTGCCACCCCAACAATCGCCCCAGCTTCCTTGGGCGGTGAGATCACGACCTCTGCAGGGAACATAACACTGAACGGAGTGGGAGGGGCAACAGGGACAATAGCGGCCCCGAGTATAGCAGGTGCTGGAGGTGCTGGAGGCGCAGCGGGAGGCGCAGCGGGAGGCGGTGGAGGAATCGTGAGTGGCGGCACAACCGCAGGTATCACGGGTAAGGAGATGCTGACCGTAGGCATGGGGGCACTCGGCCAAGGTGCCAAGGCCCTTGGTGAAGCAGACGCTGCGGAATCCGCCGCAGATGCCATCAAACAGAAGCAGGAGCGCGACAGGGCAGATGCCGTTATCAAACCCTACACTGGGTACAAAATCCCTGTGGGGTCGGTTACCAAGAACGCAGCCGCCACCACAACCGCCAAGGCTGATGTCGCACAGGTCACAGCAGCACCAAGTCTGATGGATTACCGCAATCTCAATCCTGTTGCCGCAGTACCCACGGCACCCCAAGGAGTACCGGCATGATACAGCCCAGCAAGGAAGACCTGAAGGCCGATGGTGAGAAGTACGTTGCCAAGGCACTGATACTTCTGCACTCCCCTGAGACCAGAGATGGAGTGGTGAAGATGCTAACCGGTCCCGATCCTGTCCAGCGGGTTTCCAATGTCCTGGTCATGGTCATGCAGCGGGTGGACTCCGAGGCCAGGAAGTCGAACCTTGAGGTGCAGGATGTGGTCAAAGCCGCCGCTGCCAGGGCGATAGTCCCTGAGATCGTGGAGATCGGCGAGGCAGCCAAGTTGTTCAATCTCAACCCCGACCTTGAACTGCTGGCCTTCTCTGTGTCGCTGCAGGATTACCTGAAGGCCGAGATCAAGGCCGGCCGGGTGGACTCGAAGAAACTGGCGGTGACCATGCAGGCAGACGTCAGGAGTATGCCGCCGAAGATGCGTAAGGAAGTCATCGCCGCGCAGCCGAGGATACAACAAATTGCTCGGAAATATGCTCACGGTGCTGGTATGGCCTCGTTCCAAACTTCCAAAACAGGAGAGTGATGTCATGTCCTTACTATTCCAGGCAATGACAGGTGCAGTCCAAGGCGGCGCGATGGCCGGCTACAAGATGCTGGACGACCAGAACAAGGCTGCCCTTATCGCCGAACGTGATCAGGCCCTGGCGTTGAAGCAGGAGAACCTGCAGGAGCTAAAGCAGGTTCATGATGATCAGGTTCAGGATAAGCGGATCACTGCAGCTGAAGACCGGGAGGACCAGAGAGAGAAGAACCGGATAGCGGCGGAAAATCGCAAGGCCGGCAGGACTGTCACCGACTATGAGATCGATGGGGTTCCCCAGACACAGGATCAGTTGGAGGAAGCAATCAAGCTCAAGAAATCCGCATCCGACGCCAAGGAAGAGGGGCGCGGCCGTGCTGAATCCGAGTCTGCCAAGGAAGCAACGGTGGAGGGGGTCAAGAAAGCCTCTCCGACCGCCCGGGAAGAACTCGACAATTCGCTGGGCATCAAGAAACCACGGAAGTCCCTGCTTGAATCGGCCAACCCGGTCTACACGGAGAAGGAACAGGCCATCATCGACAAGGCCGAGAACATCAAGATACTCAACAGCAAGAAGGTTGCGAAGGAAGAGGAACGCGAAGATAAGCAGGAAGCACGGCAGTTGGAGATCGAGCAGCAGGGTCTGATCAGGAAAGAAATCGCCGAAGGGAACAACGCCACAGCAAAAGCCATTGCGGCCAGCAAGAGAGACGACAAAGACGCTGAATCCACTGAGAAGGGCAAGACCAAGGCAACCGTGGCTGCCGAGAAGCGTCTGTCCCAGTTGGACGATATCGAAGCCAGGGTCGGGGAGTTGTCGCAAGCGCAGCAGGCTGAACGTACCAGACTGGAGAGACAGGTCGGACGTGGTCCGGTACCCATCACGTCTACCCACAGCAGTTATGATGGCCCCCCTGCGTCAGAGTGGACCGATGCGAAGGGCAACAAAGTTAAAACCCTTGAATCCAGTGTACCAGCAGGGTATACTCCGACCGGTAAAACTTCTGGCGGGAAACCTGTTTACTTCAATCCGAAAGCGCCGAAGGGCAAACAATACTGGACACCATAAGGGGACCGTATGACTTTCTTTGACGCTTCGGAGGTCCAGTTTGATACCCCCAAGAAGGGCGGCACTTTTCTTGACAGTGACGAGATCACCTTCGATGACCAGACCGACTTCGCAACCCAAGGCAAGGTAAAGCCTTCCATCTATGATGGTGAGCTCTACGCCGACCGCACCCAGCCGGCCAACGTAACCGAGGCAATCGCTACCGGTACGGATCCACTTTTTCCTACTGATCTCGTTCCTCACGGCATCATTCCTACCGCAAAAGAAGTCGGAAAGAGTCTGTATAAATCAGGCACGTCCGCCATATCCAGCATCGGTAACCTGATCGAAGGTGATCCGCTCGATGTCAACCGCAGCGACGTGGGCCTTTTCGGTACGCCAGACACCGAGACCTGGACGGATGAAGAAGGCCAGACTCACATCCAGCGCACCGCTCCAACCGAGCAGATTGTGGCCGAGCAGTCTGGTGGTCTGAGGGGTACGGTAGGCGGGGCCCTGCGGTCGGTCGACAAGGGTGTGACCGGCGGAAAGTTCGAAGAAGATTCCGCTATGGGTATCACAGGTCAGGTGATTGAGAACCTGCCCAGGTCGATGATGTACATGGTGCCCAATCTTCTCCCTGGTGGTGGTAGCGTCTCCAATTACCTGATGTACCAGGACTCATACCTGCAGAGACTGAAGGACCTGCGGGAAGCAAAAGAGCAGGGCAAGATCGAGATGAGCGAGGACGAGATGCAGGCCGCAGCTGCCAAGTACGGAGTGTACGAGGCAGGCTTCGAAATGGCCGGCAACTCCGCACAGGCATCGATCATAAAGGCCGGTGCCTTCGGTGCCAAGTTCCTTCCGATGGGCGGGTCCGCCAGTGTGGTCAGGAACTTCGTCGCCAAGGTGGCGGGGACCAACACAGGGCAGGCACTCTTCGAAGACATATCCAAATCCGCCACAAAGCGCGGCACTGCGATCGCTCTTCACGCTGCAGCTGATGTCCCCTTCGAAGGCATGTCGGAAGTGGGGACAGAGAAGTTCCAGGCCGAGCAGGATCTCGACACTGGCATGGTCAAACTCCCCATCGGGATGACCCGCGAAGAGTACATCAATAAGCGCATGATTGAGGCAGGAATTGTCGGTGGTGTGTCCGGTGCCGCGGTGACCGGTGGCTTCGAAACAGCCGGGCAGATATCACAGGCCAGACAATCCACCAGACTGAAGGAAGACCTGTTCTCACCGGTGACCCCAGAGAAGGTAGCGGAATTCACCGCCAAAGGGGAGACCCTGGCGCAGGCAAAGATATCTGCAGCCAAGTCTCGGGTATCGGCAGCCAACGAACTGATGGCAGTCGTGGACGCCAGTGCTATTCCTGAAGAAGAGAAGCAGACCGCCCGGACCAACATCACCAACGCAGTCACTTCGAACTCTGCACTGCCGTACAGTGCTGATATATTCACTGCTCCGGTCGAACCTACTGGAGAAGGGTGGAAGGGTTTCGAAAGCGAACCGGTCGGCATGGTCGCCAACGATAAAGGGTGGGAGCAGTTCAATGCGCCGGCCGAGGCGAAGGTCGAAGTTCCCGACACCGGTATCAGCAATGGAAGCGTCTCTGTCGACGATGCGATCGCCGCCGCCAACGAGACTGTTAATGGCACGGTAGGGTCTCCCGAGCATCAGGCCGACCTGCTTAGTAAACTGGGTGGCGCCACGACCACAGAAGAACCTGCTGCCCCTGCAGAGACTGTCGACCAGATCATCGCCGAGACATCACAAGGTGTGGTTTCTCCTTCAGTGAACGAGAAGGCCCCTGTGAGCCCCGAGGAGTTCACCCCCCAACCAACCCCTGCGCCTATCGCCGAACAGGCTGCAGCGGCAAAGCTGGCCGGTCAGGATTACGCGACCTTCGCACAGGACCTGGCAGCCAAGCGTGGTTTCCAGACAATCCAGTCTCAACTTGCGACAGAAGGGCATGAAGGTCTCCGAGCGGCATGGGACCAGGCACCAGGTTCCGAGCAGGTTCAGGCAGAGAAACAGCAGCAGATCGCCATCCATGGGCAGGGCATGAAATCATGGGGCATCGCCGCAAACAGGCTTAAAGGTGCGTCGAGAGACTCCGCACTGGCAAAGGTTGAGGAGCATCGGGCTGCACTCGAGGCACTCACTGAACTTGGTTCTGCTCCGGGTCCCTCCCCTGTAGAGCAAGCCAATACTCCGGCAGGGGTGGCCCCCTCCCCATCCCTGCCGGGGGAAACTTCTCAAATTGAGACACCAGTCGCAAAAGGAGAATCGAATGAAGTGTCCGCAGTGCCAGAAAAAAGTGTGCAAGGGGAAACGCCTCTGTCCGACGTGCGGGACCAAACTGAGGTAACCTTCCCCCACGAAGCAGATGTCATCGCCGACAAGGCAGCGCAGGACCTGATCGAAACGGGGTTGGAACCGGGACACCCGGCCGTTGAGAAGACTCGGGAAGATCGGCGGAAGCACGAGCGCACTCCCGATGCCGAGACCGGGTTGATCGAACGGCGCCACCATGGGCCCACCCTCAAACGTGCATGGGATCTCCACGATAACCAGGGATCGAAGGTGGCCTATGCCATCGCCGACATCCATAACCTCGGGGGATTGAATGAGCTCCCCGGAGGCGAGGAAGAAGCGAACACGCACTTCCGTGCCATGGCAGATATTCTCAGAGAAGGGGTCAGCCAGTTCAAGGGGGCCCAGGTCATCAGGAAGGGTGGGGATGAGCTGGCCGTCATCGCCCCGGGCGTTTCAAAAGAAGATTTGACAAAAGCCCTGAAAGTGGTACACGGTAAGATACAGGCTTACGCCAAGGAAAATGGTTTGTCTGATCTTGCCCACCCGAAAGGGAAGGCACCCGGGACCGGTCTCCATATCGGAGTCAGTGAATTCGGTGAAGCGGACAGTGCCAAGACCGCCATTGAACTGGCGTCCGTGAGAGTAAAGAAGGCGAAGGAAGCAGCCAAGGAGGTTCACCATGTCGGACAAGTCGCTCCTGAAGGAAATAGGAATGGAGCACCTGGAGGGCCAACCACCGTCAGTGACAATACCGGCGTTGGAGAAAAAGGAACAGGAACTTCTCAGCCGCAAAAAGAAAAAGTAGCCAAGCCCAAAGGTCCGCGCAATCTGTTCAGCGATATCAAGCAGGGTGGGGGGATCACTCCTGAATCACTGGCAAAGTTCATCGACCCGAAGGAAACCAGCAGCGCACGGTATCTGAGAATCAAGAGCAAGAATGGAATTGGCCTTGACCTGATGGCGCGGGACATGCGGGACCAAGGATGGAATGTCACCCTTGATGTGAATGGAGAAGTAGACACACAGTCGTTTGCCGATATGGTCAGAGCGCAGGCCAGTGGCAACCCTGTTATCCATCCTGATGATGTTGAGGCAATACTTGATAGATTCCCTGAACTCTCGCAAGAAGACGTTGAGGAATCGTTACAGGCCGTTGACCATGAAGCCGATACATTCAGCGAACAGGATTTAACACCGGAGGAAGCCAATGAAGCTCTCAGACTCTTTGACGAAATGTTTGGAACGAGTGAGCCAGAAACTGCAGCCGAAGGATCGGAAACTGTTTCTGCAGTCAATGAGGGACAGGTTCAAGAAGAGGGTAGAACAGAACAAAAAGTAACTCGCTGGTGGGACGGCCTCAAACGGTCTGAGAGAAAGGACCTGCTGGAGAGGGCAGGTTCTACCAAGACTCCCAAGGTTCGCTGGGACCAGATCGAACCGGCTGCACAGAAGGTCATCCTTGAGGAGGGTGGTTATGACAACGGACGAAGCGTACCAGTACATGTCGGAGTGCAACCATCGGTTCGCACAGGGAGACAGGACAGCACCACACTTCCAGATGAAGGACCGTTTCCCACGGCCCTGGCAGAACAAAAAGCCGCAGGGCTCTCCCGAGCAGTCGGAGAAACCCTTGAAGTAGCAACAGACCTCACGCCAGAGCAGAAGGATGTCCTCAAGATATCCGCTGCTCTCGGCATCCAGAAACCCATCTTCGTAAAACAATCCACTCGTTTCAACGGAGTCTACTGGGGGGGGAATATCTTCCTTGCCCAAGACACCACACATCCCATGCTGGTAGTGGTAGGCCATGAGATCACCCATTCATTCGAGAGGTCGGATGGGTACACTGAAGTCATGGACAAGATTATTGCTCTGGCTGACCCCGAGGCCCGGGCGACCTACCATGAATGGCTGGAGACCAACCGCAAACGCGACCTTTCAACCGATGAGGTCAACCGGGAAATCATCGCCGACCTCACTGCTACACGGTGGCACGACAAGGAGTTCTGGCGCGGGTTGTCCAAGGTGGCACCCAAGTTGTTCAGGGCCATCGCCGATGCCATCGACAGGCTGCTGGACACAGGCAAGCGCAACGGGCTGGACGTCACCGACCTGTTCCCTGATCTGGAAGCAGTCAAGAAAATCATCGATCCATTCCTTTATGAGAATATGGACAAAGAGTCAGACCAAGGCAATCCGATGAAGCCGGTGCTGGATGATGTGCAGTTCTCGGTGAAGGGGAAGCGACTGAGAGATGAAGAGACCGTCTGGTCGAACGGCTGGAGAACGTACAAAGAATTCGGTGTCTGGAGGGCAGAAGGCAAATCAGGTAACAACTTGTCTGCGTCTCAGGTTAGTGCCGAAGATGCCATCAGACTCTCCAAGGAGTTTATAGGGTTCGCCGGCCCAGTCACTCCTGTTGCACAGCAGACAGAAAACCTTGGCGCGGACGACCTGGTTTCCAAGTATTCAATCGACCCCGAAGACGTCCCAGTCAAGGGATGGGCAGGAAGGGTTATGTTCCATGGCACCGAGAAATCTTCGGCTGAGTCCATCCACAAGAAGATAGACCTCAACAAAACCACTGCTGGATATTTCGGGAAGGGTCTCTATCTGGCATCGGACTACGGTCTGGCAAAGAGTAATTACGCTGACATGTCAGGAGATGAGAGTGGCGGGTCCGTAATCGCCATCAAAATCAAAGACACTGCAAAAATACTTGACCTCAGGGATGAAGTGGATTCCATGAGGTGGGATGTCCTGTCGAAAAAAGGGAATCTCTTATCCAGCGACTCACTCCCAATCATCATGAAAAAAGCGGGAGTAGACGGGCTCTTCGACAGGTCGTTCGGCGGTGTGGTGATTTACAATCCCGCTGCAGTAACTACCATCAAGACAGGAATCGAAAACGGTCCTCTGTTCTCCACCAAGCAGACAGAGACACCTGAGTTCAAAGCATGGTTTAAAAATAGCCGTGTGGTGGATGAGGATGGGAATCCGTTGGTCGTTTATCATGGGACTCCTGCTGATTTTGATGCGTTTTCCGATGAACACACGACATCCCGCACGGGTGGTTTTGTGGGCGCCTTCATGTTCACAGAGTCAACCAAATATGCGGCGGAATATGCAAACAAAACAGGGCGGGGCGGTAACATTATGCCCGTCTACATTAAGATTGAAAACCCAGTTCCTGATAGAGTGGCAGGAGATATCAAGAAGTCAGCAATAGCAAAAGGAATCACGATAGCAGAAGAATCACTGTCCCGAGGTTATGATGGGAAAATAGTGAGGGCAGATGGCCGGAAAGCCTACATTGTTTATTCCCCTACCCAGATAAAATCCGCAATCGGAAATCGCGGTTCCTTTGACCCCACCAACCCTGACATCCGGTACTCTCTCAAGGAAGCAAGGGAAAGACTGCAGCCCTTCCGGTCGAAACTGGCGGAAGTGGTCGAGCAGAAGATGTCAGGTCGCATGTTCGTTCCACAACTCCGTTCCATGTTACGCAACAATGGAGTCACAGAGGACGAAATCGGCACCGTGCTGGGAGAGTTCGACGAAGGCAAGGCGGTGACCAAGGCGGAAGTACTGGAAGCGATTCAGGCCAATTCTGTTGAGCTTGAGGATGTGGTGCTGGGCGAACCTGATATGGGTGATGTTGAGGCATGGTGGAATGACGAAGGGGGAGCGAACGAAGAAACCCCTTATTCAGAGTTATCGCCAGCCGAACAAAGCGAAGCACACGCAAGATACCAAGAAGAAGTTGGCGACTTTCGAGAAGATGTCACCCACTTCTCCCAATACACAGAACCTGGTGCAGCAGCAGGATCGTACAGGGAGATGTTTGTAACAGCACCGGGACTCGGTTTATCCTCTGCATCAGTCATAACGACAACTCCTGCAAAAAATGGAGTTGATGCGTTTCTTGATGGCGAACGAATGGGAAGATGGCCTACAGAGGAAGAGGCAAGAAGTGATTTAAAAGAGCACCCAAACTATAAGAAACGGGTAGCAGGAGAGGCTGGTAAATGGCAAGACGGCCACTCGCAATACGAATCGATCACGAATCCGATAGTAAGAATCCGCTTCAACGAGCGCGAGACCGAGCAGGGCAAAATTCTTTTTGTCGAAGAGATGCAGGGTCCGTCATTTGCCAACCAGAAGAAAATGCCCTCATATCTGGTCAAGCGCATCTACGATATCGGCGTCAAGCGTGTACTGGCCTATGCCAAGGAGAACGGATTTGACGGGGTGAGTTTCACGACCGGTGCCATGCAGGCGGCAAGGTATGATTTGAGCAAGCAGGTAGATGAAATCGCTTATCAGCCGAACGAAGATGGCACATACAAGGTCTCGGCAGAAAAAGATGGGCATAGTCTTTGGACTGAATCTAGGGCAACCGATAAAACCATAGAGGAATATCTTGGCAAAGAAATAGCTAAGAAAATAAGCGATGGGGAAGGGGCCTCGAGCAACCCACTATGGGACGAGGCTACCAAGCCACAAGGCATCGGGGAACTGGCTGATAATGTCTACGGCACTAAGATGGCGTTTCTGATGCCTTTGGATACAGTGGACGGAAGTGTGTTGTCCATGCTTCAACACGATCAGGTTAAGCAGGCTGTTATCTCGCTTTTGCCCGTTGATGTGATGAATATCCTCTCCGCGAACCATCTTTCTGCCGATAGCCTTTTCCACAATAAGGATATGGTCTTTGGTGAGCTTGCCATCAATGAACGTAGTCCTGTGGCGGTTGGGGTTGTCAACGCGATGCGCGATGTCGGAGCAAGCCTTGGAGCAAAACTTAGCACCAGCCTTGAGGATGGCAGGGGAGACGTAGCGCTTCTTCCCGCATTGCGGACAAGTGATCTCAGCGCGAGAGAAATTGTCGGCATTGTAAGCCCTGGACGCATCTTCCATCTTGGCACTGACGGTATCCCACAGAAAACTAGACCTGCACGTTCTGGAGCAGAACCTCTTCCTAGCAAGATGGGAAGGCCACTTGTGAAAAATCTCAACACCACAGAACTCGCAAAACTTTTGAATATTCATGCTGATATTCTAAATCAGTCTAAAGACTCTGTAAAGCAAAAATACCATGAGTCAGAAAAGATTCTCTCGGGATTGGATTTGTCGATTGGGGGGGCTGGACTGAAGGCTCTCTATGATCGTACTCTCCCTGCCCTGTTCAAGAAGTATGGGAAAGAGGGGGTAGGTAAAACAAGCATCGGCGAAAAGAACGCCCGCCCTGTAGTAGAGCGTGGTTTCACCAGTAGAGAGGCCGCTGAAATATTCCTTAAAAGAAACCATGCCACAGAAGATTTACAGGTAAGGCAGAATAGAGAAACTGGCTTTTACGATATTATCAACCCAGGCACTCAGTCCACGCTTATCCTTGTCCCCTACATCCCCATCACAGACAAGACTCCTGCATCCTACCCGATGTTCTCGGTAAAACAGAAACGTGAATCAGTAAATCCGATTGGGCGTGATGCCAGCGGGGAGACCGAGAGACACCCTGATCTTTCTCAGAGAGGTGCCATTACTCCTGATGGTGTCCCTGATGAAACTCGTACTGCATTTAAAAAAGTCAGCCATTTGATCCAGGGACCAGCTTTTCTTGATGCACTCGACTATCTCAGGGAGTTGCAAAGGTCTTCTCTCAACTTGAGGGGGGAGTCCTCTGACCGCGTTGGTGGTCGTGCCTCTACGGATAAAAGCACCACTCAAGATGCCGCGAGTGACACCAAGTTTTTCAGCGACATCGTTCACAGAAAGTCCTTCCTTGAGCATGGTTTCAGCGGCCTTGATATCAAAACTCAAGGGATTGTGCTCGAACATGTGGCCAGATCTGCTATGGATAGCAAGATTCTCAATCCTGTTGTCCGTCTTGTCTTCGTTAATATGGTGGACGACTTCACTGGACAACAGTCTGCGCCCGAGATGCTTCTCCATAAGTTGACGATGGATGAGAGGGGACCGTCCAGCAACCTTGGATCTCTGATATCCCTCGGAGTCGACCCATACACTACGATGGTCAGATTGACTGCATTCGTAAGAGCAGTAGAATCTACCGGACTTACTCTGCCTGATCTGGTACGGCAGTTTGTGGGTAGTGGTTCCGCAAAAGGCACAGATGACATTCGGCATATGCTTACCTCCATAGAAAAGATATCCAATGGTATACTAGATGGGACAACTAGTCAAGGCGATTCACCAAAGTATTCGGTAAGACAAAATAATCTTCCGGTGGAAACTCCATATCAACTGTTGAAACGTAAGTTCCAAAATAAGTTCAACAGATTGGATGTGCTGCAGGAGTACTTGGAAGACAACGGGGTTGTCCTCTCCGAACAAGCGGACGTATCAAGGGGTCTCGCAGTTCAAGCTGGCAAGACCGCTGACCAGTTATCGCGCTTCATGGACCTTCAGGTTGGCCCCCTCATCAAAGAGGCCGCCAAGGAGAAGATCAAACTGGACGACATCAGCGACTTCCTGCTGATGCAACACGCCGCTGAAGCGAATCAGGCGATGCGAGAACTGCACAAGGACCCCACTGCTACAGCATTCGGTGTCACCGACAAGGAAGCTGCAGACGCACTGAAGGTCTACAAGGCCCGGGCAGACTTCGCCAAGCTGGAGAGCATCGCCAACCGTTTCAGGGCATTCTCGGATGAGTCGGCGGACATGCTGCTCAAGGCAGGCATCATCTCTCAGGAAATGCGAGACGCCTGGCAGGGTGCATATACTCATTACGTCCCGCTGCGTGGTGGTGAGGGAGACACGAAGCCCGGGGCAGGCAAGGGTCAGGTCGTCAATCGCAACCTCAAGCGCAGGGCAGGGCATGAACTCCGCGAGGAACATGTCTTGGAGAACATCATCAAGGCCCGTGAATCGGCCATCAAGACAATAGAAAAAAATAAAGTTAATCTCCAAATTATTTCCCTGCTGGTCGAGGCCAACGACCCAGCCATCGGAACAGTAGGTAAGCCGGAACTCCGCAGGGTCTTCAAGAACCAGAAGGTCTACACGGCTGAATTCAAGGGTACGGTGATCGGTGCCTTCGGTACAGAGAAAGAGGCTGATGATTTCGTCGCTGCTCACCGGGCGCAATATCACACTCCGATCGATGATTACGTGGTGGACATCTCAACCGACCCGACAGTCAAGATGATGGTCAGCCCGATGCTGGGCAAGAACGAGGTCAATGCCTTTGTCAAAGGGCACCAGGTCCGCATCCAGATCAACGACCAGATCTCTGCCGACGCCCTGACCAACATGGGGGCGGAAGGGCTCGGAACTCTGCTGACAATCGGGAAGACGATCAACAACTATTTCTCCCGGGCCTACACCGGATACGACCCGCGGTTCACCATCAGGAACACCATCCGGGACTTCACCTCTGGCATGGTCAACCTGACAGGGGACTACGGGGTGGCCACGGCAGCCAAGATTGCAGCCAACTACCCCAAGGCGGTCAAGGAGTTCTGGAAGGGTCGCAAGGATCCGAGCAAGAGTCAGTGGATCGACCGTTACCGCAAGCAGGGCGGGTCCACCGGGGCATCCTATCTGTCCTCCCTTGAGCGGCTGGGCGATGATGTTGAGTCCATGTACCATGAACACATCGGGGCCATCGCCACCTACCGTCAAGTTTATGACGAGCAGATCGCAGAAGGTCGGAGCCCGATGTATGCCCGAACGAAGGCCCTGGCGAAATCGGGTGTGGCCGGATTCGAGAAGATACCTATCCTGGGTCACTTCCTCAAGATGATCGAAGCCATGAACTCCATCTCAGAGAATGCATTCCGGGTGGCCACGTTCATCACCCTGGTGGAAGAAGGGAAGTCAGAGGCCGAAGCAGGAGAGGCCGCCAAGAACTCAACCATCAACTTCGACAAGAAGGGCGAACTCGGCCCCCAGATGGGAGCCCTGTGGCTATTTTTCAACCCGGCTGTCCAAGGTATCCAGCGCAGTATCTTCGCCCTCACGGAGTCCAAGCACAAGCACCAGGCGCAGGCACTGGTCGGCGCCATGGCCATGGTGGGGTACATGGCTGCCGAACTCTCCCGGGGGATCGGTGGCGATGATGACGACGAATGGGAAAAGGTCGGCCGGTCCACCAAGAACCGCAACCTTGTCATCAGGACCGGCGAGAAGTCATTCCTGACCATCCCCCTTCCTTATGAGTACGGATCCTTCGTGGGGATCGGATATGCCATCAACGACCTTGCCCACGGAAAGGCTGACAAAAAGACTGCCATGAACCTGGCCAGTGCCATCATGGACGGCCTCTCACCGCTGGGAAATCCGGTCACCCATGAAGGTCTCAACTGGAAAAGCACGGTCGCCATGTTACCAACAGTCCCGAAACTCCTACTGGCACCGGCCACGAATCTGGGGAGCTTTGGATCACCCATCGCGCCGACAAAATACAGTGAGTCGAAGCCTGATTCCCAGAACATGTACCGGGCCACCAAGGGAACTCTGTACGAGAAGACTTCGGCTGCCCTGAATGATATATCCGGTGGAACGAAGTATTCCTCCGGTGCAGTCGATGTATCCCCCGAGGTGCTGAAGTTCTACACCCGGTCGATATTAGGTGGTGCCTTCACGTTCATTGACCAGTCAGTCGGTCTGGCCCAGGTCGGTCTCGGCATGGTGGATGGCGGCAGTGGTCCCGAGGTCGGGGAGATCCCGATGGTCTCGGTCTTGGGCAAGGAGAACAACGTCAAGGACACCCGGCAGCTGTTCTACCAGATCGCTGGGGACGCCAAGACTGCAGCGGAAGAGTGGAAGTCCGCCAAGAAGGACAAGAACCCGGAGGTCGCCAACCAGTTGAAGGAAGACAACGCCGACCTGATATCCGTGGCGAACCTGGCCGACCGGCAGATGAAGCTGGCCAAGGCCAAACGGGATGCCGTGGATGCCATCAGGCTGTCGGACATGCCCTTCGCCGAGAAGCGGAACCGGGTAAAGGACATCGAGGAAGAGGAAGAGATTATCTACGACAAGTTAATTAAAGCATTCAATCGTTGAACATTAGCAAAATTTGTGGTACGTAACACCTCATAAAGTGCAGTCCTCTTGGCCTGCCGGAAACACAATAGCCGTGCTTCAATGCCCTGCTCTCCTTCAGTAGAAGGTCGGCAGGGTATTCTCGTTTTACGGAGGTAGCAATGAAACACATCGTCCAGTTGATAACGATCACATTACTTATTTCAGGAGGCATCCCCATGGACTACACCCCATCAGGCGAACCAATCTTCGGCGGCAGCGGGGCATCGGCAGAAATCAGGTCGGAGTTCGGGAACATCGCGGCGGCAGTCAATTCCAAGGTGGACAAAACTGGTGGAGTCGTTACTGGTCCGATCACTGCCACAGAGATCACAGCCTCTGTCAAGGTAACCACTCCCTCACTCGTTCTGGGGGCAACTCCAGTCACTGCTTCTGCGGATGAGATCAACAAACTTGATGGACTGACCGCCAGCACTGATGAACTGAATTATGTGGATGGTGTGGAAAGCGGGATACAAGGGCAGATAAATAACAGGATAATATCCGTTGCCACCTCTGGCGTATACGAATCAAGGGTAATCAATAACGGGGTATCGGTCTACCTGTATTCCCTGAAGAATGCGGTTCAAACAGGTCTCGTGTCCTTATTGGAAGGGAACACAGAAATAGCTGGGGCAGAATCCATCAGCCTGACAGCTCCGGTCATAACGCTATCGGGCATACCGGTATATGCCGACAATACCGCTGCCATCACGGGTGGATTGGGAGCAGGCAATGTTTACCGCACATCAACCGGCATCCTGATGATCGTGTATTGACCCGACAACGTGGTAATGAGGACTCTATGAACCCTATCCCCATCATACAAGGTGCGCTTTTAGGAGACACGCTGGCGGTCTTATACAAAGTGCCGACCACTGATCTGATGAAGACCAAAGTCGTTTGTCTGACCAGTATGCGCTTGTGTAATACATCCGCAACGGCCAGAAAAGTGACGGTGCATATTGTGCCGCCTGACGAGACCCCGACTCCAGCGAATAGGAGATTCGACCAGCAACCAGTCGAAGCCGCCGGCGAAGAAGACTCTTCAGCCTTCTTCGTTCTTAACGATGCTCTTCTGCCTGGCACGACCATCAGGGCCTTTTGCGACGCCGCAAATGCGGTGGCTATTTCGGTAAACGGTGCTTCGTACCCGTGAAATACAGGCACAACAACAGGACCGGTTTGCCTGACCGCGGCCTGTCACCCGCGGCACTGGAATTCTTGTCTCACTGTTCTGTATCATCTGGTGGTCTTCCTCTTTGGGATGGCGGATCATGGCCTGGGGCTGGTGGGGTTCCTACCCCGAACACGATAGTTTCCGACACTGAGAATGGCAAAGTCTACAACATTCAGATTAACAATGGGCAACTCAGGACAACGGAACTGCCGAGCGGCACAGCAATCAGCGTAACAGTTCTTGATCCAGTAAGCGGACTATTTTATCAGGTGCAGACGGTCAACGGGACGCTGGCAATCATTGAACTTGCGTCAGGAACGGAACAGAACAACATCATCAACGACGCACTGACGGCAATCGCTTACAGGCTTTATGTAAAAGATGGGGATCTTGCAACGGAGGAACTATGAAAAGAGACATTAAAGGGTATGGCCTGGCTGTTGTTTTCCTGATTGCTTGCGCGGTAAATATCAGTTATTCCGGCCCTGGCGATATAACTAAATACGTCAATGAGGCAAGGTATCTGAACCGTTCAACAGCGGTTAAGAACCAACTCGCCGGCAAAGCGGACAAAAGCATATTCGACCTGTTCACATCCACAACAGGTGACAAATTTGATGCGGTCAACGCGGCAGTAGCAGAAAAACTGGCAACATCTGTTTTTTCCATCTACACCGGAAATGACCGCCTGACCAAGACCGAAGCAGCAGTAACGTATCTGACCCCCACCGGCAGCGGGGCAAGCCTGACCGGGATCTCCGATACACAGGTATCCAACACCTCCACCGTCACCGGCACAACGGTCAAGGATGCGCTGAGTGCGCTAAATAGCGGTAAGGAACCCGCAGACAGCACCATCATTAAAGAGCCTGAAATATTGGCTATGACCATTAACTCTAAAATATACAACTACTTACTAAATGACATTGTAAGTGACAAACGTGCTGATGGCGGGGTATTCCGTTCTACCGTAGAAATGGGATGTAACGGTGATACCGTGCGCGGTTATTCTGACGCTCTTTACTATCTTGGCGGCGATGATTACGGGGATCCGTGGAACGCCACGCTTGACAGGGTGGATTTTGCCTACAAGAAGATGCACGAAATGGGGATCAAGGTAGTTCGAGAATGGGCTTTGCCTGCCAAGCATCATCTTTGGAGTGGTCAACCGATCACCATATCTGAAAATGACGATTGGTCGGCTGTAGATCGTGCGGTATTCAATGCTCGTAAGTACGGTATGAAACTTATACTTGCGTTGGCCCATCCATATTCACGCGATTGGCCTGCGCTCATGCCGGATTATGACACTCTTGCTGAACTGCTGCCGTACTATATCATGCCGCAAGCGGAGTTTCTGGCAGAGAGGTACAAGGACGATCTTGACGTAATAGTTATCGAACCACTCAATGAAGCAAACTATTTCCTGCGTATCCTGCCTGACGTTGGTTATAGCGGCAGTTATGTTAATCCTGTCTGGATGACTTATCAAGTTGCGGTTTATGACGCATTTAAGGCTGTTGACCCTGATTGGCGGGTGCAACTGGTGTCGGCAACCTACGTTCCAGGCATGAACCCTCTAGCGGGACTACAAGGTATGCTGGAACAGATGACTACTTACAACCCTTCTGGCTATGGTGCCGGCTGTATAAATGTCAGTTGCACGGAAAAGTTTATTGATAAGTTTGATGATTACGTCGACCTGCATCTTTATCCGTCAGCGACGACTAT
>Ga0137422_1000076_pt1 | contig 26175 bp, 17 predicted proteins | sample EasRivERMZT551_2_FD_102330 | JGI IMG/M metagenome (GOLD analysis project Ga0137422, IMG submission 102330) | Soil microbial communities from meander-bound floodplain in the East River, Colorado, USA - East River MetaG ERMZT551_2 | ecosystem: Environmental > Terrestrial > Soil > Floodplain ... | reverse complement strand
TTCTCTCCGGATTGCCTGGTCGAGGTTCTCCTCTCGGACTCCTTTAGTTGGGCACGCCGTGGTGTGACATCGGTAGTACACATGTCCCTTTTGGCGCTCTCCAATCAGCGAGTACTCACAGTGTGATGTGTACCCCAAATAATGGACATACTGGTCGCCAGGTACTGAACAAAACATACATGCTTCTCTTAAGCATCATCACCCATGTGAACACTAAATAGATGTGCCCATGGAATACGGACACAACGAACAAACATAGCCATCGATCGATGTCTCGTAAATGGGGTACACATCATAGTCTTCCTGATTCTTATCCATCCCGCTACTCTAAGACACGTCTAAAGAAGCCTCTAGACTGACGCCTCGGTAGTTTCGGAACACTACTCACGCGGCCTTTAGACTCTCAAGTTTACGAGACCAGTATTCCATATCAAGTAGCTCGTCCTCTGCGAAGAAGGTGATAAGGTCTGAAACGAGCTTTTCTATGGTTCGACGCGTGTCTCGTTGCGGGCCACAGGCGAGTCGGGATTGCGATTTCTAAACAAATCAAAGATTTGTAGAAATCGGGAACATTGTCGAGGCGGGGTTCGACATGCCCGTCCGAAGTTCCGTAAAACGGGACGAAGGAGGGTTCTCCCTGGGTCCACAAGTTTGTATAAGAGGCGAGTTTGACGTGCCCCGTACCACCCCGCAGGGGTTTGTATTCGGGGTTCTTTTTAACGCGAATTACGAAAACAAAACTTGGGTGTTAGCTATATATAAACAGGAGTTTTTTGAGTAATAAAGGTCGAGTTTCTACCATTAATATTCATTAATACTACTATATTACTACTATGCCAATTATTGTCCTTATTGCAGTGTTAGTAAGTGGTGGTGCTTCGCTTGTTGCGGAGAACGCCCTGCCCGGAGATGCATTATATCCCGTAAAGATTTCTGTAAATGAAGGAGTTCGCGGAATGGTCGCAGTTACCGATGCATCGCAGGCACGTTGGGATGCACAAAGAGTAGAACGTCGCCTTGCCGAAACCGCAGAGCTTGCTGCCGAGGGAAAATTAGACAGCGATGTGCATGCTGAATTAATATCTCAATTTGATATGCATGCTAACGCCTTTGATCGACACGTGGAGTCCGTAGAAGCGGATCAAGATCAACAAACGGCTTTTGAATTGCATTCAGAATTTGAAGCAACACTTAAAGCCCATGAACGGCTGTTAACTAATCTTGCGTCTCAAGAAGAATCCGCTCGTGCGACTATAGAAGCAGTTTTAGTTGAAGTTAGAGCACGACTTGCCTCTGAAGCGAGGGCGCGTGCGGATAGTGAAATAGCGATTGCTGAAAATACAGAGGCAAACGCAGATTTTAAGAAAGCGGCTGAAGGAAAACTAAATGCCGCAGAGCACAAACTCATTGAAGCACGTGCATTTCTTGAGCAAAAAGAAGCAACTGTGAATGCGTCATTATTTGCTCTTGCTCAGGGAGAGTTACAATTTGCAGAGATGATCATTGCGCGCGGAAAAACAGAATTCGCAAATGAGAATTATGCGAGAGCATTCTTAAGTTTTCAAGAAGCGTTGAGTTCTGTTGAAGAGGCAAAACTGCTTATTGCAACTGATGAAAAAATTAAGGTGAAGCTTGATGTGTTGGATGCTCACTTAAACGTAAGTGAAGAAAACGAAACATCGACTGAAACTGAAATGGACGTGAGTGATGAAACTCAACCTTCAGAAGATTCACTTGAAGCTCAGTCAGGAACAGATGTAAAAATCGATACTGACCAAACCGAAGTTCAGCAAAATCTGAGGCTTGATCTGGAGTTATAGGAACAAACAAAAACCCCCGCGTTGCGGGGGGTTTTTGTTGTGGGTGGTATATACTTTAACAAAGGAAAATAATGTATATTGCCTCCGATCAAAAGAAAATTTTTATTTCGTTTCTCACAGCTTTAGGAATATTTGCTGCAATTTTCATTGTGCAAAAGAATTTTGAATTTATTGGCTATGTGGTTGTGGTTGTGCTTTTGCTTTTTGCGGTACTTTTCTCAAATAGACAAGTTCGTTATCCAACCTATATTTTATGGGGATTTTTTGTGTGGGCGGTTTTGCATATGTTGGGCGGCGTTGAAATGGAAAATGGAAAAGTGATTTATACATTAGTTTTGTATCCACTAGTTCAAGCACCCTACAATATTTTAAAATACGATCAGGTGATTCACGCGTTTGGATTTTTTGTGGCAACTTTAGTTATGTTTTCAGTGCTTCATAAATATCTTACGCGTCCTTTTGGGTGGACTGCAGCAGGTATTGTGGTTGCTATGGCAGGATTAGGACTTGGTGCTTTAAATGAAATAGTAGAATTTTTAATGACGGTAATATTGCCTAATACGAACGTAGGCGGCTATGAGAATACTGCACTGGATTTGGTATTTAACCTTTTTGGAGCAGTGCTCGCGGTTTTGTTTTTGAAATTACGAGATAAATGAAAAATTAAGGCTATCCAACAAGGCAGTTGCTTTTTAAATCAATAAATGTTCTATTCTAGAATAGAACATTTGATTGAAGAACACTTCACCTTGTTGGTGGCGTTAGTAGGTATCTTATACATCCTTACCTTTGTGGAGGATTTTGTAATGCGAGAATTGGAAAGAGCGACACAAGTGAAGCAGATAACTGATCCGAACTATGATCTTAATCCTAAGCTTTTGTGGCCTTTCAAGGATCGGCGACCACTTGCTTGGGGTTGGAGGGGTGTGGAGCGTGAAGGCGCACGTTGTGAGAATCTAATTCCTATAGATCGTCTTGAACTGGTGCCATTTCACGTAAATGGTGAGGACTGGGTGGATGGCGAAGAAATGCTCCGTCGTGCAAACGACGCAGGAGCATTTCCGGGCTGCCAAGGCTGGAGCCAGCACCACGCTGAAGACATCCTCGAGCGCGCGAATGAACTTTCTGAAGCTTTTCGGGAGTTCTCGTTAGTTTTTCCTGACACTATTTTGCTTAACGAGCGTGGTGAGCGTCACGTTCCGTACATTACGTGGCGTAAAGGTAAGCGGCGTTTGTGCTGGAATCGTCTTGATATCGGTATTTATTGTAACCGTCGATTCATTCGTCTATATAGATCAAGTCTTTAGGCGGTCGAATCCATAACCGGCATCTTGATCCGTGGATCGTTTAGATTTTCCGCCTGCGCGAGCACAAGCTTGCGCAGGCGGTTTTCTTATTTTAGCCTCAATACCTTGTCGGCTTGCCGCGAGGTTACAAAGCAGAGAGCTAAAATAACCCTGAGCGAGCCTGCGAGTCGAAGGGTTTCCTTCAATCGTGTCCCGTCCCCTTACGGCGGGTTTTTTTGATTATCTATTCAACGGCTACCATAGGGGTAGCCGTTGAATTTATATGGGTTTTAGGGCTATCGGTAACAGATTATAGGGTTATGGGTTACTTCTACCAAAGGGGAGTAAGGGCTTGACATCAGAAAAGATTTATGTAACTATATGAATCCCCTTTAAAGGGGATATGTTATGAATGGATATAGTGAAAGTCTCAATAAATATAGAAGTTTTGTCCAAGAAAGACTGAGTAAAATGTTTTACGAAGGCTCTCTTTTCCTTCTCGGCTTTATTTTATTAGTTCTTATTGTACTTGTTAAATCAAAAACGGCAACGGAGTTTTTTACTGATCCGCTTCTATTTTTCTATACTATTTTTGTAACCACCTTTCAATTATCAAGAGTAGTTGCTGCTATATTTTATAAATCTTCTTTGGCAGGTGTTGACGCAGGAAGTACCGAAATTAATTACGAGCCGTATGTTACGTTTGTAATTCCCTGTAAAAATGAGGAGGCTGCTATTGAAAAGACCGTAAGAAAATCATTTGAAGCGGATTATCCCAAAGAAAAAATTGAAGTTATTGTGATCAACGATGGCAGCACGGATAATACGTTGAAAGTTTTAAGATCTTTAAAATCAGAGTTTGAGAATCTTATCATTGTAAATTGGAGAAAAAATAGAGGCAAAAGACATGCGATGGCGCATGGCTTTGTGTTGTCTAAGGGAGAAATTATTGTACAGCTTGATAGTGATAGTTATATTGATCCAAAAACATTTCGAAATCTAATTTCGCCATTTAGTAATCCGGAAATTGGCGCTGTATGTGCTCATGCAGATCCAGAGAATGCAGACAAGAATTGGCTTACCAAGATGCAGGCAGCATATTATTTTATGTCATTTAGAATATTGAAGGCTGCAGAATCAACTTTTCTTTCGGTTTTTTGTTGCAGTGGTTGTTCTTCGGCATATCGTAAAAGTGTAGTTATGCCTACCTTAAAAGAATGGCTTAAAGAAAAGTTTTTAGGCTTGCCTGTGACGTGGGGTGATGATCGGTCATTAACCAATAGAGTATTAAGAGCAAATTATAAAACCATATATACCGATAAGGTTCAGGCATATACGATTTGTCCTGAAGGTATAAAAATCTTTTTAAAACAACAAACGCGATGGAAAAAAGGTTGGTTTGTGAATTCTTTCTTTGCGAGCAAATTTATTTTAAAGAAAGATCCTTTTGTAGCATTAACCTATTTTTTCCCTTTAATTTTCGTAACCCTCGCAACTCCGTTTATGGCTACTCGTGCGCTTATTTACAACCCGATTGTTAATAAGGTAAGTCCTTTTTACTATATATTTGGTGTTTTGCTCGTTGCTGGAATTATGACTATTTATTATCGTTATTTAGATCGGGAAAATAAATATTGGGTGTATGTTTTTGCTTGGTCAGCAATCAATATGGTTATCCTTTCTTTTATATTATTTTATGCGATATTTACGATTCAAAATAGAAAATGGGCAACTAGATAATTAATTTTATGGAACAAAATTTGTATAAATCAAAAATATTTTTCTCTTTAATCCTCCTTGTATTAGTGAGTTTTATTGTGGGTGGAAGTTTCTTTGTTAAAGATAATAGCTATTTAACGGAAAAGTATATAGTAAAAAATTTAAATTACTATAAATATAATTTTTTATTTGATGTTTCAGAGAAAGGTTTTGCGGGCGCGTTTTCTCTAATGAATGAAAACACCGAAGCTAAAATGGAAGATACGCAAACGGATTCAATTCCTGTACTTGTGTATCACGGTGTTTTAGAGAATGCAGATGAAGAAAATATATCTATTACTGATTTTAAAAATCAGATGTTTGCTTTGAAAAAAGCTGGATGGCAGACGGTAACTATGCGTGATTTTAATGCGTTTATTCAGGGCAATGCAACTTTGCCTGACAAATCCTTTGTACTCACGTTTGATGACGGTAGAAAGGATAGTTATTATCCGGTGGATCCAATTTTAAAAACACTTGATTATAATGCTGTTATCTTTGTTATCACGAAATACATAACTGAAGAAAATCCAGGAAATTATTACCTTTCCTTAGAAGAGCTAAAACAAATGCAAAAAAGCGGCAGATGGGAAATACAACCTCATACCTATGATGGGCATACATTTTATGCCATAGACGGAAACGGCGGAGCGGGTCATTTTTATAGCAATCGGCTATGGCTTTTCGAAGAGAATCGCTTAGAAACCAATGAAGAATTTCTTGCACGAATTAGCTTAGATTTTGCGATGGCAAAAAATGCAATTGAAGAAAAACTTCACGAACCCGCAGTTGGATTTGCATTTCCCTTCGGTGATTTTGGAGAAAATTCTAAAAATATTGAAGATGCAGAAACGCAGGTGCTTCAAATTGCCCGAAATTTTTTCCCGATTTCATTTTATCAAACGTGGCCCGGCAAAGGATTTCCCACCAATTACCCTGAGGACGAATTTTTGTTAAAGCGTATTGATGTTGAAGCAGATTGGGATTCAATGAAATTATTATCTGTTTTGGAATCTGGACAAGATAAGGAGCTTCCTTATAACAGTTCTGTTTATAGACAAGATGATTGGTTGTTTACGTGGGGAGATGGCATTATAGAAAATGATACACTTACATTACAGTCTCATGCACAAACCACCGGAAGCTCTGGATTTTTAAATGGATCATATCTGTGGGATAACTATACATTTCTTGCGGATATTGATTGGATTTCAGGATTAAGCGTTTCGCTCTTAGCGCGATATAAGGATGAAATAAATCATGTCTCTTGTGTGTTTACAGAAACTGGTGTACGTATTGAAGAGAGGATTCAAAACCAGATACGCGTTATAGAAAAAAGAGATATTGATCTTGCTACTATAGGCCATAATCGGAAGCGTGGCGTGCGTGTTTCTGATTCAATGGTTCAATGTTTAGTAAACGAAAAAGTGGTTGCTGTGGCATACACGGTAAGTGATGTCTTGTCTCACGGTGGAATTGGGTTTAAGATTTGGGATTCAGTAGAAGGAAGTAGTAATATACAAATAACTAACGTGAGTGTTCTTCCTTTATGAAAAAACGCATTTTTATACTTTTAACAATGGTTGGCGGAGTAAGCGCAGTGATTTTTTTTCTTAATAATGCTCCGTTTGGCGAATTTCCAAAGAGCGCGGTTTACGCGACCGAAAGCCAACTTGCCTCGCTTCCTGCAATTGTAAAATCCCCATATCTTTATATTTTTAAAGTTGATGGAACGCTCCATGAAGCAGGAAAAGAAAGCGATAGTTCGAGTCCATATTGGTGGCTAAATTCCGGAGGAATGTTTTATTTAAATGGCGGCATTGGAAAAACTGTGCATGGAGAACTTCCAACCTTGAATAAATGGCGGTTGGCATATGCGCTTTCAAATCCGGTAGATACGGATAACGGATATCATCCGCAAAATATTTTCCGGATGCTTACGCGAAGCCAGTGGCAGAGTTTTCAGGAAGAAGCATATTTTACTATTTCAAAAATAAATTTGAGCAAAAGTTTAGAACGTAATGCATGGAGCGGCGTTCTTTTATTTAATAGATACCAAGACAGTAATAATCTTTATTACGCTGGTATTCGGGTTGACGGAAACGCAATTATCAAGAAAAAAATTGGAGGCAAATATTATACGCTTGCACAAAAAACTTTTTACTCAAATGGAAAGCCCTATGACCGCGACACGAATCCAAATATTATTCCGATAAATACCTGGATTGGATTGCGGAGCGAAATTACAAATGAGCCTTCTGGAGCAGTTCGTATTAAAGTGTTCTTAGATACTGGGAAAACCGGAAATTGGGTTTTAGGAGTAGAGGCAGTTGATAACGGCGCTATTTTTGGACAAACCATCTCAAATACAGGATTTGGAGGCATAAGAACCGATTTTATGGATGTTCAAGTTGACGATTTTAAGATAACAAATATTTAAGTATTTTGAATTAGATATATTTTTAACGGCTACTCTAGGGTTGGCCGTTTAAAGGTTAGGCAAGAGTTATCCACAGGTGTATATAGAGTATATAGCTTTTTATGATAATATATATAAAAAGCAATTTTAAATTTTTCCGGCAAAGCCGGATCCGTCTCTGACGGAAAAGGCTAAATTTTAAACTTTCATGGAACAAATTATTCAACAACTTACTACAAGCCAAAAGCGGTTTTATGAGGCTTTAAAGACCTATATTAATAAAGAAGGCAGGTCGCCTACGGTTCAGGAGATGGTGAGCCTCATGCAATTTTCTTCGCCGCGATCAGTTACGCAATATTTAGAAGCGCTTGAAAAAATGGGGCTTATTCGCAGATGGCGGTATAAAAATCGGGGAATAGAGCTCGTAAAAAAAGATTCTTCAGGAAGCGCGGAGACCATTACTATTCCCGTAATTGCATCAGCTGGGTGCGATCAACTTTCTATTTTTGCAGAACAAGCATTTGGTGATTTTATTTGTGTTGATAAGGCAATTTTAGGAAATCGAAGTAAAGAAAAATGTGTGAGTATTCGCGCGATTGGAAATTCCATGGATGAAGCAGGCGTGCGCGATAACGACTACGTGCTTGTCGAAGTAACTGAAGATCTGCGCGACAACGATCTTGTAGTTGCGATCGTGGACAATTTCGCGGTGATTAAAAAATTAATGATTGCGAACAATGCGGTTATTTTAAATCCAGTTTCATCCGATAAATCATACAAACCGATAATCTTGCGAAAAAACTTTAAATTATTTGGAAAAGTGATTGATATTATCCGTACGCCGCAAAACGGAGAACTCGATGTGGTGCCGATTTACGAAGTGCCTGAAGTGTAAATCAATATTGCAAATTATTATTCTTTTAATTACCATAAAGATTGCCGTAAGGATGCATGTGAGAAGGATTTCTTTGGGAGGGCCACGAGGACGTGTCTTGCGACCCAAGGAGATCCTAATGCCTTAGTGGGGACTAGGGGGCTTCAATCATGCATCCTTGCGGCCCTTTTTATTAATCAGATAGATATAGGTATGTATAAAATGGCATTAATTGTGTCTTTTTTAATTTTTTAAAAAAAGAGCACTCTCGAACTTCTGTTCGAGAGTGCATAGGTGCAGCTCTAGGCTGCTAGGAGATCACGCCTACTTGGCGTAAACAGCCGTTTGGCTGATCTCGTCTTCCAGCGATGATTGGATCTCGCGGGCCTCCTGGATCGCTTCTTCGGTGGAGAGGTTGGGCGAGACCTTGACCAAGCTTCCTTCGGAGAAGGCGATCTCGGCGTACGAGGAGTCGTCGAGGTTCCTGCCGATCGTCACGACCACGCCCAAGGCAGGGACGGCGAAGTTGCCATACTCCGTCGGCTTCAGGAAGTTCGGCAGCGTAACCTTCATGGTCTTGAGGAACAAGGCGGTCGGTTCGTTCTTTGTTTCGCTGCGGGTCGTCCGTTGTTGCGTCATTGCCCATCCTTTAGGATAAGGGTTTCGTGAATCTGTTCTATAGGTCATCCATAGACACAGAAACGCTATATTAGCGTGCCTTGTTTTTTGTGTCAAGGAGTGTATCATGCGCTATAATTTGACATCTATCTATAATAGATTAAAATAATAGTACATGTTGTTTGGTTTGGTGGGAGACACCAAGCCAACCATCTCCTGGGGCTATCACACGGCAAGGTGTGATAGCCCTTTTTCTTTATCCTTGCTTTTTTTTAGAATTTTGTTAAAGTAGATATTAGAAAACAGGCTTGGTTACGGACCCTCGTCCCCCCCGCGGGTTCCCGGCCCTGTCTGGGCCATCGTTGCTTGTAGGCAGAACAAGCGCGATGGCCATTTTTTTTGTTATACTTATAGTATGCACATAAAACAGATTTTCTTTTGGATTCTTTTTATTGGTATTCTCATGGGCATTGTTTATTTGTCTTTTATATATATCCCAGAGCCAAACAAAGAAGTTCCGGAAATAACTTCATTTGATGAATGTGTTCTTGCAGGAAACCAGGTTATGGAAAGTTATCCTCGGCAATGCAGAAGCGCAGATGGCAGATTATTTGTAGAAGTTTTAGAAGATCCTATTAATCCGTTTGAACCGCGCGAGCCTGGAGCGTATGACGGTTGTTTAATTACTGGATGCAGTGCACAAATTTGTGCAGGTGAAGAAATGGTTACTACGTGCGAATATCGAGAAGAATATGCGTGTTTTAAAAAGGGAATTTGTGAACGGGGAGATAATGGGGTTTGTGGTTGGAGAGAAGATCAAACCCTTTCTCAGTGTTTGACTCAACTTGAATAAGGAAAGACGTTTTTAAAGTTATCCACATTTAGATTAGCTTATTTTGCTATAATTAAAACAACATAGGAATTTTTTTATCCTTAAAAAGGTCGAAACAATCTATAAGCCATAAACAATAATTTAATTATTATGAGTATTCAAATATGGGTTGATACACTTGCGAGATCTCTGCAAGATCTTTGGAGTCAGGTTGCAGGATTTCTTCCTGAATTGCTTGGGGCGATTATCGTCTTGATTATCGGCGTGATTGTTGCGACCGGGCTTGAGAAATTAGTGGAGCGGCTGGTGTACTACCTGAAAATTGATACTTTCCTAAAACAGTTTGGCGTTGAATCATTTATGTCGCGCGCAAACATGCGCTTGGACGCCGGACATTTTTTGGGGCAAATAGTATATTGGTTTTTCATCATAGTATTTTTCTTGGCCGCATCTGACATTCTTGGATTTACTGCGCTCTCTGGATTTCTCAAAGATGTTTTGAATTATATTCCGAATGTTTTGATTGCGGCATTAATTCTTTTGGCATCATTGGTTGCGGCAAATTTTGTCCGTGGATTAGTAAAGACTTCTGTCATGGGCGCACGATTGCACGCGGGAAAAACATTGGGCATTATCGCATGGTGGGGAATTACTGTTTTTGGATTTCTTACCGCGCTTGTACAGTTAGGAGTTGCAGTTGAGATCATCCAAACACTCATCACCGGATTTGTTGCCATGCTTGCACTCGCAGGAGGATTGGCATTCGGGCTGGGTGGCCGCGATCATGCAGATCGCTGGCTCGGAAAATTGCGCGATGAAATGACTCATCGATAGGTAATTACGAAACTAAATAACCGCTTAAGGTTTTGGTTTTTGAAGAATATATTTGCACACCTTTGATATTTGTGAGGACCAATCACCTACGTGATTGGAAAATATCAAAATGCATTCTTTCTTCTTTAAGCTAGGATACTCGGCGGTTTTTAGTTTGCCCCGTACTGAGCCGGGCAGCGCGATTTTATTTACTACCCGGGTGTGGATAATCTGTGATTAATATTTTCTAAAAAAACGAATATTAAGCCATTTTTCCTATAAGAAATGACTATTTTTTATAGAGTTGACAGTCATATTTCAAAGTGTATACTATCTATATCAATGAATATCACGTTACATATTCCTTTAAAGCGGCTTTCAACCTCGTGAGTTTTTGCGCACGATAGTGAAGATGTATACGAGCCGCTTACCAAGCGGTTTTTTGGTCTTTTAAGACCCTACGCTTTTGCTCGTGTGAGAGTACCTGGGTAAGAGCGTGCGGTTTTCAGGAGCCATGGTTGCATGATTGTTATTTGAAAATTTAAAAAGCAGGTATAAGTAAAATCAAACGGAAAGCGAACATCCAATGCTTCGCATTGGAATAACTAATTGATCTAATTCCTAATTACCTAATTAATTCTTTTTGAGAGATTAAAATCATTTCAATTTTGAATGTGATTAGAAATTAGAAATTAAAACTTAGAAATTCCTTTGTTTTGTAAAGGAGATGAATGTTTTCCGTTACGAAAAATATGATGTGGTTAGTCAAACTAAGAGCGTATGGAGGATGCCTTGACACTAAGTGGCGAAGAAGGACGTGGCGTGGCTGCGATAAGCCTCGGTTAGGTGCTTAGCAACCGATAACCCGGGGATTTCCGAATGGGGAAACCTAATTGCGTAAACCGCAATTGTCCGCTCACATAAGTGGAGCGTGATGCATACCCGCTGAAGTGAAACATCTCAGTAAGTGGAGGAAAAGAAAACAAGTCCGCGCAAGCGGAACAATTCCCTTAGTAGCGGCGAGCCAAAAGGGAACAGTCTAAACCTATCAGTGCGCAGCACTGGAATGACCAATTTCCAAGATTCAATTTCCATTGAATTTCCAATGAATCAATTTTCAACATTGATGCATTGAAATATTTATTGAAAATTGTAAATTGTTAATTGAAAATTCTAGCGCTGTGCAGTGGTGGGGGTTGCAAGATAGAAACACACTTGAACGTCATTGCAATGCGTTTGAGTATAGAGTTACAAATTGATTTGTTAGCCGAGACCGCTGGAAAGCGGTGCCAAAGAGGGTGATAGCCCCGTAGGCGAAAATGAATCAACTCTACGTTTTTAATCTTAATTATCTCGAGGCAAACAAACCTTGAGAAAAACAGCCAGTACTATCTGGCAAGACTAAATACACTTGGTGATCGATAGTGAACTAGTACCGTGAGGGAAAGGTGAAAAGCACCCCGGAAGGGGAATGAAATAGTATCTGAAACCATATGCTTACAATGAATCGGAGCACGGCCAGTGCATAGCACTGAAATAACTAATTCTTAATTAACCTAATTCCTAAACAATATATGTTTAGATCAATTAGTAATTAGAGTACTTAGAAATTTCAGCGCTGTGCGCTGGTGTGTGACGATGTGCCTATTGAAGAATGAGCCAACGAGTTTATGTGTATGGCATAGTCTAATCCCGCATAGCGGGAGAAGGCGCAGGGAAACCGAGTGTGAATAGCGCGAAAATAAGCCGTACGTGTAAGACCCGAAGCCAGAGCGAGCTTGCCCTTGCCAGGATGAACTCCGAGTAACATCGGAGGGAGGTCCGAACCGGTTGGTTGTGCAAAACCTTCGGATGAGCTGGGGTAAGAAGTGAAAAGCTAATCGAGCCTGGTAATAGCTGGTTCTCTCCGAAACAGTTTTAGGACTGGCGTTGTGATAAAAATACTGCGGGGGTAGAGCACTGGATGAGTGATACAGGGGGAAACCTCGGTCACCCAATCAAACTCCGAATACCGTAGTGTAGTCATGATAGTTAGACCGTGGGGGCCAAGCTCCATGGTCGCAAGGGAAACAGCCCAGATCGTCGTCTAAGGTCCCTAAATTTTTGCTAAGTGTAAAAGGTAGTCATTTTCCAGAGACAGATAGGAGGTTGGCTTAGAGGTAGCCATCCTTTAAAGAGTGTGTAACAACTCACTATTCGACCTCGCGTAAGCGAGATGGAAAGTGGCGCCGAAGATGTACCGGGGCTAAGCAAAGTACCGAAGACACGGATCACGGTGCATCGCACCGAGATCAGTAATATATCAAAAATCAAAGTGCAAAAATCAAAAATAATGAAGTTTAGAAATTTATTTCTAAACAACCAGAATTTTGATATTTGATTTTTCATATTTGATATAATTGTGATTTCGATGCGGAGCATCGTGGTGGTAGGAGAGCATTTCATTTGCGTTGAAGCAGGACCCGTGAGGGCCTGTGGAGCGGATGGAAGAGAGAATGTTGGCATGAGTAACCACATTGCCCGTGAGAAACGGGCACCCCGAAAATCCAAGGTTTCCGTGGCACTGGCAATCAACCACGGGTTAGGCGATCCTAAGGCAATGGTGAGAACCGAAGCTGATGGGAAGCCGGTTAATATTCCGGCCCGCCTTATAATTTCGATGGAGTGACGAAGCACATAAGAACGCGCGCCTTAATGGTTTGGCGTCGCGCAGGTTAAGAAAGGTATTCCAGGAAAATCCGGAATACTGCCTTTAATGGCGAATTTCGCGCCTGTGCGTAAGGCTATGGTTTTCCATAGCTCATGCGGTTGAAGAGGCTTCCGAGAAAAACTTCTAAGATTAGATTATGAGGCATCGTACCGTAAACCGACACAGGTGGATAGGGCGAGTAGCCCAAGGGGAACGAGTAATTCTTCGTTAAGGAACTCGGCAAAAAAGCGACCGTACCCTAGGTATAAGGTCTGCCCAGCAGTGCTTCGCACCGAGATTAAAAATAAAAAATGAAAGATCAAAATTTTGGTAATTCATAAAGTTTTATAAAACTTTATGAACTTCACTATTTTTGATTTTTGATATTTACATTTTGATTTCGGCGCGAAGCGTCGTTGGGCCGCAGCGAAAGTCTCTCTGGCGACTGTTTATCAAAGACACAGCTCCCTGCGAACTCTTAAGAGGAGGTATAGGGGGTGACGCCTGACCGATGCGAGAAGGTTAACAGCGCCTGTGTGCGCAGCACACGGGGCGCAATTTCTAATTTCTAATTTCTAATTTCTAATTAATTCGTAATGCTTCAATTTTCAAATTGTTTGAAAATTAATGCATTGAAAATTCATTGTCCGGCAAAGCCGGATCCGGCTCTGCCGGAAAAATTGGCAATTGAAAATTGGTTATTGCACTCCGTATGCTGTGCATGCGGAGTGCTCGAAGCCCTCGTCAATGTCAGCGATAACTATAATCGTTCTAAGGTGATTGTATTGCCTTAGTAAAATTTGGCTGTATGCTGGAACGTCTGGAGAATCCGAAGCTACTATGGTATAATACGTCCATAGAAATATGGTAAAAATTGTATCAAGTGAAAAAGCTTTCGGTGCAGATAATCAGCAGGAAAGACTAGGAATGTCGTATTGGATATCTGGATTTACAGATGGTGAAGGATGTTTTACTATCTCAATAATCAAAAATTCCACTACACGATTTGGAAAACAAATTTTTCCAGAATTTGTAATTACGCAAGGTGCGAAAAGTTTACCCGCACTTAAAGAGATACAGAAGTTCTTTGGTTGTGGAAGTATTGTTTTAAATAAACGATATGACAACCATAATGAACATTTGTATCGTTATTGCGTGAGATCAATTTCTGATTTGAATTCAATAATTGTACCGTTCTTCGAACGGTTCCAACTTCATACGTACAAACGTAATGATTTTCTTATTTTTAAGAAGGTTGTTGCGATGATGCTTCACAAAGAGCATCTTGTAGAAAAGGGTTGGAATAAAATTCTTAAACTTTCAAGTTTAATGAATCGAAGGAAGGTACGCTCCTAGAATCCTCAGAGACTATACGCCAAACCCCGCAATGCGGGGATGATATAGTCCGAACTCTATGGCGACATAGAGAGTTGGTACGATATATTTCGTGACCAGAATAACACAATTGAGCGCAATTCCTTTTCGGGTAAGTTCCGAAGCGCATGAATGGCGTAACGACCGGAGAACTGTCTCAACGAAGAGCTCGGTGAAAATGCGATTCCCGTGAAGATGCGGGGTACCTGCAGCAAGACGAAAAGACCCCGGGAGCTTTACTGTAGCTTGATATTGGCTTTAGAGGTTATATGCGTAGCGTAGTGGGTAGACTTTGAAGTCCCGCTTTTGGGCGGGATGGAGTCAACAATGAAACACCCATCTTATAAACTTTAAATTCTAACCTTAACGGCAAAAACGTTACGGGACAGTGTCTGGCGGGCAGTTTTAATGGGGCGTTATCCTCCAAAAAAGTAACGGAGGAGTTTAAAGGTTGGCTTAGTCCGGATGGAAATCGGACTGGACGTGCAAACGCAAAAGCCAGCTTAACAGCAAGGCAGACGCGCCGAGCTGATGCGAAAGCAGAAGTTAGCGACCCGATGGCACTTCATAGGAAGGCCTGAGATATCGGATAAAAGTTACCCCGGGGATAACAGGCTAGTTTGGTCCGAGCGTCCACAGCGACGACCAAGTTCGGCACCTTAAATACATTGGGGTGCCTAGCGCAGTAATGCACTACAATAACAAATTGGCTATAACGGTGGACTCCATATGTCTAGCCTTATATCAGGAATGATATAATAAGCATATGGACAATACCGTGGGAAGTCTGACTCAATTTCAGAAATCTGTTGTTATTGGCTCGATACTAGGTGATGGGTATTTGAGAAGAATTAAGGGTAGAAAAGATGCTTTTTTGGAAGTTAATCACTCGATTAAACAGAAAGAGTATGTTGTATGGAAATACAATGTACTTAAGAATGTTGCTGGCGGTTTTCCAAAAGCACGCAGAGGAAATGGCACAAGAGTTGCATATCGTTTCTATACGAAACAATTGTCAGATATGACAGAATTGATGCAACATTTCTACCAGGAAAAAATTAAAATAATACCTATAGGCTTAGAATTAAATCCAGTAATACTCGCAGTATGGTTTATGGATGATGGAAGCATGTGTAGAGAAACAGATATTTATCTCAACACACAGCAATTTGATGTAAAGGATCAAGTTAGATTATTAAGAATCTTAAAAGATTGTGGTTTAGAAGGAAGATTGAATCGAGATAAGAAATATCATCGTATTCGATTTCTCAAATCTTCTATTCCGCGATTACAAAAAATCATTGGTCCATACATTATTCCTTCAATGCACTATAAATTGAGTTATGATCCCGTAGAGACTACACGCCGATCTCCTACATTACAGATCGTAGGATGAAGATATAGTCCGATCCTTCTGGTAACAGAAGAAAATTCGACAGCGATGTCGGCTCATCTTATCCCGGAGCTGGAGAAGGTTCCAAGGGTATGGCTGTTCGCCATTTAAAAAGATACGTGAGCTGGGTTCAAACCGTCGTGAGACAGGTTGGTCTCTATCTGCTGCAGGCGTAAGATACTTGAGGAGAGTCGTCCCTAGTAAGTAATTGCTACTTTACGAAGTAATTCGTAATGACAATTCAGCTTATAACGGTGAAGTCTTCATTTATATGTGATCTGTTGATGATTACTACAGAAATTGGTCCAATAATGTAGTATACTGACTTGAGGACCATATATAATTAAGATAATACCGTGGGAAGTCTACAGAAATTAAAAATGTAAAATGTAAAATTCTGGAAGTCGCCATAGGCGACAACTATAATTTTAAGTTTTGATTTTTAAACTTTTATTTTTGTATGACCCCGTAACGACTTTTTCGATAATTTTTATACATTATCGAAAAGGCTTGAGTAAACTGGAAAGTTTTGCTTGACGCGAAACAGGTTTATTCATGCAAGACGCTGACACCCCATAAAGCGGGGTGAAGATATAGTCTATGCTCCTAGAAATAGGGGGTTTAAACATGACGAGAGGACCGGGATGAACGCACCGCTGGTGTGTGAGCTTTAGTACCAACTGAACGCTCAGTAGCTATGTGCGGAAGGGATAAGCGCTGAAAGCATCTAAGCACGAAGCCCCCTCCAAGATAAGGTATCTGTTGCTCGGTAAAACGAGCGACTACGATTCGTGGAAGATTACCACGTTGATAGGCTCTCGGTGTAAGGCCGGTAACGGTTTTAGCCAAGGAGTACTAATAAATCGTAATAAACTAACTCCATCAATATTTTTCGTAGCGGAAAGCGTTCAATTGTCTCGCAAAGCGAGACGCGCGGATACACGCGGATTAAACGCTGATTTTTGCGGAATGCTGTCCGTAAACGGCTACCCTAGCATGAGCCGTTTACGTAGACGAATGATTATAGTCAACAAAGGTATTCCAGTGATTTAGCTATACGTGACCCACCTCTTCCCATTCCGAACAGAGAAGTGAAAGCGTATAGCCCCGATGATACTATTAGGGAAAGTAGGGTTTGCTGGAATTCCTTTTTTGAGTATAGGGAAGTCGTTTTATATTTATTTACATCTCATTTATTACTGATGAGACATGGTATTATAAAAACTATGCAATCAAGTATTGTTAAGCAGTTTATTTACGCAGTTTTCTACATAGTTCTTTTTTCAAGCATCGGATACGGAGCATATTTTTTTATCCTCCAAGGAGAACCTACGTGTTTTGATGGAAGAAAAAATCAAAATGAGGTTGAAATAGATTGCGGGGGATCTTGTGAATTATGCGCGATCCGGAATTTATTACCCATTGAAGCTTCTCAAATTTTTATTATCGAACATGATGAGGCATTATATTCACTTGTCCTTGAGTTAAAAAATCCAAACGTCACGTTTGGATCACCTTCATTTGGGTACAGTATTCGTTTTTTTGATGAAAATAATGCCGTTGTTTCAACGTTGGAAAAAAGCAGTTTTATTTACCCGGGAGAAATTAAATTTATTGTAGAATCAAATATTCGCCCCAATAAACCTTTTCAGCGAGCAGAAGTTTTAATTCACAATGTTTTCTGGAGACAAGGCATGGATTTTTCAATACCAAAATTTCAGTTACGAAGCATTGAAACTGAATATGATGTAGAAAATAATCGAGTGTTCGTTAAAGGTATTTTTATGAATCAGAATTCTTTTCCCCTTGCTCGCGTGACGTTGAATGCACTTTTTAATCTTGAGGGAATTTCGAACGCGGCATCTAAAACATTGATTCAAAGTCTTGCGCCATCTGAGGAGCGTGCATTTCAGATTACGCTTCCTTTGCCAAAAGATGCACAATTTACACAAGACAATGTTTTCCTATACGCTGAAGTTGAACGATAATAGTTTTTTATCCTATGTCAGTATTCAAGCGACAGGACTGGTTTTTATATGGTTCAGTGTTTTTTCTTGCTCTCGCAAGCTTAGTTGGGATTATGAGCGGAGCCTCTGAATTATTTCCTGAGCAACTGATTTGGTTTGCGCTTGCTTTTGGTATTATTTTTCTTCTTTCAAACGTAGATATGCGGCCGATTATTAATTATCGTTCTTATCTATTAGGCGCTTACCTTATTTCGCTTGTCCTTCTTTTAAGTACGCTTTTTTTCGCACCGGTAATTCGTGAAGCGCAGAGTTGGCTTGTTTTTGGTTCGTTTCAATTCCAGCCATCAGAACTCATGAAAATTGGTTTAGTGATTTTCTTAGCTTATTTTTTTGCGCGGCGGCATATTGGCATTGCTCATGTGCGTAATATCGCCATTAGCTTTGTCTATGTTGCATTGCCTATGGGAATATTGTTTTTACAACCGGATTGGGGATCAGCACTTGTTTTATTTCTTGTATGGGTTGGCTTTCTTTTTGTGAGCGGCATACGATGGCATCATCTTGCTATTGGTTTTTTCTTGTGTTTATTGCTCGGGGTTGTCGCATGGATGTTTTTTCTCGCACCTTATCAAAAAGAAAGAATTATTGGATTTTTAGAACCAAGCTATGACCCCTTAGGAATTAATTACAGTTCTATCCAGGCAAGAATCGCCATTGGCTCCGGTGGATTTTTAGGAAAAGGATTTCAGCGCGGTACCCAAACCCAACTTGGTTTTCTGCCGGAACCAGGAACGGATTTTATTTTTGCTTCATTTATTGAAGAATGGGGATTTCTTGGCGGGTTGCTTATTCTTGGGGCTTTTTTTACCATGATTTTTCGAATTGTCACGATTGGGCTTCGGAGCAGTGATACCTTTTCGCAACTTGTTTGTTTGGGAACTGCAATACTTTTTCTTTCAGAATTTATGCTCAATGTTGGTTCAACGATCGGGCTTTTGCCGATTATTGGGGTTACTTTCCCATTTTTAAGCTATGGAGGATCGAGTTTGTTGACGAAAGCAATGCTCATCGGTATCATTCAAAATATTTCTTCTCGAAGATCGTTTTCATAAATATGGTTACATGGTTTAAAATAATTTTTTCAGGAACCCTTCTTTTTTTTGCAGCAATTGCTGCGCTTATGGTGATTTTTCTCTCCCCGATTTCCCGAAATTCAATCTCCGAGACGATTTTAGTTCCGCACGGAACGAGCATTGAAGAGATCGCAATTTTATTACGTGAAGCAAATTTGATCCGTTCTTCAGCGATGTTTCAACTTTATAGTTTTATTTCCGGCACAGCACATCGCCTGAAGCCAGGGCATTATGTTTTTCAAGGCGGGTTAAGTACGCCTCAAATTGTGGAGAAATTAGTTTCTGGACCTGAAGATATTTCAGTTACCCTTATAGAAGGAAGGGCGCTTGCAGATATTGATATGCAATTAACTGCGCTTGGATTTATTGCGGAAGGAGAACTTATTCATTTTTCACCGGATAGTATTGCCGATAAATATCCTTTTTTAAAAAACAAGGAATCGCTTGAAGGTTTTTTATTTCCTGATACCTATCGGTTCGCACCTCAATCATCCTTAAATCAAATTGTTGAAAAAATAGTTGAAAATTTTAAAGAAAAAATTCTTCCGCTTTATGATGTAGCTTCGGATCTTGAAACCGATGAATTCTATGAAACGCTTATTGTTGCCTCCCTTATTGAGCGAGAAATTCCATTTTCTGAAGATCGTTTTCTTGTTTCAGGAATTCTTGCGCGACGCCTCGCGATTGGCATGGCACTTCAGATCGATGCCTCAGTGTTGTATGCTTTTTGTGAGAAAAAAACGCTTGAATGCCCTCCCTTGACAAGAAAAGATTTTGAGATAGACTCAGAGTATAATACTTATATAAGAATTGGTCTTCCTCCCACACCGATTGCAAATCCCGGGTTTAATGCCTTAGAATCGGCAAAAAATCCCGAGAAATCTGAATATTTATACTATTTATCTGATCCTGAAACAAAAAAGACCATTTTCGCTCGCGATTTAGAAGAACATAATGAAAATCGAGCAAAGTATTTGCACTTATAATGTGTTCGTGTTAGGATAAACATTGCGTATAAATTGTAAGGAATCGTCTTCCGGCGGCTTTTTTTTCATCTGGTTAAACCCATGCATAAACAAGCAACAAAATTGTTTTCGTCACACCCCGGACCTTTCGTGAAACAAAACCATTTAGCAGAAGTACAACTTGCATCTGACAAGTGGTTTCGTTCCATTGGATTAAAACAATTATTTCAAGAAATATCTCCGATTAAAGATTATACCGGAACTGATTTAGAACTTTATTTTTCTGATTATTATTTTGATGAACCTAAATATAACGAAGCGCATGCGCGGTTAAAATACCTTACCTATGAGGCACCGCTTCGGGTAAAACTTAAGTTAGTTAATAAAAAATTAAAACAGGAAAAAGAACAAGAAGTTTATTTTGGTGATTTTCCGATCATGACGGATCGGGGAACTTTTATTATTAACGGCGTGGAGCGTGTTGTTATTTCACAGCTTATACGATCTGCTGGCGTGTATTATAGTGCAAATGTTTGGCGAGGCCGGAAATTATTTGGTGTAAAAGTAATTCCTAATCGCGGTGTTTGGCTTGAGTTTGAAACAGATTCAGACGGTTTTATCGGTGTTAAAATCGATCGGCGCAGAAAGGTTGCGGTTACTGATTTATTGCGTATTTTTGGATGGGATAGCGAAAAAGATCTTAAAGATTTTGCCGATATTGATACGGGACCGATTAATTTTCTTGCAGCAACCTTAAAAAAAGACGTAGCAAAAAATCAGGATGAGTCTTATGTAGAAATTTATAAACGGATTCGTCCAGGTGATTTGGCAAACCTTGAAAACATGAAGAGCCTTATTGATTCCATGTTTCATCGAGGGGATCGTTATGATCTTTCTGACGTAGGAAGATTTAAAATAAATCAACGTCACGGTATGGCGGACAAAAAAGATAAAGGAAGCCGGCTTTTGACCAAAGAAGACTTAATCGCTATTGTCCGCGAAATTATTAAATTAAATAATAATCCTTCTGCAGAACAGGATGATGTTGATCATTTAGGAAATCGCCGCGTTCGCCCTGTGGGAGAATTGGTTCAGTCACGCCTTCGCATTGGATTAGCTCGTATGCGAAGAATTGTCCAAGATCGCATGTCAACTTTGGATATCAATGCATTGACTCCAGTACAACTTATTAATGCGCGACCGCTTATTTCTGTTGTTCGTGATTTTTTTGTTTCATCACAGCTTTCGCAATACATGGATCAAGTAAATCCGCTTGCTGAAGTTGAACATAAACGGAGAATTTCTGCTCTTGGTCCTGGAGGATTAACTCGCGAAAGAGCTGGATTTGAAGTGCGTGATGTTCACCAATCGCACTATGGAAGGATTTGTCCTATTCAAACTCCTGAAGGATCAAGCATCGGACTTATTAACTATTTTGCAAATTATGCAACTATTAATAAATTAGGATTTTTAGAAACCCCTTATGCGGTGGTAAAGCAGGGAAAAATCAGCAAAGAAATTATTTGGATTGATGCGCACGAAGAGGAAAAGCATAAAATTGCTCATGCGGGCATTCGTTTTTCTGAAGATGGAACAATTCTTGATGAAATTGTGGCTGCGCGTTTGTATGGATCACCGGGAATTTGTTCAAAAGACGAAATAGATCTTATTGACATTGCTCCTCAACAGGCAATTAGTATTGCAACATCGCTTATTCCATTTTTAGCGCACAATGATGCGAGTCGTGCGGCAATGGGTGCAAACATGCAACGACAAGCAGTGGTTTCCGTAAAACCCCAAGCTCCATTTGTAGGAACCGGAATGGAGGAAAAAGTTGCACAGAATTCAGGATATCTCATCAGTGCAAAAGAAGACGGAGAAGTAATTGAAGTTGATGCAAATCATATTGTTATAAAAACTAAATCTGAAAAAGAAGAGTATAAACTTATTAAATTCCAGCGATCAAATCAGTTTACCTGTATTTCACAGCGAGTACGCGTAGAAAAAGGACAGATGGTTAAAAAGGGAGATGTTTTAGCAGATGGGCCATCGATTGATAACGGGGTATTGGCACTGGGACAAAATTTACAGGTTGCATTCCTTTCATGGGGAGGGGCAAATTTCGAAGACGCTATTATTATTTCGGAACGCGTAGTGCGTGATGATCGTTTTACTTCAATTCATATTGAAGAATTTACCTGCGATGTTCGTGAAACAAAATTGGGGCCTGAAATTACTACTATGGACATTCCCAATGTTTCAGAAGAAAAACTTCACAATTTAGACGAAGTGGGAATTATCCGCATTGGAGCTGAAGTAAGAGCTGGAGATATTTTAGTAGGAAAAATATCTCCAAAAGGAGAAAGTGAACTTACTTCTGAAGAACGATTATTGCGAGCAATTTTCGGGGAAAAAGCTCGTGACGTTAAGGATACTTCGCTTACCATGCCCCACGGAAAATATGGTCGCGTTGTTGGCATAAAAATATTATCACGCGATCGTGGTGATAAATTAGAACCGGGAATTATGACCCGTATTCAGGTTGAAATTGCACAACTCCGAAAAATTAGAGCAGGTGATAAGTTGTCAGGCAGATATGGAAATAAAGGCGTTATTTCACAAGTGCGCCCCGTGGAAGACATGCCGTATTTAGAGGATGGAACCCCCGTAGATATTATTTTAAATCCTCTGGGTGTTGCTTCTCGTATGAATTTGGGCCAGATTCTTGAAACCCATCTTGGATGGGCAGCAAAAAAACTTGGTTATCGTGCGATTACTCCGCCGCTCTCTGGAGCAACCGAGTTTGAAATTAAAGAAGAATTAAAAAAGGCAGGTATTCCTGAAAATGGAAAAGTAATACTCTTCGATGGAAGAACAGGAAAAGCTTTTGATCAGCCGGTTACGGTGGGGGTTATGTATGTCATGAAATTGAATCACTTGGTTGAAGATAAAATCCACATGCGTTCAATCGGTCCCTATTCATTAATTACTCAGCAACCATTAGGGGGAAAAGCGCAATTCGGAGGTCAACGTTTTGGAGAAATGGAAGTATGGGCACTTGAAGGATATGGAGCCGCACATACGCTTCAAGAAATGCTCACGACAAAATCAGACGACATTATGGGACGATCATCTGCATACGAATCTATCATTCGCGGAGAATCCATAAAAAATCCCAATATTCCCGCATCATTTAATGTGCTTGTCAGTGAATTAAAATCATTAGGATTCAATATTGAATTAATAACTGAAGACGAAAAAGAAGAAAAATAAAATCATGGATTTTAACGCGATAAAACTTACTCTGGCATCGCCCGAGGATATCTTAAAATGGTCTTATGGAGAGGTGACAAAACCAGAGACCATTAATTATCGGACTCAACGTCCTGAAAAAGATGGTTTATTTTCAGAGCGTATTTTTGGACCGACAAAAGATTGGGAATGTTATTGCGGCAAATATCGACGTGCTCGTTATCGTGGCGTTGTTTGTGATAAATGTGGCGTTGAAGTTGCGCGTTCTATTGTTCGGCGTGAGCGTTTGGGACATATTACGCTTGCTGCTCCGGTTGCTCATATTTGGTTTTTAAAAAATGTTCCTTCAAAAATAAGTTTGTTTTTAAATGTGCCCCTGGCAAAACTTGAGCGTGTTATGTATTACGCTGCGTATATTGTGACGCGCGTAAATGAAGAAAATAAAGATCGTATACTTGCAGATTTAGATCGGGAATTTAAAGCCCGAAAGAAAAATGTTGAGACCGAGGGCGTTAGTCTGGATGATTTGAAAACTGCAATGACAGAAACGAAAAAAATGATAGAAGCAATTAGTGTAGGTCAGATTTTGAGCGAAACAGACTATCATAGCCTTTCCAAACGATTTGGCGATGTTTTTCACGCCGGCACAGGAGCAGAGGCGGTGTATAAAATACTTGCTTCGCTTGATCTGGAAAAATTAATTAAAGCTCTTGATATTGAGCTTTTAGGCATTAAAGATTCTTTGAAAGAGAGCCGAATTTTGCGGCGGATTAAGCTTGCAAAATCTTTCTTATCAGGGAATATGCGGCCGGAATGGATGATTCTTACGGTACTTCCTGTGCTTCCACCAGATTTGCGCCCTATGGTTGCGCTTGATGGAGGGAGATATGCGACTTCTGATTTAAACGATTTATACCGGCGCGTGATTAATCGAAATAACCGTTTGAAGAAATTGATGGAGCTTAAAGCACCTGAAGTTATTATTACGAATGAAAAAAGAATGCTTCAGGAAGCAGTAGATGCGCTTATTGATAATACTGCGCGCATGGGTTCTCAACAGCTTTCGAGCCAGCGCAGGCCACTGCGTTCGCTCGCAGACATGTTAAAAGGAAAACAGGGTCGTTTCCGGCAAAATCTTTTAGGAAAACGGGTTGATTATTCTGGCCGGTCGGTTATTGTAGTTGGCCCTGAGCTTCGTTTGGATGAATGTGGATTACCCAAGAAAATGGCGCTTGAATTATTTAAGCCGTTTGTTATTCAGAAAATTATTGAGCGTGGACTTGCGTATAATATTCGAAATTCTAATCGTTTGATTGAACAGGCTTCTCCAGAGATCTGGGAAATTTTAGAAGAAGTTATAAAGGATCGATACGTGCTTTTGAACCGAGCGCCAACATTGCATCGATTGGGCGTGCAGGCATTTCGTCCTTTATTAACTGAAGATTTAGCAATTCAGATTCCGCCGCTCGTATGTACCGCATTCAATGCTGACTTTGACGGCGACCAAATGGCAGTTCATCTTCCCTTAAGCGCAGAAGCACAGCGCGAAGCCAAAGAGCTTATGCTTGCAAGTTTAAATTTATTAAAGCCAGCAACAGGAGATCCTATTGTTACGCCATCTCAAGATATTGTGCTTGGATGCTATTATCTTACTAAAGCTCGTAAAGGAGCGTTGGGCGAGGCTCGCGTTTTTAGTTCGCCTAACGAAGCGCTTTTGGCATATGAAGCGGGAAATGTGGCAATTAATGCATTGGTTAATGTGCGATTTGTACCCGGAGAGCGTTTTGAAACAACGGTAGGTCGTATCATATTTAATCGCGCGCTTCCTGAAAATACTGCGTATATTAATAATTTGGTTACGAAGCGCGATTTATCAAAACTTGTAGGTAGGATTATTAATACTCACGGCATTGAAGAATCTCGAATATGTCTCGATGCTATTAAGCGAGTTGGGTTTCAGTTTGCAACCCAATCAGGCATTAGTTGGGGAATGGATGATTTGATTGTACCTAAAGAAAAAACTGAAATTATTAAACGCGCAGAAGCAGAAGAAGCTCAAGTTCGCGATCAATATGCAGAAGGTTTCTTAACCGACGACGAACGTCAGGCTCGGATTATTGAAATTTGGAAAAAAACTTCGGATAAAATCGGAAAAGAAATTGTTCCGAAAACATTGGACGAACATAGCAGTGTTTATAACATTATTGATTCTGGAGCGCGTGGCACTTGGGGTCAGCCCGCACAAATGATGGGTATGAAAGGACTGGTGCAGAATCCAAAAAATGAAACCATTGAATTGCCGGTTCGGTCTTCCTATAAAGAAGGTTTTAATGTACTTGAGTATTTTATTTCAACCCATGGTTCTCGAAAAGGATTAACTGATACTGCGCTAAAAACTGCATCAGCTGGATATTTGACGCGACGGCTCGTTGATGTTTCTCAGGATTTAATTATCCGAGAACAAGATTGTAAAACTAAGGAGGGTATTGAGATTGTGCGTAAGGAAGGCTTGGAATATGGCCACTCTTTCGCAAACCGGCTTTTTTCTCGTACCACACTCGATGCTGTTAAAGAAGGAAATAAAATTCTTGTTCGTGCAGGAGAAATAATTAATCGTGAAACTGCTGAAAAAATTGAGAAAAGCAAAGTTGATTCAGTCATGATTCGTTCACCAATTATTTGTAAGACACTTTATGGAGTGTGTTCGCTTTGTTATGGATTTGATTTAGGCAATAACCAACCGATTTCACTCGGCGGAACTGTTGGAGTTATTGCCGCGCAATCAATTGGAGAACCGGGAACTCAGCTTACCATGAGAACTTTCCATATCGGTGGTGTTGCGGGCGCCGATATCACTCATGGACTTCCACGGGTAGAAGAAATTTTTGAAGTCCGTATTCCAAAAAATAAAGCATTTCTTGCGGAAGAGGCTGGAACTGTTATCGGAATCGAGGAAAAAGGACTTACAAAAATCGTGAAAAT
>Ga0137422_1000075_pt1 | contig 26268 bp, 36 predicted proteins | sample EasRivERMZT551_2_FD_102330 | JGI IMG/M metagenome (GOLD analysis project Ga0137422, IMG submission 102330) | Soil microbial communities from meander-bound floodplain in the East River, Colorado, USA - East River MetaG ERMZT551_2 | ecosystem: Environmental > Terrestrial > Soil > Floodplain ... | reverse complement strand
ATCGGCTTGCAGTTGAGCCATGGACTGCTGAATCTCAGACTGCTTCGCGAGTGTCGCCAGTTGGTTATCCTGCTGCATGTCGAGCAGTTGCTTCTGTTGCTCGAATTGCGCGGGCATGATCTGGCCTGTCTGCAAGTTCGCTTCGAGCTGCGCCATTTGCTGTTGCAGCGTGGCCTGCAGGGTGACGAGTTGCTGCTGTGCCTCGGCCGAGAATCCCATTTCTCCGAGTCGCTGCTGGTATTGCTGGGTGAGCAGCGCCTGCTGCTGGGCAAGCTCTGCCGGCATGATTTGCCCGGTTTGCAGGTTGGTTTGCAACTGCGCCATGTCCTGCTGGAACTGGGCCTCGACTCCCATCAACTCCTTCTGTAAGGTATTCGCGTAGCCCATCGTTCCGAGCTGCTGCTCGAAAGCCTGTGCGGACAACGATGATTGGATCTGCCCCTGCAACTGGGCGAGCCGGGCTTCCGATTGCTCGCGCGTCGTGATAAGACCGCTCTCGATCTCGCCTTGCAGGAGCGTCATCGCTTTCTGCTGGGCGAATTGGGCGGCGGTGAGCTGGGTCTGATTGGCGAACTCTTGGGCCATCAATTGAAGGTTCGCGCCGGTCTGGACACCGATGTTCAGCCGCGACTCAGCGCCTTGCGCACCGATCTGCTCAATGGCTTGCGTCCCGGACAGCCGCTGACTCTCCAGGGCCTTATTGGCCTGAAACGCCGTCAATGCCCCCTGGTTATTCGCGCCAGCAGTGAATTCAAATCCACGATTTTCCTCCGCCTGATTGGTGAGCCTTGTGGTGTTGTAGATGCTGGCGTCCTGGGACGCGATGGGGAGAGCGGCATCGTAGGCCGCCGCCTCCCCCGCCCCTATCGCCAGGGAACTGTTCGAGAGACCGCGGCTGTTCATGCCCTGTGCGGCCCGAGTACGGGCCTGCGTCAGATACGGCGAATCCTTGGCCAGCAAAGACTCCATCTGCCCGGCGACGGTATCGGTCCCGGCTTCGACCTCGGAGAGTGCCGGGTCGTAACCGGAAAGGCTGGAAAGCGGATCGTCCTGGTTGATGACAGTGGAGATCAGGCCGGTCATGGGTTACTCCTTCTTGTCGGTCTCGACGAGGAACGGCCCGGCGTCTGCGAAGTCATTGGCCGAAAACTGCCGCCGCTTCTCTGCGGGCGTCTTTTCGTCGTCCTCAAACAGCACCAGAGGGATAGGGTCGTAGTCGATCTCGACCTCGTTCTTGGAAAGGCCGCGCATTTCGTCGCTCAGCTTGTTCAGCGTGTCGCGGTGTTCCTTCTGGCGCTTCGCCCACTCAGCCGAAGATTCATCGTCCTCTCGCTCAAGAGCCTCAAGCTGCACACCACCACCGGATTGAACACCGCCGGCATCCATGAACAGCTTGAGCTGGGCCTCCTCGAAGTTCTTGACCTCGGGTTTGAGCTTGTTCAACAGCCGCGCCACGCGCCAAGCGGCTTTCTGCGGCAGGCGCACTTCCTCGTTGATGCGACGAAACGCCTTGTGAGAGTCGAGCACTTCCTGAACTGTGGCCTTGATCATTTTTTCCTCACCGTGTTGAGATTCCTACTCGCAATCCCGAAGTGCGCCACAATCGTCACGCACGCCATCGCGATCACCCAGTCGTCAGGCCAGTAGAGCGCCAGCGCCGCCCATTGCAGCCCTATGACGATCATCTTCGGGGTCAGCAACCACAGCCACTTGCCAGTATTCGGCAGTGGAGTAATCGTGCGGTCGAGCCATGCCAACGCGGGATTGGACTCGTGCGAGCCGCGCTTGAGCACCCATCGCGTTGATCCAGCGTCGGCCATGTGAGCTACTGCGAGCAGAGCGCACAGCACGGTGAACGGCGATCCGAGCATCACGAATCCAAAGTAGATCGGAATCGCTGCGGCGACGGCGAGCAGGCAGAGGACTAGGGCGGTCACAGCCCTGTCTCCGGCACGGTGATCGCCTCTTTCTGCACTCGTGTTTCCCAGTCCAGCACGAAGTGCTTGAGATAGGCGCGCATCTCGGCCTCGACCTCGTTCGCCGTCGCCGGGCGAGGATTGCCGTTCACGTCTTTTAGTCCTATGATACCGCCCACCGCAGCCTGAACGCGCGGCACTACGGCGTCAGGGATGGTGGTGGTGAGAGTTGCCATGTGGTCTCCTTAGTTGAGTCTCGCTTCGAGCGCGGCGAGGCGTGCGTGCGTTTCCTGCGCGTCCTTGATGAGCAATGGCACAAGGTGGACGTGCTCAACGAACCACAGGTCGTCAGGATTGCCCGGCTTGTTCACCGCCCACGGCGTGATCGGCTGAATCTGCTGCGCCGCTACGCCCATGAACGGGCCACGTTCATTCATGTAACCGTAAACAGAGTCCTGTTTCCAGTCGTGGTCGATGACCTCGATCTGGTCGATGATCCGCCACGCATCACGCTTTGTCGGCGAGCGGTTAGGCTTCATGCGGATGTCGGACGTGACGTTGATCGAGGCGTTGCCGATGAAAAGCGTTGCGGAGCCAGCGCCATTGGTGGCGTCGTCGAGCAGGTTATTCGTCGAGTCCGCACCGATGCGGATGCCATTGACGATCCGAGAGGCATCTGCTGTGCTGGCAATTTTGAATCGCTCCGTCCCGTTAATATAGACCTTAAGATCATTGGTGCTTTCGACCCAAAACAGCATATTGTTCGACGCGCTGCCGCCTCCCAGAATAGCGGACTCCATACCTAACAGCACTCTATCTAAAGAGTTTTTTCTCAGACGTAGCATAGGTCCGGAATTGGCCGCAGTTCCACCGTCTAGGACAATAACTGGAGAATTACTACCAGTCCCGCCAAGTCCAGCAAAAATACTATCATCAACGTACAGATCGTTCGAGCCTCCCGTCACCCGCACGATGCCGCCAGACCCAGTCGGGCTCAGGATGATGCTGCCGGTCGCCGCTGCCGAAGTCAAAGTCAGGTCGCCGTCGCTTGCCTGAATCGTCGGGCTACTACCGTTGCTGCCGAATATCTCGATCCAGCGAGTCGTCGAGGAGACACGAAGGATTCTGGCTTGCAACGCGGCGTTCGCGTATAAGTCGATGGTGCCACCGGACACATCGCCAGCACCAAGCCTCAATATCCCCGTTTGCGCGTGCTCATTGCCATATAGTATGAGGGACGCGCCGCGACCGGATGATGAGGCACCGCCAGCGCAAAGGGTCAGTAATCGGTTGTCGCTCCCGTCCGTTGTTCCTATTAGGATATTGGCGTCCTGCCCGCTGCCGGTGGTGATCGTGCCGCCGGTGACGGTGAGGTTGTCGTCAATCGTCACCGAGTTCGGCGTGCGGATCAGGTCGGCGCTCGGCAGATACCATCCAGAGGTCGGTGCCGTGGTGCCAGCAACATTGATCGCGCCAACGGTCAAAATGTCGCCAGTCGTGTTGAAGGTGAAACCGGCGCCTCCAGTCGCTACACCGCTCGCCGAGAAAATGACCTGCGTGGTGGCCACATTCGTCGTCAGGTTGCCGGAGGACACGGATACCGCGCCCGCAAAGGTTGCGGCCAGTACCGCGCTGATGGTTAGGGCTGGATTGGTGCCGACCGCAGTACCGGTTCCGATAATGAATGCGTCGGACGCAGAGTTGTCCGTTCCCATGTACCATGATGTTCCGCCTGGGATCGTCAGCCGCACATGCGGGTCGCCCGTTGAGGTCGTACCGCCAACCGCAACGTTGATGTAGGAGTGCGACGCGGCTGCCGCGTTGGACGTGTTCTGCACCGTCAGCGCCGTGTTGTTCGTCGAGTTGGCGCCGGTCAGTGTCCAAGCCTGTCCGGTCCAGGTCGTCGCGCTCGCTACGGCACCAAGCGTTAGCGTGGTCGCAGCCCCGCCGATCGCCAGCGTTGTCGCCACGGTGTTGAAGAGCGCCGAACTCGCCGCAGCGGTTATCAGTTGGCCGTTCGTGACCGTGACGTTGCCGGAAGCCGAGAGCGTGGTGAATGCCCCAGCAAGAGGCGTGACCGTGCCGATCACCACGTTGTTGATTTGCTGTCCTCCCCCGGATACCGTGCCACCAAGCGTCAGGGCAGGCAGGGTCCAGGTAGCGGCTGCGGTCCACGCTCCGCCCACAGCAGCCGCGACGTTGATCGTCGGCGTGCCGCCAAGCGAGTAAGTGCCGCTGAACGCCCCCGTAAAGGCTGGCGTCGTAATCGCAGGCGAGGTCATCGTCTGCACACCGGTAAAAGTATTCGCGGCGTCGGTGCGGGCAATCGTTGCCGAGGTCGTCGGGAACGTCATCACGGTTGCATCGGTCCCGGCGAGTGTCAGGCTATTGGATATCGTCAACGTCTTACCGTCGGTCCCGGCGAACGTCGTCGTGGCGTTGTGCGTCGCCGTCTTGCCAGCAGCGATCGTGAGAACCCCAGTCCCAGCGGTGAAGGTGTTGCCGTTGTACGTCTTGTTGGTAAGGGCTTCTGAGCCTGCCAGCGTCGCCAGTGTCCCCGATGTCGGAAGGGTCACGCCAGTCACGCCGGATACCGTAAAGGTGGTAGCGAAGCTGCCGGAGATCGTGAGAGTAGAAGCTGCGTTGTTCGCAACACCCGTCCCGCCGCTTGCGGGGCCGAGCGGAGTGCCCGTCAAACTCAACGAACTCGCTCCCAACGTGGTAAACGTGCCGGCAAGCGGGGTTACCCCTCCGATCACCACATTGTTGACCGTGCCAGCGGTTGCAGGCGCGATCGTGACTGTACCGGCGCCAGTCGGGGAGAACGTGGCAGACGCACCGGCCGGAGTAAATGTCAGCGCGCCGCCGAAGGTCGTGATGGTCTTGTTGGTGAAGGTTTCCGCACCGGCCAGGGTGGCAAGTGTGCCAGTCGTGGGAAGGGTGACGTTCGTGGCGCCGGTCGAGGTCAGGGTGATCCCGCCGGCTCCCGCAGTCGTGAAGGCCACGGCCAAGGCGAGAGCTGCGGCGGTGACAGTGAGGGCGGTGCCGCCAGCATTGACGACGACGGCCTTGTTGCCGTTGCCGCTGAGGCCCGGCAGCTTGTCGCAGCCCGCCGAGATCGCCGAAAACTCGGCCCGGATCGTCGCCGAAGAAAGCGCAGCCCCAGTGCCAGGAACGCTGGTGCTTGTATAAAAATCATTCGCCATGCTTATACCCTCAGCTTCCTCCGCGGCGCGTAATCCATCATCACGCCGTGGAAAGTGAATGGCTCGAAGTAGTCGGCCGATCCAGACACGCGGAGCGCGATGTTTTCTGCGCTTCCGGTCAGGTCAAACTCCGTCGGGATCAGCGTCCGACCGTCCCAAATCCCGACATCCCACACCCCGACATCCCAGCGCCCTGACGAGGAGAAATTCGTCCCCAGCATCAGTGTCGTATCGACATCCTGCTCGCCGGAAGCGTAGGAGAGCGAGAAACTGAAATTGAACTCGGCGTAGCCCTCGCCCGTCATTTCAAAAAGCCCGCCGTGATAGCGCTTCTTGGTGCGCGGGCTCTTGATGAAGTGGAACGGCAGCACGAAGTAGTATTCAATCGCGTCCCCGTCGAAGCTGGTGCCCTTCTCCATCTCGTAGACGAATCCGGCATCCGACCCGAAGAACGCAATTTCTGATCCATCGTCTTCCTCTCCCGAGTAGGCGCAGCGCACGATGTCAGGAAACAGCTCCGGCATGATCGCAATGAGTTTTTTCCCGACAAAGGTGAAGTAGAGCGCCGATCCGTCCGAAAAAAAGATGCGGTACTGCGACCTGTCACGCGATATGCACGATGCCGTCGCCAGCAGCCGCTTCTCGTTGACAAGGGTGTGGATGTGATAGGTCAGCGCAGCATGAGCGAAGTTGCCGAAGCTCTGTGCCGTGACCAGGTTCGTGATGCCGCGATCATCCAGAAAGATCGTGAAACCGATGTCCTGAATCGTGTAGCCGTAGGCCCCCAGCTCCGCACGGTAGGGCACCAGATTCCAGTTTGCCGAGCTGGTGCCGTAAAGGATGCTGGTGCGGTTGCGGGTGAATATCGCAAGCGCTGCGGACGCTTCCACGCCGGGTTGCACCGCAAAGCCTGTCACGGTGTCACCCATGGCGATCTCGGACGCGCCCAACAGCACGGTGAACACATACGGTGTTCCCGTGCCGGAATGCTGCACGCTCCCCACAAACGAGAAAAACAGGTGTTTCTTGTGCGCCGCGACGTGACTGGGCGCGTCCGTCGTCATGCCGGTGTCGATCGGCACGTACACCGTGCCATCGAACTCAAACCCCTTGTTTACCCCGTCGCAGCCGTAAATCCGGGTAGTGTTGGCAGCGCCCCCGAAGTTCTCCTTGACGAACTCGTAGCGCCCATTCGGCTGTAGGGTGATGGCTGTCTGCGCCCCGGAGAGCGTCAGAACCCCAGCCCCGGTCGTTGTCGCGGCGCCGGCCGCATAGTTGCCACCGGCTCGGCCGGACAGGATCAACTTGCCGGCCGCGGTGCCTCCGGCCAGTGTCCCAGACGTGATGACCACCCGCTTGACGGTGGCGGTGACCCCGCCTTGGGTGAGCGTGTCGCCTTCGTCGATATCGCCGCCGCCAGCGGTAAAACTGACCTGCTCGCCGAGGCTTACCGCCACCCAGCCGCCGACCGATGACTTGTAAAGCTCTGTTGCGGTGCCTCCGGCATTGTTGCGGAAGGCGTAGGTAACGCCGCCGTGTCGGATAGCCCCTCGAACCACGCCAGAGCCAGGGACCGCCCCGATATCATCCCGGTACTCGTCCGCGGCAAGGTTCTTGTATTGCGCGTGAAGCTGAGCGGTCGAAGCGCCGTCTACCGTCGCTTCCGAGCTGGTCGTGCCCTGCCCGCTTCCACCAACATTCAGGGTTTCCGGGTTAATAAAAGTACCGCTGATCTTGGTGATGACCAGATAATCCGGGGTTCCGCTTGTCACTACAGCCACCACCACCGCAGTCGCCCCCGAGGTTACCCCCGTGATGGTGTCATTTACCGCAAAAGCCCCGGTGATGGTGACATTGAGGATCGCGTACTGGGCATCAGAGGGTTTGGGTCGCCCGTCGTGGCGCTCGTAGCCCTTGATCCTGCGGTAGCCACCGTTCACCGTGCTCTCGAAGTTCTGCGCTTCCACCACCCGCCCCGGGACAATACTCAGGGGCGAGGAAACAAGATCGAGCCCGCCCTCGAACGGGAAGAAATCGAGACTGGGTGCAGCGCGACTCAGCGCGCGCTCCACCGCAACAGCCAGCGACCGTCTCATGCCAAAGGCTCAGCCAACTTCATCTGCGGCAACTGATTCCCTTCAAGCTGCCGCATCAGGACGCCACGATGCGCCATCGCGCGCGTCCAGACTTCTTGTGCCGACTCGTAACCCGCGTACTTCAACATCGCCTCGTACACGATCAGCATGTGAAAGCGCGCCGGCATGTCGGGCGTGTCGGAGTTCGCCGCCAGCACCAGGGCGCCGCGCTGGTAGTCGCCCGAGACCACGTAGACCCCGTTCGGCTTCGGGCCGAGCAGGATGTTGTCGTCCTCGTCGATCGTGTAGTGCGCCGGAAAGCCGTTGTTCTGCGTGCCGAAGCGATACCGGCGCTTGAATTGCTCGTAGTCCATAGGTATCAGCCAGCCCTCGGTGGCCACCCCGCTCGATTGCAGGTAAATTCGGAATGAGTACTCAAGGTTTTCCCACCACCAGCGAGCAAAGCGCGCAATCGCCGCAGAGGTCTTGGTATCGGTACAGCCTCCGAAGGCGTAGGTGTCGTCGTTCAGCACGGTATTGAACGTGAACGATGAGCGCATCCACTTCCAGTTTTCATGCCTGTTCTGGATCTCCGTCCAGGCGTCGGCCGCCCAGTCCACGATGCGCTTTGATTCGCCGGTCTGATTGGTCACTGCGGCCGGCCCAGTGCCGGAGGCGCCGCACTCCTGGCGGGCCTTTACTGCGAGTTCGAGATAATTCATCTACGTCCCCTGCGCCGAGCGCGGATCAGCCATTCATGTGTTGCGCCGCCGCCACCACCGCCAACGGCAACAACGCTTGAGGACAGAAACGCGGTCTGCCTGCGATTACCTGCATCGATCGTGGCGTCCGACGTCGGCCACAGCCCGCGCCACGGACAGCCAGGATTGATTGCCGATGCCCTCTTGTCTCTCGTGTCAAGGCTCATGGACCTGTTGCGACTTCGCCACGATCGAACGTCACGGCGTCGTCGCTCGTGGATGCCTTCTGATCCACCGTCACAGCATCATCGTTGTAGAGCTTGTAATCGGTCGCGGTCTGCGTGCTGCGGTTCCGCCACGCCTTGAACAAGTAGCCGATCTTCTGCGCGAGTGTCATCGTCGCCCCAGGCGTCGCCTGTCCGGGTTCGGCAAAGGTGTCCACATTCAGCACATCGAGCACTTCAGTATTGACCTGCGCCGGAGTCGCCCTGCTAGATACCGTCGCGTCCAGATTCGATGCTGTCAGGCCGACTACACTGCCCACGCTACCAGTCACACTCCCCACCGCGCCAGTGACCGATCCAACGCTACCGGAAAGATTCCCTGTGATGTCGCCCGTTATGTTCATCACCTGATCAGGGAGATTGATCGCGGTCAGGCCCGCACCTGCAACACCGATATCGTCGGTCTGCGATTCGATATCAACCAGGTTCGCCGCCACGGTGGCGCCGCCGCCCAGGTCTGATGGTGTCCCCATGCGCGTGAGCAACGTGGCCGTGTCAGTCCCGACCGTCACACCCGTAGCATCAGTCACCACGGCCTTGTAGATCGTGTTGGTATCCGCAACAGGGTCGCCAATCGCCTGTCCGAAGGTGCCTGTCGTCTGGTGTAAGGTCGCGTCCTCATCCCACACGGCATCGGCTATCTCAGCCGAGGCGTCAGCAGCCAGAGCCGCTGCGTCTATTGCCCCGGCAGCGAAGGTAGCCGCATCAATCGCGCCGTTGGCAATCGCCGTGGCATCAATGGCCCCCGCGGCGAATGTAGCGGCGTCGATAGCACCGTTCGCTATGGCCGCAGCATTGATCGCACCAGCCGCGAATGTCGCAGCATCAATCGTGCCATCAGCTACCTTCGCCGCGGTAATGGCGTCTGCGGCAATCGCGTCCGCATCAATGGCCCCCGTTGCAATCACTGTCGCGGTAATTGCCCCCGCGCCCAAAGTCGTAGAACCCGCCGCACCCGCAAAAGCGTTGGCGCTGGCGGCATATAGCGCGTCATACGTCACTTCCTCGATCACCTGAAAACGCGCGAACACCGGCAGGCACACGCTTGTGTCCTGCACAACGATGGTCAGGTCTCCGATGGTGTTCGTATCCGTGGTCGTAAGCGTCAGGTCATACCAGCCACCAGCTCCGGTGATTGCCGCCCAAGTGTTTCCAGAAATGTCCGCAGTTGCGGCGCCAGCGGCTTTGAGAGCTTCGGCCTGATCCGCCGCGCCTAACGTGATGCCGGTTTCCGGGGTCACGGCATCAACCGAGTCCATGAACGGGCCGATGCGGACTACAACCTGAGTCGATTGTCGAAGAATGTGGCTCATGCGTTCATCAACTTGTGAAGATGATTAAGAGCCAGGGGCGCAATGCCGCCTGGTAACGTGTAGGTCAGGATGATCTTGCCGTTCTTTCCTGTGCCTCCGACCTGAGTTCCCTCACCAGACCCACCACCGCCGCCGCCATTCCCGGAGATCGGCGCGATACCTGGATTCGTTCCGCTTCCACCTACGCCGCCGATGCCGCCGTTGGTCGTGCCAGCCACGCCGCCAGCGCCGCCAGTGCCCGCCGTGCCGGCACTGCCCGTGCTGCCGCCCGTCGTGTTCCCACCTGATCCACCCCCGCCACCACCGCCACCCGAGTTGTTGTTGACCCCAGCCCCGCCCGTCCCGCCGGTTGTCGTGACATCGAAGCTGCCGGTGAAGCTCGCTGGCGCACTTCCCGCCCCGCCAGCCCGAGGCGTCGTCGGATGAAAGGCCCCGCTCCCGGCAGTTCCACCCGGTATGTTGAACGTAGCCGCATCACGCCAGAACGTGCCGCCGCCGTTTGTGCCGCTGGTGCCTGAAATTCCGGTGCCGCCAGTGCCGATGAATCCCGTGTAGGTCGTGCCCAAAACCACTGCGTAAGCGTTGAGCTTGCCGTAACCTGATCCACCGCCGCCACCACCGCCGTCCGAGGTCGTGTTGTTCCCGCCACCAGCAGCCCCGCCCGCCCACATCTCGATCTGAACGGTTCCGGTTAACGGCGAGACCCATAGAAACTGCCCCGGCGTAGTGAAGGTCTCGGTCGTCATAACCGGATGCTCGCCATGCGCTCGACCGGCTCGCGGATGTAGAAGTCCACCGGCTCCCACCACCGCTTGCTCAGCGCAAACGCCATGTCTCGTTTCAGCAATCGCACGCGCGCCGCGAGGAGTCCGTCGCCATGCACTACAAAGGTGACATGGGGCATCTGTATAAAGACGCGGATCATGTCGTCCGTGGACTCCATCATCTGCGGGGATGTCAGGTATTCACGCCCATCCACCCTCACCGTAACCACATCCTGCCGCCTTCCGGTATGCGGACCCGCCCACATCTGACCATTAGGGAAGCAGCAGTCCATGCCGTGAAGATGGAAATACTGGTGTCCCAGGACACGTCCGATGCTGTTCGCCAGCATCCCGACATTGGTGTGACCTGAAATCACGTCGTGGTAGACCGGCTCCAGCCGCATGACCTGCGCGGCCTGGCGCGCGTTGTCATCCTGAGTGACCGCGTAGTAGAGCACCACCTTGCGCCCTTCGTATGTCAGCCTCGCCAACATCTTCGGGTGACAATGCGCCGCGATGTAGTAGGTCACGTCGGGATGGCTGTTCTTGACGAAAGCCGCCTTGTGCTCACGCGGGTCAAGCTCGGCGTGGTAGTGCGGGATCACCCCCTTCCCGATCAGGAAATCGTGTGCACCGGATGTCGTCATAATCCGGTCGCACTTCGCGGCCTCCTGCCATGTGTCCGCAAGCGACGGTCCGTAGCCGCATACCGCCAGCGTGAAATCGTTGTCGGGTTGCAACGCAAGACGCGGTAGCGAGCGAAACCGCTTCGCGTTGCTCTCTATGCGCTCCAGCCGTTCGTCGGCGGTAAGCGGCTGCTTCACTGCGGGTTACCCCTCAAACATCTTCCGCGCTGCGCGCCGAGCCTCTTCCAGCTTCGAGTTAACCGCAGCAAGTTCCTTGCCGGCCGTATCAGTATCGGTCCTGATCTTGGCGAGCCTGGCGTCCGCCTCGGCCACTTTGGCAACAGCAGCGGTCTCGCGGGCTTTCGCCTCACCCACAAGGCGATCGGCATCTGCTTGTGCCGCAGCCTTCATCTTGGCGCACTGGTCGTTCGCCTCGGCCACCACCCTGACGGCTTGAGCGTTCGCATCCGCAACCTGCGCCTTGGCGTCACTGCGCGCCTTGTTGATGGTCTGCTCGGCAGAGGCATGGGCGGTGTCAAGATGCGCCTGCGCGGTCGCCCGTTTGGCTTCCGCCTCGTCTATCTTCTTGTGAATATCGGAAAGGCGAGACTTGGCCTCTTCCAGCAGGCGCGTGCGCTCGTTCGTCGCCTGTTCGAGAGAGCCGACGTGTTCCAGAAACGAAGCGATCTCTATGAAGATTTGCGTGCGCTGCGCCTCGCGCCGAATCGCATCTGCCATTGCGAGAAGATTGCTGTCCATTCAAACCTCCTTACCGCTACGGCTGCGCCGCGCGATTATGAAAACGTCGAGATCCGTGGTGCCGTCCCCTGCGGTAACTTCGGGACGGGTGAGAAGGGGTATCTCCGTGATGCCTTTCACGCTTGCCGCAGTGATGTTCAACGCGGCGCCGAACGGATCGTTGAGCGCAGCGTAGTTGCTCAAGTCGAGCGAACCCGCCACCCGCAGATTGCCGCCCACGCCGAACGCGCCCACAACCTGAACGTGCCGGTCTGCATAATCGGCGAAGTTCGACGGGATCGGCTGGCCATCGGCGTTGGTAGTTGTGAGCGTGTCCCAGGAAAACTTGACGGTATTTTCATCAATGCGGGCAACAGCGCAGGGACGGGTCGCCATGGCTTACCCCTCCTGCAAAATGCCGGAGAGCCAGGCGCGGCCCCTCGGACTCGGATCGTGTAGCACGCTGAACGGGTAACGCAGCGCGGAATGCGCCGGGTAGCGGTAAGCATCATCACCATTCGCGTCCTTGTACTTCTCGTTGCCGCGCGTGGTGCGCTTCGCCCGCGCCAGCACTTCGACGTACTTGCGCTTGACCTGCATTTCCTTCCCCCGTTGGAAGCGCTGTACCACCCCGTCATTCCAGACCTCCGGGAACGGCTCATCCGTTGGATTGGTCGAGTCGTGCACGACGATGGTGATGATGTCCTCGTTGAAGCGGAGCGCTTCCAGCTTGATCTTCGGTACTGGAGACTCCACAGGCTCAACAACGGTTGGCTCCAACGCCCGGCGCGCCGGTCCGTGGGATTTCATGTGGCGCGTCTTGTCCTGCCCTACTTTTTCTGAGCCGGCGTCGAAGTCTCTCCTGCGCGAACGCACAGGATGCGTGTAACGTCTGGGCACCGCAGAATCCTGTGCCTGGCTTTGCTCTGGCGCCTCGATCTCCGGCGCACCCGCCGCTATTAACCTTTGAGCAGTTGCCGCTTTTAACCTTTCAGCTCCCGCAGCGCGTGCCGCGAGTTGTGCTTCACTGGGTTGCTTTGCCAATCTCGGCATGATGACCTCCAAAAAGAAAAGGCCACCTGAAAGATGGCCTCCTCGTAGTGGCCCGAAGGCCGGAAAAGTGTCACCGATTCTCGACCAGCTTCAGGTCGGGTTTCGGCAGCTCCGTGAAAAACGGTTCCAGCAACTCGATGTCGTTCTCCGACAGCACGTTGCCGATCTCTGCATCCAGAGCATCGATCAATTCGTCCAGACTGACTCCGATCCAGTCAAGGTCTGACTCGCCTTGCAGGAACTCGTTGAACTTCTTGAGGAACACCGCAAACTCCGGTGTCCCCTCTGCGATATTGACCACAGATCCGGGCTCCGCCCCGGAGACCTCGTACACGCAAGCCTGTCGGTGTTTTTCACATGCCTCCAGTTCAGAGTTCACCTTCTTCTCGTACTTCAAAAGACGGTACGCGAGTTTGGGGTTCTTCTTCAGCGCCGACAGCGTGCCCCATGCTTTGCTTGAATTCCAGATTTCAAAGAGTTTCATACGATCTCCCAACCCCTCCAGGTCTTGCCCCGGAGGGGTTTAATTTGCCTTTAGCTGTTGCGGTAACCCACCCACGTATTCGCGCCCGTATTGCGGAACCGCCAGAGTGCTGAACCAGGAGAAGTATTGGTAACAACTGGCCCCAGGGTCACGGCGCCAATGAAAGTGACATTACCATCGCCGGCCGTCAACGTATAAATGTCATCGGCACCAACACCAATGGTAGTCAGGGCGAAAGTGAAGCTATCGCCCACGGCCAGACCGACACCGCACGCAGTAGATAGCGCCGCGCCAGTTGGCGTGGTAACAGCACGCCCCGTCGTAGGATTGCCATGAACAATGCCGTTGATGAACTGCGCCACGGTTAGGGTGGGTGCAGTGTCGGCAATATCCGATGCCGCCGTTTGCTGATTGAAGATGAGACCAGTAGGCGACCGAAGGTGTAAGCCTCCGTTGACGCCCGAGCCTGCCAAGGCGCCAGGAGTAATAACGACCGCGCCTCCCGAACCGTTGGTGGAAGCCGCAGCGCCCCCGGTGACCGCCGCATTACCGCCGTTACCAGTAGCACCGCCGCCGCTCGCGCCACCTTGCAGGGTGGCAAGACCACCGACTCCCGTGCTCGTTGCATGGCCCGCGCCGCCGGCTACTGTCACCGCGCCACCGTTGACTGCGCCAGTGGTGCCGCTCACGGCCCCGGTCAGCGAGACCGCCGCACCGTTCGATGTGGTCCCAGAAGTGCCGCCGACGATCTGCACCACGCCGCCGACGTTACCTGCGGTCGAGGAAGTCCCGCCGGTGATGACGATGGCCCCTCCCTGGGCAGCCGCCTGGCCCGTGATGCCGAGAGAGGAATCAGAGCCAGTAATCGCGCCGGCGCCGAACGTGTCGATGTTCCCGGACGAGTCCAGCACCAATGCCTTACCGGCTGCCGACGTACCGTTGGTGATGCCGTCGATCTTGGCAAGGTCGGCTGCGGCAATGTTCTGAAGCGCAGCAAGTTCGGCCATGTCGAGCGTTGTTTCGACGCCGAGGGCGGACGTGACTTTCATCACGGCTCCCTTTCCGAACTTCATGGTTTTCGTAATGATCGCGTTCGTGATTCGTTGCCAAAGCATGATATGTCTCCTGATTTATGAAATTGGTATGGGAAAAAAGGGCGCCCCGAAGAACGCCCTGTTCAGTGCTTTGCCCTACGAGGTCAACGGCGCGGTCGGCATGCCGCCGAGGAAGTTGTAGTACGTCTCGGTCACCGCCGCCGCATCAAGCGCCGTGGTGCCCGGAATGAACGTCGCGCCTACAGTGAGAACTTTGACCGCGCCGACCGGACATCTTGCAGATGCAGGCTCCGGCCAGTGCAGCACGCGCTTACCTGCCGTCAGGTCTGCGGTCAGCTCCTCGTCGCCCTTGACGAAGCTCAAAGTTCCGCCTGAGTCAACCTGTACCAGATACAGGCAGGTCGTAAGATCGGCCTGTGTCGCACCAGTCAACGGAGCGTTAGTTGCCACGTCCGCTTTGTGGTAGCCGATGCCGTCGATCGCGAAATCGACGCCAGCGCCGTTTGGCGCAGCAATTGCCACGCCCGTTTTTGCGCCGTCGCCAATCGCGAGCCCAGCCCTTGAAAAAGAACCAGTAAACCCGCGGGGAACTTCCATCGTGTCATTCATTTCAATCTCCTTGGTTAAAATGGGACTGGTTACCCAGCCCCGTCAGGGTTTGTCGGGGTTAAACGTCGGTGGCGCCGGCCTCGATCACACCCATCCAGCCGTTGTTGGTGACCAGGACTGCATCCCAGAACGACGCGCCCACGTAGCCACGCTGCCCCAACGGATCCGACTTGTCCTTCTGCCTCGCCGGAAGGTGAGTGACATCAAGGCTGTTCGCGCCGCGCAGCGCCACGTCAAACGCCGCCTCTTCACCCATGACGATGAAGGGGTAGACATCCACGTTCGACGCACCAGCGGAGACCAGGCCCGTCGCCCCCACCGCGGCCCCACCCGCCAGATACGGCGAGAGTTCGGGGCTCAAGATGAAGCGGTACTCACCGGCAGACCCGATTTCGTTCTCGTTGATCACCTGGCGATTGCCGTACTTGGAGGCCGGCACGTAATCCGGCAAATCTTCCACGTCGGGCTGGGCATCCGTGTGCACGAACACCATGTACCCGGGCTGAATCGCCGAGGTATCGTAGTTCACACTGGCGGATATGATCCGCGTCTTCTTCTTGGCGTGGTTCGCCTTGAGCGTTTTCGTCATCCGGCGCAGGATGTTAAGGCTGATCGCCTCGTCCACCGTGACCCGGGACGTGCCGCCGGCATAGATAACGTTGGTGCACGCCTTGAGCGATCCGTACCGGATCATTTCGCGCACCAGACCCATGCGCTCTCCGGTCTGAATCTTCTGCTCTTCTGGCAGGTCGTCCTCGTACAGGTCCGCCGCTTTGTCGGTGTAGCTGTAGAGGCAACCGTACTGCTGGAGCTGCACGTTGACATCGACCGGGGTGAGCTGGTCGGCATCAGGCGTCACGCCTTCCGTGAGAATGTGGGCAGCAGCATCCACCGAGGGACGGTTCTGCGTGTTGGCGCTCACCGTGGTTGCGCCAAACGGCAGGTAACGCCGATAGCTGATGTTGTCACCCTGGCTCTTGGGCATGGGTTTCATCTTGCAGCCGAGGGCCAAGACCTCGACCGGCAATGCGTGAGCAAGGATCTCGCCCTTGATCTCGTTGATACGGCCCGCATTGGTCGTATATTTGGTGATAGGCATGTTGGATGTCCTTTAGACTGAGGCTCTCCGGACCTTGTTGAATCCGACGTTAAGCCCCTCTTCATCTGGAAGAGTGCCTGGCGTGACGGGGTGGGATGTCCCTCTCGGGGTCACCGCGCCTTCCAAGCGCCGTTGGTTCCTCTGGCGTGCCGCAGCCGCATCGGACACCGACTTCCGGTGCACCGAATAGCTGTCGAAGACCTTGATCGCGTCGTCAGCCAACGTGCTTGAGCCAAGCGACTGGATCTCTGCCGGTTGTGCCGCAAACCACGCCCTGAACTCAGGCGTCTTTGCGTCATTCTTCCAAGTTGGATACTTCAGACGGAGAAAGGCACGCTCCTCGGCCTCGTCGACGCCCTGTGAAACTCTGGCCTCTACGGTGCCGGTCACGTCCTTCTTCAGCGCATCGACATCAACGGGTTTCTGTGCGCCGATGCCGGCCAGCCTTTCCTCAAGGGCCTCGGCCCAGTCGGGAAAGTCCACCTGCACCTGCTTCCACTTTTCCCCGCTCTTATCCGCTTGCGCGGCGCTCACTTCCGCATCGGTCGGAGCCACGCCGCCCTTGCTGCTCGCGGCGGCCGTGGCCGTGGCGACTGCAGCATCGAGCTGGCGCTTGAATCCGCCAACGTGTCCCGCAAGCTTGTCGATCGCGCCCGGGATGGATTCGAGTCTTTCAACCCGATCCCGCAGCGCCCTGGGAAGTGCGTTGTACGCAGCCTCGTCCACAGCCTTCGCTTCGGCAGCTTGCGCTTCTGCCGCGGCTTTCGCCTCGGCTTCCACTTCGGCGGCCGATTTCTCGGTGGCCCCTGTGGTCGCAGTGTCGATGGACGCATCTTTTCCGCTTATGCGCGCGAATCCTGATGCAAGACCGGCCTGGCCTTCTTTCTCTTCCAAGGCCGACTGCGCTTCCCGTTGCTCGTCCGTTAGTTCAACTTGGTCTGTTTGGTCTGTCACGTCACGCCTCACAAAACAAAAAACCCGCCGAAGCGGGCCTACGTGCCGAGGCACCCAACGGTGTCATCGGCTTCCTTCTGCGGTGTGGTTTCCCAGGCCGCGGATTCAGTCCTTGAATAATTCGTCGTCCTGGTGAGGAATTACTATTTCCTCTCCCAAGCTGATCAGGTGTTTCAGTTCTGCGATGCTGCCGCGCAAACGCGCGGTCTTGCGCTCGTCCAGGTCGCTGTCATTCCTCGATCGGAGAAGCGCGATGCGCTTTTCCATGTAGGATTTCGCCTTTGTCCACGCCTGGCTGTGGCGCTCCTCGTTGTTCAGGATACGATCAGCCATCAGTGCAGGCTCCGATTAAGCGTGCGGCGGTTACGCTCGACTCGGCGCTCACGCTTCATCATGCTCTTCTGCATCTTCACCGCCTGGTGCATCGTCAGCGCGCAATACCATTCAGAACTGTCTCGCCCTCGTCACATTTCATGCAGGTCTGGCCGTTCACCAGCCGCGCCATGTTATCCGGGCCCTTCACCCACTCCGGCACGGCCTCTGGCTTCACCGGAACCCAGTCACCGCGCCCGTTCGGTGAGGAGAAGATCACGAGCCGCGCCTCCTTCATTTTCATCAGATCCCGCTCCCCGCCTGTAGTTTGAGCGCCCGCTCCTTGTTGAACAGGCTTTGCTTCGACCGAATATCTATGACCTTGCCGGCCAGCATGGCCTTGACATCGGAAAGCGACATCCGCTCGTCGCCGGCCTGGCGCTTGGTCTCCAATTCGGCATCCACGCCGGCCAACACCAGTTCGAGCTGCCGGTCTCGCTCAGCCTGATCGGAGTCGAAGCGCTGTTCGAGCATGATAAGGGCGGCCTTGAACTCGCGCTCCCGGGCCTCCGACGCAGCGCGCATTTCCGCAACAGCCAGACGCGGATCCTGCGGCCCCTTGGCCATGTTCTCCACGATCTGCCGCCACTTTTCGTCGTCGTACTCGAAACGCTTGGCATCGAGACGCTGTGACTTGCAGAGTTCCGCGAACCATTTCTTCGGGTCCACGCCGAATCGAGGATCGAGCACGATCGACCCCATCTGCGCCACGGCCTGATTCTGGAGATCGCGCTCGACCAAGGCGCTGGACCCGCGGGCGTCCACGCAGTAGTCGCCCTTCTCCTCGTCTTCTCCGTAATGCAGGAGCCAGTAGTAGTAGCGCGTAATATGAGGCTCGGTGATGCGATCGTCGAATAGCCTCGCCAGGCGCCGCAGAACCGCCGACGCATTGTTGTTCAGCATCGTCATGCCGCCAACGGTGTCCGGGGCCTTGCTCATCTGGCCCTGCAGCAGCATCGGCAGGCCGGTGACGTCCTCTGCGAGCTTCAACCCGAGCTGGATGATATCCAGCAGCTCCTGCACCAGCATGTCCACCTTGACGACGCCGATCGCCTTGGTGGCGTCCTCCATGTTCTCGGCGTCTTCGGCGATGTACCACATCTTCCGGGGCGCGATTTCCGCAACCCCGTTCATGGGATTCACAACGCCTTGGCGGAACACCAGCATCGGCCCGGCGGCAATCCCGGCGTTGTCCATCAGGTTTCGAGTCGCCGCGGTCACGATGCGCTGCGCCACTCGGATCTGGCGCGCGACACCCTGACCTGCCCAGAAACCGGAGCGCCGGCGCCACACCATCACGTCGTAGGGGAAATCCCCCGTGTCGAGCGGGTTCAGCGCCGCCTTGATGACACGGTTATTGATCATAACGACCATCGCCGGTATGTGCGGGTCGGTAGCGCCCTCGCAGTCACAGCCGGCCGCTTCCAGGTCGATCTTCTCCGCTGTGCCGTGGAAATACCAAACCTCAAACTTGTCCTTCTCTTGAACGGCGGCCATCATTTCAGCCGCGGGCTTGTACTCCGCAATCGCGCGTGTTGGCCCCTCTACCAAGCAGGCATCGATCTGCTCGTCGATGTAGTCTGGCCCGCCTTTCAGATCCCGCAACTGCTTGCGGGTCAGGTGGTCTTTCTCCCAAGTATATGATCCGTTGTGGATATTCTCACCGCAGGCCGGATCGGGGTAGAAATTCCAGTAGTCGATCCACCGCGACACCGGCTTGATCTCGTCGAGCACGAGCACGGCACCGTCACGGTATGACACGCGGCGGCGCTTCGTGGGCACCGGCCCCTTCAATACACCAGCCCCCACGCGCGCGGCGTCCTCGATCACCAGCCGGATCTGCGCGTGCCACTGAGACTCGACGTGCCAGTCCTCGATACGTTTCTGCGCTTTGTCGGCCTTCTCCTTGGCCGCATCCATCGCCGCCGTTGCCTCATCGACGGCTTGGGCGAGCCGTGTCTTCGCCATGTCGGGCTGGCCCGGGTACATCGCCTGAGCCTCTTTCACCATCTGCGGCGAGAGCTTGCCCTTCGAGACGTTCATCAGCTCCGGTATCGGCGTCGGCCCCAGCGCCCAGGAACGATCATCGGTAGGCAGCAACATATCGGAGATCCTCGCCGCTGCCGCATCGGTGTATGGCCCCGTAATGTTCGGGAACACAGTGCTCCGTGTGGTCACCGCTTTTACTTCGCTTTGTCCCATCGGTTTCTTGCGCCAGGTGCTCGACTTAGACTCGCCGCGGTTGGCGTCGTCGATGCCGTTGTAGAACTCCTCGTCCTCCAGCCACTCGTCTTCGATTCCGGATGTCATCCGGCCGGCAATGGCCTCGGCCCGGGTCTGGGCAAGCGATTGGCCGAAGGCGTCCAAGTGTTCGAACATTTCCTCGCGCCGACGCTTTTCCTCATCCTCGGCCCGAACTCGATCCTCCTCACTCAGCTCGGCAGGCGCACCTTCCCCGTCGACAGCCCCTTCCATGTGCTCTACGAGTGGCTGCATTCGGACTCCTTATTGATGCACTGTGCCGCTACCGAACAAATGCGCACGCGCCAGATCGCGCATCTTTAGGCGGTACTCCGCTACGGCGCATCACATTCCCATTCCGCGATCTAGAGGCGTGTGTTCCACAACGCGCACGACCGGCGCATCGGTCTCGTTCCCCAGCTTGTCCACGATCGTCGCCAAGCCCCCAAACGTATCCGCGCCGTGGCTGTATTCGTCGTGCAACGGCTTCCCGGGCTCGCCGGTCGATTCCGGCACCCCGCGTCGGTAACGCTTCAGGCACAGCAGAAGCCGCGCGGCCTTGTCCTCGTCCATGTAGACCCGCGGGAACAGCATCCTGGCGGCCTTGATCGTGTCCTCCTTGACGGCCGGTTTGGGAATCAGCTTCGGCTTCATCCCGAGCAGCCGCTTCAGCGTATCCTGCGCGCTGATGCCCTTGCCAGCCTGCGTCTTGTGGCCTCCGTCGTGGGGAAGCCAGTGCGACCCGTACACGTAGTCCTTGTCCTTCAGCCGCTTCGCCCACTGGTCATAGCGCAGGAATGACTCCTCCTCGTAGTCGATGATGCTGACCTCGGAGTGCAATCGCTGCGCGAATATGATGCTGGTCTGGTCGTTCCAGCCCAGATCCCATATCGTGTGCACCAGCAGGCGTGGATCGTAGGGCACGCGCCTCACCCGCCGGCTCTCAATCATCCCAGTCACTTCGGTCGCGTAGATCGCGCCAGCGACCACCGTACGCGGACGCCCCTCCCAAACGTGCTCGTACTCAACCGGGTCTCGCGCCAGCATCGTCTGGCGCTCTTCCTCCAGCACGGCAGGGAACCAAGGATTATCTCTCCACGTCACCCGCTGAACCCATGACCTCGGCGGCGGCGTGCTACCTATGAACCGGGTGTAAACCTCGTCGGTGTCCAACTCCGGGTTCAGCGTTATCCAGATTTCCGAACTATCAGCCCGGATCGTCGGTATCAAAATATCCAGAGACCGCTTGGAGAGAACCTGGCCCTCCTCCACCCACGCAACGTCACACCCTTCATACGACTTGATCTTGTCCGCGTCGATCGCGCGTAGCCCCGTGTACAGGAACTCGGCCCCGTTATGACCGGTAATCGATGTCTCCTGTACCTTGTACCAAGCCTTGAACTCCGGCACCGCCTCGACCTGGTCGGAGAGCAGTCGATGGACGGAATCAGCGATCGTACGCATGACCTCCCGAGCGCACAGGATTCGCAGTGGGTCATTCATGCCTTGCGTGAGCAGCGCGCGAGCGACACTCCATGATTTCGCCCCACCCCGGCCACCGTACAAAATCTTATAGCGGTACGGCGCGAACAGCGGTTGCAGCAGTCGTGGAAATTGAACCGGTGACTGCGGCGCCTCACTTTCTGGTTGGGGCATCTACGAACTCGATCAGCACGCGCTTCGGGAACAGGCTCTCCCCGTCCTTCCCGGTGTGCTCGATCGCCGCGAGTTTGGGATGCACGTACGGAGCCGCCGCTTTCGCGGCCTCGAACCGCATCCCGATCATGACAACCTTTACCTGCGGCTCGGCATCGGCCGGGATGGGCTTACGCATCACGTTCAGCATGTAGTTCAGGGGCGTCACGCCGCCGGCTTTAACCGCTTTCACCGTCGCGGCGGTCTTTTTGTTTGGCGTGCCTTTCTGGCGTCCACCCCGACGTTCTCCCGGCCTCGCCCCGCGTTTACTATTTTTTGCTACTTTAGTAACCTTCACCATTTCATGCCGTCCCCGAACATGGCAGCTCAATCCACGACATCGGCCAAGCCGCGCCGCGCTCCGTGATCAGCAGCACCAGCTCGCGCGTCATGCCGGACGAATCTCGAATCACGACTGGCACGGCCGCCGCCGGTAGCTGGACTGTTTGGCTCGCAAGCTCGATCACCGGCGCCGCTCCTCCAGCGCCCGCAGCCTGGCCTCGATCTGAGAGCGACGTTCCTCGGCCACGGTTTCCAGACGGTTCGCGAGGCGCGTCAAATCGTTGATAGCGCGAGTGTTTTCCCGCATCGCGACCTTCAACTCGCTGATCGATTCGCGGTCATTATCCGCGCGCGCCTCGACCACACGCAGGCTCACGTAACCGGTGGCGCCGGCCGTGACGGCTGCGATAATTATTGCCTCGACGATTCGGGTGCCGATGATGCTGCGCCGGCTGTGCGGCTCGATGGGACAATCCGGTGTGCTCATTTCGCTACCTCCTCGACCTGCGTTGCGTAGTCCGTGGCGCGGACGAGATCAATAGACTCCATCATGTCCACGCGGCGCTTGTAGGACTCGCCGCTGCAGGCGACGATCTTCCCGTTCTTGGCGCGCAGCCGCCAGCGGTACTGCTTGCCACGGGTGCGGTAGATTTGGAATGTCATCGGCTACCCTTTATTACAATCTGTTACAATTTAGTTGTTGCATCAGTGTAGCAATGTGCTACAATGATTATGTGGTCAATCGATCACCACCGCCACCGGCCGGTAGCCCGGTGAGGAGATCCAGATGAAAACCAAAATCACAGTAGATTCCAACAACGTCACAGTCGAGCGTGACGATCCGTTCTACGGCGAACGCACGAGAACGACGTATTTCGCTCCGCACACGTCCAGCGGGCAGGCTGGTTACGTCCGTATTCGCGACAACGCCGGGCACTACCCGCAGGTCTGCGAGCGCCTGGAAAGCACCGGCGGCACGCTCATGGCCACCCCCGAGTCTCTGCCGCGCGTTATCCGTCGCGAGCTGCGCCGCCGCGTTGCCGCCGAGCGCCGCGAACTGGATCGTTCGTGAGCACATTCGCATCCCTGCTGCGCCGGGCCGACACGCTGCGCCGGCTAGACTCCGATCACATCCGCTCGTCATGGTGGGCCGGCTACATGCGCGGCCTGCGCCGCGCCCATCACGGCGAAAATTTCGGCACTGAGGCGGAGCACGATATGTGGCTCGCGGCATCAGACTCCACGGACCCGCAACGCGCCGCCCTTGGACGAGGCTACCGTGCCGGCCTGACGCTGGAATCGCGTGACCCCGACTAGTCCAACCCCCGCTGACATCCGCGCCGCCCGTGCTCAGGCCGGCCTGACTCAGCAGCAGGCCGCTGATCTCGCCGGGGTCAACCGGGTGACGTGGGCGCGCTACGAGATCGGCGCGCAACCGATGGGCTCCAGGGCGTGGATCTACTGGCTGCACGCGGCCGGGTTGGAGAGGATGCCGTTCCGGGGGAGTCGGTAGTCACTTGACGCAGCCCTGTAGGATCGCCTCAATCCTGCCGATGTGCGCCTGCCTCTCCAGCCGGTCCTTAGCCAGCGCCAGCACGAGAGGGCCGTCCGGGAGTTTGGCGAGATCGGCATCGGTTTTGAACGTGGCGCGCGGCACCTGGTCGACGGTCAGGCAGGGGACGGCGACGGGGACCCTAACCTCTGTCGGCACGTCCGGCACGGTGGCGCAGCCGGCGAGCAGCAGGAGCAAGATGATGGCCCTCACGGCCGCAACCCCTGCCTAACCTGCGACACGGCCTGACCTGCCGGGCATTCCCCGGGCGCATTGCCGGCGAGGATCAGGGCCTCCAAGCGCTCGCGCTCGACCAACGTGGCTGTAGCGGCCTTATCCGCCCGCGCCAATGCAGCCGTGGCCCGTGCCTGCGCTTGCTTGGCCTTGGTTTCCAGTTCCTGTATCGCCGCGTTTTGCTTGGCGATCAGGGCGAGCAACGCCTTCTCGCGCGTCTCACAGTCGGCAAGCGCGGCTTTGACCTCCCGCGCGCACTCAAGCGCGGTATCCTTGCGGCATCCGGGAAATACCTCGGCCTTGATTGCCTCGACCTCGCGCACTGCCGCCCGGCCGTCCCGCCAGGTATCGACGACCCACCAGACGGCGCCCATGACGGCGGCTGCAGCAACGCCCCACAGGATGAGTTGGATGAGGGCCGGGGATAGGAGGCCGCGCTGGGTCATGCTCATACCAGCTTAGTCCTCTCCACCTTGAAATCTCCGTAACAGTAATTCTCGTCGTGATGCCCCGAGCTTCTCACGGCGATACCACAGTCAGCCATCGGTTTCATGCGGTCAACCTGAAAGGCGAACAGGTCCTTGAGTTGCTGCGGCATATGCTGATCCGCGTTCACGGCTACCTTGATTGTTTCCCGATCAGTTCCGGCTACGTTGATGTTCCAAGACATGTGATGCTCCTTATGCGCCGCAAAGGCGCGACAGAACTACAAACCGGAATATCAGCCACATCAGCAATCCCGTCGCCAGCGCCAGAGCGGTAACCACGCAAACGATCTTCGCAGTGTGCGAATGCGCTGCCAGCTTCGTCAGCATCCGGTCAAACCACGGCTCCGTTTCCTGAATCTTCTCGCCCCACTGATCGAGCTTGCTCATCGCCACGTCCTCTGCGCGATCCAGTGCTGCGCTCGCTGGATCAGCGCGGCCAGACGCAATGGCAGCCTGAACAGTCTGCGGCCCTTCGGCGAGAACATCACGCCGTTGTCACTGACGCCCATAAGCCCGATCATTTTCATGTGCAGAACCCTCCATTGTGAAACGGTCATCGCAGCAGCCAGTCCGTCAGTTGATCCGCCCACCGGAACACGGGATCGAACACCGGCTGGAATTGCAGCGCGAGCCAGATCATGCCGGCAACAACCGCGAGCAGGACGCGCTTCACTGCGCCGCCAGGCACTTCGCCTGCCTCTCAAGCTGGCGCGTCCACACGCCGCGGCATCGTGTGTTGCCCGGCGTTGAACAATCGAATCCGCCCGCCATCTTCCATTGCAGGTAAGCGTTGCAAGCCTGTTCGTACTCGCCGGCGTTGATGTGCCGCACCATTCCAGATCGGCACGTCGCTGAGACGCCATACTGGTACGAAAAGTCAATCAAAATGTCGAATTCTGCTTGGTGCAGTTCGCCGGTGACGCAGCGCTTCAATCCGGTCTCATCCTTGGCGATATGCGCCACGCTGCGCTTGATCGCTTGGGGTGGGGTAATCGTGTCGCCCATCTGAACGGGTGAGCCATCATCGCGAAATGTGGAGCCAAAACCCACGGTCCATCTATCCCCTTTGGTTGGAACCACCGCGACGCTGGTGTAGCTCTCGTAGCCGACGATACCGGCGTATCCGGCAGCGCTCAGGGACAGCGCCGCCACGACGATGCGAACGGGCTTGCTCATTGGTGCAGCTTCGGTTGCGCCACGATCCTGGACACCGCCGCCCCGAAGCTGATCGCCATCACGCCCAGGGCGAGGATCGCCGGGCGCCCATCAATCCAAATGGCGACCGCGGCCTCGATACCGGACAGTAACCCCGCGATAAGGGCGAGCTTCACGCTCCACAGCTTGATCCACAATCGTTTCCAGTCCGGGATCAGAGTCCAACGTTTCACGGGGAACCTCCAGTCGCTCCATGTCCTCGCGCATCGCCGCGACGGCGCGCTCGCAGACGGGGTTACGTAGAGCGAAATGTCGTACCGGGCTTTGGATCAGGCGAGCCATTGCACTGCGCTCTCATGCGGTACGCGAACACCCCGGCCGGCAGCTTGCTCTCAACCGCGACCTTGGCGACCTCATCCAACAGGGGCCTGGGCGTGCTGTACATGCGCGCCATCGCGCTCGTGATGGTGGCCTGGGGTATGCCCTCCTCCGCCATCCCTCGGGCGACAATGGCGATGTCCCACAGCAGCTCACACCCGTCGACTTGGGCGCGCGCTTGGCCGATCGTGAGGAAAGCGATCACGGCTACCATCGCTAGGAACATGGCCAGCCACACCAGCGGGTTGTCTCTCATGGCGCTCCAAAGAAAAAGGGCCGGACCTTGTGAGTCCGGCCCCGAGTCCACCGGAGGATTCAGCAGTCTGGCAGACGGCCTGAATTGGTAGCGCAGGATGGATTCGAACCATCGACCTCCAGCTTATGAGGCTGGCTAGCTGCCGCTGCTACACTGCGCGCCTGTACGTGAAAACGGCCCCGATTTCTCGGAGCCGTTCAGGATTCTATCGAGCGACCTGCGCCCTCCCATCGGGGCGCATCCACGGCAACAACTGGCCGGCAGTCGGACTATTGGGCGTCATCATATTCCATAATTTGACGAAATTCAAGGGCTACGTTTCATGGCGTGATATTCGGCGTGGTTTGCATTGGCGGTATCTATCCTCACATTGCCAACGCAATACGGACCTTTATCGCGGTTTCTGCACATAACCATTTGACCTGATCTCCTTCCACGATTATCCCAACGAGGCGCCCATATTTCCCACCATTCATCGAACGTCAAAAGCCATTCGATACCGCGCTGTTTCGCCATTGACTTTTGCAGACCAAATGCCTGACGGCGTGTGCGCTCTGGTTCTGGCACAGCACGAACGCGCGCCCCACCATCCCGCGCAGATAGCCCTAGCTTCTTCGTTATTTGCTGGATTCTCTGTCTCGACAGTCCATATATTTCCCCTATCTGTGCCAGCGTCTTTCCGCTTCGATAAAATTCGACAATATCGCTGTGATCCATATGGGAATTATATACTTGACT